>ERZ773037.1425-NODE-1425-length-12424-cov-8.321610_pt1 | contig 12424 bp, 5 predicted proteins | sample MGYA00511466_ERZ773037 | MGnify/ENA primary metagenome ERZ773037 (study PRJEB29015, sample SAMEA2738146) | human oral metagenome | biome: human oral; feature: human-associated habitat; material: saliva | place: China | collected 2202 ... | reverse complement strand
GGACGACGAAATCGAATTCTAACGAATTACCGATTTCTGTCCCACTCTCTTTTTCATGTAGGCTGACAACTGACAATCTGGGAAAAAGATGGTAAGATAGAGAGTAAATAATTTGGTGTTCAAAGTATTTTACCAACCAGAAAGGAAGTTCTTATGTCCTATTTTGAGAATTTTTTAAAAGCCAATCAAGCCTATGTTGAATTGCACGGAGACCTTCATCTCCCAATCAAACCGAAAACGCAAGTGGCCATTGTGACCTGTATGGACTCCCGTCTTCACGTTGCACCGGCACTAGGTCTTGCTTTGGGGGATGCCCATATTTTGCGGAATGCAGGGGGGCGCGTGACAGAGGACATGATTCGTTCCTTGGTCATCTCGCAGCAACAGATGGGGACTCGAGAAATCGTCGTCTTACATCACACAGACTGTGGAGCGCAAACCTTTGAGAATGAAGGCTTCCGTCAGCATCTGAAGAAGGAACTGGGAGTTGATGTCGGAAACCAAGACTTCCTACCTTTTCAAGATATCTACGAGAGCGTCCGAGAAGATGTCGCTCTATTAAAAGCCTCACCGCTGATTCCAGACGATGTCATTATCTCAGGAGCTGTCTATGATGTCGACACAGGATTGATCACTGAGGTGACAGATTGACTTAAACTTATACCGTTAGCTTTTTGGCTAACGGTTTTTGTATGCAGAGATAAAACTGTGAAACTAGATCGGACTGAGTGAAAATCGAGGTACTAAATGGATGGATAGATTCCAAAAATATTAGTCCAAACTAGGTTTGAAGTATAAAATTATGATAAAATATCAGTTGGAGGAATTTTATGATGAAAAAAGTTTTTAGCGATTTGTTTGTGAAAACGGATTATGCTATCATGTGCGGTATCAGTGCCTATTTGACAATGCTATTGGTAGACTTGTTGAGCGCGACCTCACAAGATCTGTTTTTGACGCTCGCCCCCTTGTCCATATTAAAAGTAGGAATCTTTTTTATTGTGGGAGGTGCCTTAATTTGTTTACATGACAAGTTGACGAACTCAGATATACGAAGTATCACCATCATTCTTTCTTGTGTGACTCTCCTCGTAGCTATTTATAAGAGTATGTCCTTCTTTTTATCGCTGGGCTTGATTTTATTGGCCTTGATTTTGTTTATAGGAGGGATGCTTAATAAAGAAAAGTCATCCTATTTGTATGTATCGACTGTCTTACTAGCCATCCCTAGATTATTAACGTTGGGAAGTTCGAATTTTCAAGATCAAGTACTTGGCTTTCACGCTGTTGATCTTTCCAGTACCCGATTTCTTTCAATCATCTGGCCGGTCGCTATTGCCTCCATTATCTCAATAGCGTTTATTATCCTCTATTTTAAATTTCCGATCTTTAACTATTTAGAGCGACATAAAAAAATCGTTCGAACAATCGTGTTTTCGCTTGTTCTGGTCTACGTCCTTTATCTTTCTGTTGTAGTGGTTTACAAAGTGAAGACAAACGAGCTGTCATCGTTTGATATTGGGATTTTTTCTCAAATGTTTGAACGGATGAATCACGATTTGACTCCGATAACGACCTTAGAAAGAGATAGAGTACTCTCGCATTTTGCTGTCCATATTTCACCTATCTTTTATCTAATGTTGCCATTCTATAAACTCTTCCCATATGTAGAGACCTTAGAAATTTTACAGCTAGTTGTAGTCTTTTCAGGAATTATCCCTTTGAGATTGATCCTTCGTAAATTGAAGTTCTCTAATCTCACAAATACCTTGATCCTCCTATGGTTTGTGTTGTTACCAGTGATGACAACGGCAGGGGGATTCCATCTACATGAAAATTGCTTTTTAGTCCCACTGGTCTTTTGGGTATTCTATTTTATTGTTTCGGAACAAAAATGGAAGATCTTGCTAGCTACTACCTTGCTATTGTTGGTAAAAGAGGATGCCTTTATCTATGTACTGAGCATGGGCTTGTTTTTTCTTTTCCAAAAACGATTTGATTTATCCAAACAGACAAAAAGATGGCTTCTCTTTACAGAGATTGTCTTGCCAATCGCCTATTTCGTTTTTGCCATGTATCTTCTGAGTGCCTATGGTGAGGGAGGAATGGTATCACGATTCGACGCATTCTTGCTTAATGGGGAAAGCGGGATGTTAATGGTGATTAAGAATCTATTCTTCCATCCAGGATATGTCATTAGTACGTTACTGACTGCCAAAAGATTAGGATATCTATTCCTAATGTTTGCTCCGGTGTGCTTCTTAGGCTTGCTCCAACGTCGTTGGTCGACTTACTTCCTTTTGATTCCACTGATAGTGATTAACCTACTGCCTAATTGGCCCTATCAGTATGATATTGGTTTCCAATATAGCTATGGAAGTGGTGCTTTAGTTTTCATCATGGCTCTTCTAGCATTAGAGGATCTTAAAGAAAATAACATCTTACAGGAAAAAATGACGGTGGCTATCGTGATAGTAGGACTTATTTTTTCTGGTTGTCTTCTGCACCATTTTACCCATAATTGGTCCTTTAATATTGGCTACTACCGTCAAAATAAAAACATGTTTGATGAAATCCAAAAGACTTTAGGAAGTTTGCCAAAGGATGCTTTAGTCTTAGCTGAGGGAGCCTATACGCCATCTCTTAGAGGACATAAAAAACTCTTTGATATTTTCTATCACAATGATAAGAAGGCGGATCCGACAATTGATTATATTGTGATTCCTCAATCTCAAAAAGATCAAAACGAAGAATACAATCAATTGTTGGCGAGTTATGAAGCGTTAGGATACCGGGAGAGTCAGTATTCGTCCGCTCACGTTTATATTTTAGAGAAGGCGAAGTAAAAGAGGTTGTTCCCTGGTCTGTTTGACCATCAGCCATCAGACTATTTTCTGAGATATTTTTATCATAATGGACGATTTTAGAAGGCAGTAGTTGCATAGCGGCTACTGTCTTTTTATATAGGTTGCTTTCTTTTATTCCCAAAGTGATGAAAACGACATCTGAAAAACTAAGAAAATCTTGTGAAAATCTAATGAAAAATATGAAGGCCAGGATGGTTTTTGTTTTGAAATTGAAAGGCTGTCGATGGGCTTTATTTCAGTGTTTGAGAGGCTTTGAGTCTCCTTTAAAATCGGATTGACAAAAAACTGAACAATTAGTGAAAAATAATTAAAAAATCTTGCATTTATAAACAGATATGTTACAATAATAATCAAATAATTTATAAAGGAGCATAATATGCAGACCACAAAAGCACGCGTGAAGCGAGTTTTAGCATTTATGAGTCTTTTAGTTTTATCCTTGACAGTTTTTACGACAGTCTTTGCGACTGAAGTAACCAGCTATACGATAAAAACTGAAATTAAGGTTGATAACCAACCGTTAACTGCCGACACGAAGATCACTACTGGTCAAGCGATGGAGGCAACCAACGAGATTAGTTTCCCTGACTCACAGCAGATCAATGCTGGTGACACATTGGTTCTAGATCTTCCAAAAGAACTAGGCCTGGTGACCAAGCTAGAGTTTCCAATTGTACACGAAAATGGTGAAGTAATTGCAAATGCAGTGACAGATCCAAGTACGCAAAAGGTGACCATTACCTTTACAGACTATTTCTCTAAGAATTACAAAGATAAGGTAATGACCTTGAAGTACAATGTCCGTCCAAATGCAGCAAATCTGCCAAAGACGGGGACTTACTACTTTACATTTGGTAGCACTGACTTCACATTGAACTACAACAAGGATGATGGTGAAGCTGGTGACTATGAAATGAAGTATGGTTACCAAGATCCAGAAAATCCTAATCGGATTAAATGGCGCATTGTTTTGAATGCTGTTCAAGACAAGTTGAACAATATGGTCATCAAGGATGACTTCAGCGACAGCGGACAAGTCCTAGTAGAAGGCTCTCTACGTGCTGTTCGTTATGCAACTCAGCCAGAGAAGATTCCAAACGAAGCGGCTCTTCTTAAGTTGGAACCGATTGATAACTTTACCAACAAAGCCGAGTTTACCAGAAATGCGGATGGTGGTATCACAGGATTCACGATTAATTTTGGGGATAACTGGAACTGGGCTATGTACATTGAGTACACAACAGAGTTGAAGTCACCACTTCCTGAAGGAAGTAAAGTGGCCAATGTCCTTGAATGGTCAGCTAGCAATTTTGACAAGTCTCGGTCAGTCAACGCCTTGACACGTTTGGAAAGTGCTTCAGGTAGCGGTAGTGGGGATCGAACAACTACAACCACGACGACTACTACAACAAGCACAACCACTACAACGACGACGACTGAGGAGCCTACAACAACGTCAACGACAACAGAGGATTCAACAACCAACACAACCACAACGACAACTGAAGCCCCAACAACTACAACAACTCCTGGTGGGCCAACCACTGGTGACACGACTGAGTCAACACCAGGTGGCGGTACGGGTGGAGGTCGTAAGAAACTTCTTCCAAGTACAGGTGAAGTCGTGGCAACTGGTCTTGTAATTTCAGGAGTCATTGTCCTCATCGGTGCGATCGTGTTAAAACGTAAAATTTCTAATAAATAAACAAAGAGTTTCCGTATGATGGAGAGAGCGAAAGCTCTCTCTTTTTTGGGAGAACTCTAGATGGAGAAAAGGGATGAAATTATCAATACTCATTACACTACTCAATGAGGAATTAGTACTAGCTCAGACGCATGCAGCTATTTCGGCCCAGCTGGAAGACATGCTTGGGAAAGATCTTTCGGATTATGAAATCCTTTATATTGATGATGGGAGCAATGACAGAACCTTTGAGCTGATCGAAGGGATTGCAAGAGATAATGATCGGGTCAAATATATTCGCTTTAGTCGAAACTTCGGCCGGGAGAGCGGTATCTTGGCTGGTTTTAAGTATGCGACGGGAGATGCGGTCATGGTCATGGATGGTGATTTGCAACATCCGCCCTATCTTATCCCGCTCTTTTTAGAAGCTTACAAGGAAGGCTACGATATCGTCAGTGGCCAGCGGACTCGCGATGGTGAATCTTTTGTGGGGAGCACCTTTGCTCGTCTCTTTTACTTCTTATCTAACCGATCAATGGATGTCCATTTGACGGATGGGAAATCTGAGCTCAGACTTCTTAGTCGTAAGGCTATCAACGCCTTTGTCTCCATGCCGGAATACAACCGATTTAATAAAGGTCTGTACGAATGGATTGGCTTCAAGGAGAAAGTCATTCCTTATAAAAATGAACTTCGTAAGGCTGGAAAGAGTAAGTTTGGCTTCAAGAAATCCATGAACTATGCCATTCAAGGAATTATTTCCTTTAACGACCGCCCTCTTCGCGTTTGTATCCAGTTTGGATTTATCTGTCTAGGCTTGGCTATTCTGTACTTGGCTTTTGAGTTGATGAAGTATATCTTTGCTCCAGGGGATTATGTGAGTGGGTATTTCACCACCATTGCGGCCATTATTCTCTTTAGTGGGGTGCAGCTAATCTTTATCGGAATTCTTGGAGAATATATCGGGAAGATTTATTACGAAGTGAAGCGTCGCCCTCATTTCATTATTGAAAACACCAATATTGAAAAGGCGAAAGAAGATAGTATTGGATAAGGAAGATAGGAGATAGAAGAATGTTTGTCTGGACCAAGCCTTGGCAAGAACTTTGGAAGAGAAATCCTAAGAGCTTGCTGTATGCTTTTAGCGCCATGCTACCAATGGCCATCATGCTGGTCGTTTGGGCTTTTATGGGGGCTTTTCCATTTGGAGAAAAAAGCTTGATGGCTGTTGACTTTGGTCAACAATACATCAGCTTCTTTGGCTTGTTGAAACATGCCGTGCTCTCCGGAGATTTATCTAGTTTGAGCTATTCCTTTACCAAGTCTCTGGGGGGAGATATGATAGGGGTGCTCGGCTACTATTTGATGAGCCCTTTTAATATCATCTATATTTTAACGCCCCTCAAGTACTTTGGGTTTGCGGTCTTCTTGACCATTTGGCTTCGTTACGGGGCTATTGGGATGGCCTTTGCCTTCCTTTTGATCAAGCGGTATAAGGGCTTGGAGTCTAGGAAATGGCTGGTGCCCCTCTTTGCGACGGCTTATGCCTTGTCTGGGATGCTGGTGTCGTATCAGATGAATGTCATTTTCTATGATGCCATGATCATGCTTCCCATCGTCATCGTCTACCTAGAAGAACTATTGGATGGAGGTGCTCCTTATCGCTATGCCTTTGCCTTAGGCTTGACGGTCTTGCTCCAATTCTATATGGGCTATATGATCTCCATTTTCATCGCCTTGTATGCTTGCTACTATGTATCACCAAGGCTGATGGTCGAAGGAGATTGGAAGAAGAAAATTAGGAACATCAGTCTTCCCCTCTTGCAGGCTGTGATCTATTCGATTATCGGGATTGCACTAGCCTCTGTCATCCTCTTGCCGGTCTTCTTCAACCTCATCGAAAGTAAGGGCCAGGTTGGAGGAGGGATGACCTTCTCATTGGCCTTTCAAATTAACCCCTTGGATATATTTGCCAAGCTAGTTGTGGGTGGCTTTGATAACACCTCAGGCTGGTCTGCGGGGCCAAATCTTCCCAATATCTATATCGGAGCCTTGGGCCTACTAGGCTTTGTATCCTATTTCTTGTCGAAAAAAGTTGTCACCGTCAAGAAATGGGCTGCTGGTCTGGTCACCCTCGTCTTCTTTATTTCTTTTGTCAATGAATTTGTCAGCAAGATTTGGCATATGGGACAAAACCCAGCTGGTTTCTTTTTCCGCTTCTCTTGGCTATTCTCTTTCTTTATGCTCATTCTAGCCTACCAAGTGATGAAAGAAAAAATGGTGCTTTCACGCATCGCCAACCTAGTGATTGGTCTGGTGTTAGCCTTGGCAACCGTCTATGTCTATTCGCAGAACTATAGCTTTATTGCTAAGCTTCAACCGTCTGGTGTCTCTCGTTACATCACCCGCTTTACCGCCCTTCATTTGTTGGCGCTCCTGGTGGTTGCCTCCTATGGCTTTTATAGCTATTGGGACAAGTCCAAGAAGAGCCAGAAAGAAAAGCTCATTCGGATTGGTTGGACAGCTGGCTTCCTTGTCCTTGCCCTCGTCCTTTTAAAAGCAGGCTATTTGTTGTCCCAGGTTGGGATCACCGTTTTGATGTACTTGCTTGTCCTTCTGGTCTTAAACCAAAAATGGTCTCGCTTGTCAGTCGTGATCTTATCAGCCTTGACCTTCTTTGAGCTGGGCTACAATGCCTATCTCTCTCAGGTGACCTTAGGCTATGATAGTGTCTATAAGTTTGCAGACGCTGCTGTCTCGGTCAAGCGTGTGACGGACAAGGTCCAGGCTGATGCGGATGAGAAATTTTACCGGATTGCAACTGACTTCGCCTATTCTCGTACGGTCCCATCCTTGGTATCTTATCCGGGCTTGAGTACCTTCAGTTCGAGCTTAGAACGGTCGACCATGGACCACTTTGCTTACATGGGGGATCTGGGGGTCAATGCAGCCACAGAGTATACCAATGGGACGCCTTTAACGGATGCCTTGTACGGTGTTCGCTATTACATGCATGCCAAGGAGTTTGATCCGAAAGAGATGGAAGCACATCCAGAAAAGATGTATTTCTATCGCTTTACCAACCGCTTTGACATGGGGCGTTACTACACAGAGACGGTCTACGAAGACAATCGCTTTATCGTCTATAAAAACCCTCATTCCTTCCCTTTGGTCTATGGGACGAATTCCCTCGTGAAGAATATTCAGTTCGGGACCAACAATGCTTTTGCTAACCAAAATATTATCCTTAACTCTATGGAAGGCCATCAAAAGAATACGGGCGATTATGTCGAGTATTTTAAACCCTTAGCTTTTACTGGGATTGAAACGGAGAATTTAATAGAAGAAAAGGTCAACAAGGACACAGGAGAGGCCATCTATCGACGGGCAGATTCTTCTAAGGAAGGCATTATCCGTTATAAGGTCATCCCACGCTCTAATAATACCTATTACTTCTTTGTGCCAGCATCCTTGATTCCCAAGCAAGATTATTCTGTCCTGGTCAACAACAAATGGTTGCCAAATAGTAAGACCTTCACACAAAGGCAAATCTGGCAGCTGACGGACATGGCTGAAAATCAAGAGTCAGTCATTGAGTTCCGCTTTAGAACGGATACCATCGACATGAGCCAGGCAGGTGTCTATCGGGCCGAGCTGGATCAGATCAAAGAAGTGCTAGAGAAGCGCAAGCAACAAGGTCTGAAGGTGACCAAGTTCAGCAATACTCATATCGAGGGGAATGTCACCATTACGGATGATAGTGATGTCATGATGACCTCCATTCCATACAGTGACGGCTGGCAAGTGAAAGTGGACGGTCAATCCGTCACGACCGAAAGAGCCTGGAATAGCTTCCTATCTTTCCCAATTACAAAAGGAAAGCATCGGGTAGAGTTTGTCTTCAAAACCAGAGGTAGCTTGATCGGTGCTCTATTGTCTATTGTCGCAGTTGTGAGTCTCCTTATTATTAGAAAAAGATGGAAAGAGGACCATTCATAAGTTTCCTCAGTGAATAGTAATTTTCTTAAAAAAGTTGAGACTTCAGTCTCAACTTTTTTCTATATAAAGGATGAAAATGTGTCAAAAAAAATGAATGATAAAAAAATGGACTAAATGGGAAAAAAAGTAAAAAAATGTTAAAAAATAGAGGCAAATGACGTCTGAATATTCAGAAAGTTTGAAGGTAAGTAACAACTTTGATATAATTAGTTGACGTTGATGAACAAGTCTGATAACATTTGTTATGTATCAAACAAAAAAATATGAAAAAGGAGATACAAATAAATGAAGGAAATGTTTAATAGACGTCAGCGCTTTTCTTTGCGAAAGTATAGCGTTGGCGTTTGTTCTGTGTTACTAGGGACAGCGCTTTTTGCTGTCGGAGCTCCGACAGTAGCTGCGGAGGAAGCTAGTGCGCCTACTGACACAAGTAAGGAAGCAGCAAGCGTTCAACCTGAGTCGACTCAAGCGGCGCAAGATACTGCTACTACAGCTCCAACTGCAACTTATGCTCAGGGAGCAACAGCACCTAAAGTGGATCTCTCAAACTCTGCTTTAGCAGCTGAGGCAAAAGCAGCAACGGAAACTCCAGTTGCAACTTCAGAAAAAGCGGCTGAAGCAAAACCAGCAACAGCTGAATCAGGTGTTACTGCTGAAGAAACTGCTAAACCAGCTGCAGCTGAAGCAAAACCAGCAACTGAAGCAAAACCTTTAGTTGCAGAAGGTGACAAACCACGTGTACGTAGCCGTCGTGCTGTTACTAACGATGCTGTAACTGGAGACCACAACTCTAAGCCAGTAGCTGTAAGCACTTACTTAAAAGATGGGGAAACTGTTGATCCGACGATCACTAATCCTAACGGAGCAACTGTAAGCTCTCAAGAAGTCCCAGCTGGGTACGCAAGAAAAGAAGGAGATTACTATACATACAGTATCGTAGATCTTACTAAGTTTAATCAACGTTACAATACAAACTACTATACTCGTGCCTATAAGAGATTTGATGCTTCTACAGAAACAACTGTTGAATTAATAGATAAAACTACTGGTAATGTAGTAGAAACTAGAACTATTTCTGCGTCAAGTGGTATTCAAAAATTCACAACTACAAAAGCTGCTTCTAACGGAGAATTGACTTGGCAAGTTGATTACGACCCAGGTACAGGAACGGGTCCTGGTAAAACGGACCAACCATTTATCCAATTAGGTTATGAAGTTGGAGCAAGTATCCAAGCTTTAGTAAATCCAAAGAATGAAGCTGAACAAAAATTATATCAAGATGTTTATAACGCACGTACATCAACAGATATACTAAACGTTGTTGAACCAGCTTATAACGGTCGTACAATTACTGATACAAATGCTAAAATTCCATTAGCTGTTGAAAAACCGACTTATTATAGAGTAGTTGATAAAAATAATGCTACATTCAATGCAAATAAAACGGATGTAACAGCTCAAGACTACGTACCAAATGGTAATGAAGTTGATTTAGCTAAATATGCAACTAAAGCTATGGAAGGACAACATTTCACAGCGTCTGGTGAGCGTCAATTTGATGGATACAAACTTTACCAAACAGCAGATCCAGATTCAACGACTGGTTATGTTAGTCGTCCTTACAAAGTTGGAACTAAATTCATGGACGCGGAGCGTGCAGGAATTAAACGGATTAAAGAAATCGTAGGTGAAGATGGAACTGTTGTTGTTCGTGTTTATCTTCTAGATCCAAAACAACAAAGTAAACGTTCTGATGGTACATTGAGCACTGATGGCTACATGTTGCTAGCAGAAACGAAACCAATTAAACCAGGTGATTACAACAAACAAGAATTAGCTGTTAAGAAAACTCCTCTTAACACCATTGCATTCACAGATAACAAAGGCGTAAATCATCCAAATGGTGTAGAAGTTTCATTTGATTTTCAAAATGCTGCTGGATACACGCCTAAGAAAACTGTATTCGTACCATTTTTAGGAGACAATATTGGTCACCTTTCACCAAATAGCCAATTAGTAAATGGTGCATATGTACAAATCGGTACCAACGTTGACTTGCTTAACTCTTTGACACCGTACAAACAACCTGTTTACTACTATGTCAAACAAGAACCAGTTGAAGTGACTCCAGAAGTTGAAAAACAATTGGATGGACGTGTACTTGTTGATGGTGAGTTCACCTTCAAATTAACAGAAGATAGCAGCAGTTCTGATAAACATGAAGAAACTGTTACGAACAAAGCAGACGGTAAAGCTACATTCAGCAAACTTACCTTTAACAAAGTTGGTACTTATAAATACAAGATCACTGAACAAAAGGGTTCTGATACTAACGTTGACTACGATACAATGACTGTTACCATGACAGTTACTGTAACTGAGAACGCTCAAGGTAATTTGCAAGCATCTGTTAAATACAGTGCTGAAGGTGGATTTAAATCAAGTGATGATGATAAGATCTTCAACAACTATGTTGTAGCTCCTGTTAAAGTGAAATTTGACTTCACTAAGAAATTGGCTGGTCGTGAACTGAAAGATGGCGAATTCAAGTTCATCCTTAAAGATGCAAATGGTCAAGAAGTTGAAACGGTAGCTAACAAAAAAGATGGAACTGTAACATTTACTGAATTGTCATTTGACAATACGAAGATTGGTACGCATACCTATACTGTAGAAGAAGTTATTCCAGCAACGAAAGAAGCTGGTATGACTTACGATACGATGAAGGCAACTATTACAGTCAAGGTTGCTAAGAACGGTCATGCTCTTACAACTGTAACCAACGTATCATCAACAGGTGGGGTAGATGCGAATGGTAATGCTACTGATGGAACAGAGGATAAAGAGTTCAACAACAAGATCACTCCTCCAGAGACTCCTGAGTTCCAACCAGAAAAATTCGTTCTTAACAAAGAAAAATTTGACATCACTGGTACAAAACTCGTTGATGACGATGATGAGTTAACAGATGAGTATGCAGATACAAATGCAAACCCATATGCTGACAAAACTACTAACAATGAAGCAGAAAACATCAATACCAAGACTGTTGAACGCGGTGAAAAATTGGTTTACCAAGTATGGTTGGATACTAAGAACTTCACTGACAAGAACAACATCCAATCTGTAGGTATCTCTGATACATACGATGCAGAGAAATTGACTGTTAACGTTGGTGACATCAAGGCTTATGACAGCGTAACTGGTGAAGATGTGACAGCTAAATTCGACATCAAGGTTGAAAATGGTGTCATTACTGCAACATCTAAAGCTTCAATGAACAAATCTTTAGGTGATGCTGATAACACTCAAGTTATCGACACAACTAAATTTGCATTTGGTCGCTACTACAAATTCGATATCCCAGCAACTGTTAAAGATTCAGTTGCAGGCGGGGTAGACATCGAAAACAAAGCTAACCAAATCGTTCACGTTTACAACCCAGTAAGCAAATCTGTTGAAACTCCAGAAAAACCAACTCAAAAACGTGTAAACAGTGTACCAATCACTGTAGAATTTAACTTCACGAAACGTTTGGAAGGTCGTGAGCTGAAAGCTGGCGAATTTACATTCGAGTTGAAAGACAGCGACAATGTTGTGGTTGCAACTGCAACCAACGATGCGGATGGTAAGATTAAGTTTGCTCCAGTAAATTATACAAATAAAGCTGGTAAAGCTGTCACTGCCCTTAAATACAAGAAGGGTGAAGAAGGTACGTACACATACTCTGTAACAGAGGTGAAAGGTACAGACGCATCTGTTACTTACGATACAATGAAGGCAGAAGTAACTGTAACAGTATCTCACGACGGTACAGCTAAAGCATTGATTGCTAACGTAACTGAACCAGCTGACAAAGAGTTCAACAATACAG
>ERZ773037.1424-NODE-1424-length-12429-cov-45.426540_pt1 | contig 12429 bp, 10 predicted proteins | sample MGYA00511466_ERZ773037 | MGnify/ENA primary metagenome ERZ773037 (study PRJEB29015, sample SAMEA2738146) | human oral metagenome | biome: human oral; feature: human-associated habitat; material: saliva | place: China | collected 2202 ... | reverse complement strand
CGTGAAGTGCATTTTGTAACTTTTGTTACCCACCTATTAGAATAGGTGGGTTAATTAGTATAGTCCAGCCCTCTAGTGAGCGCTAGTGAGCGCAGGCGTTCGTCGCTTCGCTTCCTCACTTCTGCTACTAGCTACTAGAGAGCTGGACTACACCAACTACCTTTTAACAAAGAAAAAGGGGTATCTCCCCTATTCTCATAGTTCGTATTCATCAAATGGATAATTTTCCAAAATATCAGACCATTTCTGAGTTCTTGACTTTTTCAACTCAAACAAATCTCTAACTAAAAGAACCTGTTCCTGATTCATCACAATTATTCCATCTTCCCTCATAATCGTAATTTTTCCTAGTTCTTCTAACTTCTTCAATAAATTTTGAACCGAGGAGAAACTAACTCCAATGTCCATAGATACATCACTTGCTTTAACAAGATCATTTTCATCTCTCTTTATTTCTTTTTTACTAGCCATCAAGTCTTGCACCATTTCAGAACTAGCTTTTTTAACTTGTCCTTTTTGCAATTCTTCTTTAGCTTGCATTTCTTCCTGTAATACTTGTTTTTCTTCTTCAGACAATCCAGATCTAGGATTCTCTAAAGGATTGAAAGGATTTTCTCGTCTATCTATCTTTTCATATTCATCATAAAATGATAATTTTCTTTCAAGTAATGGTGAATAAAATTCTCTCGCTACTTCTCCATAGACACAAGCATAACCACGACCATAAACACGCTTACCAGCAAGATATTTCACATACTTAAATTCCTTGTTCCTATTGATTTCCCCAAAGGCTAGGTCATAACCTACCTCGTCCAATCGACCAACAGAAATACGAAAGTTAATGTTCGCTTGAAGTTTAGAGCCTAAATCTTCTCTCGAAGGTTTCTGCATAGCTATTACACCAAAACAACCAGCTTGCCTTCCTAAAAGTAAGAATTGCCCCATAGCATTGTCTAAACGCTGTCTTGTTTGAAAATCAAGCATGGCACACAAGGCATTATACTCATCACAAACTAAGAAATATGGCTCTAAGCCATACTCATAAAACTTCTTCAAATCCTTATCACCATGTTCTGCACGTTCCTTGCGCATATAAGAATAACGTGCAAACATAATTTCTACTGCTCTTTCTATCATAGAAACTATATCTTCTGCTTCATAAGAGATACGACCTTCAAAAGCTCTTTGTTCTGCCATAGTCACAAAGTCAGCTTGTTTTGGATCACCTATATCCACTACACCAACTTTAGCCATTGCACGAATCAAAGTTCTCAATAATACTGTTTTACCACCACCAGTACCACCAACAACCAACAAATGAGGATCATCAATAGGATTCCAATAAAGATTCTTCATCAATTGAATACCTTTATCCGAATAGTTGACATCAGTTACCTTGATCCGATTCAAAAATGCAGAATAGGCAAGTTTATAAGTCTTAAACTTAATATCGTCCTGAACTTCCATAAAGTCCATGAAAAAGGTTGTTTCAAGTTCACTAGCAATCTTTTTAAATTTTTCCTGAAACCTATTTCCAGCCATTTTAAAGGCTACATCTAAATCATAACGATTCTGTTTCAAGTAAACAACAGGAAACACAACTTTATCAATCGTACCTGAATCTCTTTTCACCTTTTTTGTATAAGAATATCCATTTTCTTTCAAAAAGAAAGCCAGTTTAGATAGTCTTTCCAACTTTTGAAATAGGAATATTCTTTCTTGTGAAAACCATGTTAAATAGATACTTAAAACAACAAATACAATCAACAGGATCACAGAGATAACAATTGATGATATATCCAAATTCTTGATTTTTTCAAAATTTTGATACACATAGAATCCAAGTACAGGACTAAATATCAAAAAGAAAAAAGAAAAGATAAAGTATCTAAGATTAACCATGTAAGGCTTAATCTTAATTCCTCTATACGTAGGAAATAAACCCATATCTTTTCTCCTTTAGCAATTATCCTTTATGTTCTTGTTTCTGTTCCTGCTTTTGATCCTGTTTAGGTTTGGCAGCAGTTTTTTTTAGCTTATCAACTACAAATACGAATCGGTGTTTATTAGGTTCAACTTGATTTCGATCAGCCTTACGCATACCATGATATGCGATCAACAACGTATCAAAATCAATAGTTTCTTGATATCCCAGATTTAAAGCATCAATTTCTTCTTCTGATTGTTCAGTTACTTTCAAGAATACAGTGTCTTCTTGTCCTTCAGAATATACTAGAACTTCAACACCATCATAATCACCTTCTCCTGTTTCAAGATCAATATTTACAAACTGTGCCCCTTCATTCTTAATAAATTTACAATTCCCCAAAACTTCCTTTGGATTTAACAACAAATCATTCAAAATACGATATTTTTTTGAAAAAATTTCTACACGATTTCCAAGTTCTAGTCCGTTTTTAGCCATTATTTATTACCTCCTACACGTTTAAGTCCTTTAGCCAATACATTTGTTGAAGCAGAGAAATTCGGTCCTTCAACATAATCTTCTAGGAAAATTGGATCAATAGGTTCAACTTCCTCATTTACTTGATATGTAGCCATATCTTTTGGAGTGATAATTGAGAACATACCGTGCTTCCCATTCATCACAATATGTCGTGTACCCTCAAAAGGTTTACCTTCAATAATAGCTGGTGCTTTTTCAGAGCGTACATAGTTAGCCTTCCCAATCGCTTCAGGATTGAATTTAAAGTTTTCAATGTTCATTTCTTATTTTCCTTTTCTATTTACATTTTTAAACAAAACAAAAAGGACGATAATCCTGTTCTATTATCGCCCAACAACACAATTTTCACTAATTTTTGTTACGTTTAAGACCAGCTAAACCAAGAACAAATAAAATACTAGCACCTATCAATCCAAGAGAACTTGAATCTGTACCTGTATTTGGTAACTCTTTCAATTCTACAGATTGCTCTTGTTTAACTGATTCAACTGACTTGGATGGTGTAACTGGGTTAGATGGCTCAGTCGGTTTAACTGGCTTAGGTAGTTTAGGTAATTCAGGAGAATTAGGAACTTCAGGAGTATGAGTCACTACTTTAGCTTCCATCTCTTGACCGTTGACAATATTGACAAATCTATTTTCAACTTCTCCACTTGCGATACGCTCAACTTCGATATAGAAATCAGCATCAAACGTACCTTGTACTCCTAGAGAGTTTAGGAACTCTTTATCAATAGTGTAAACCCACTTACCGTCTTTTTCATTCCATGTTACTTTAACAATCTTCTTGATAAAGTCAGAGTTTGTACTTTGATCCAATTCAAATTTAAAAGCATAAGCAGAACCTTTCACAATCTGATCTCCTGCCTTAACCACTTTACCGTCAGCCAAGACGACATCATAAGGAAGAACTAAGTCTTTTTCAGCAAGGTATTCTGAACCACGAATGACACCAGACCAGTTGCCTGTGTATCTGTCATGCTTCAAGTCAAGCATATCAATACCGTCATACTGGTAAAGAGTATCGTGCTGAGAAGGTACAGCCACACCGTCCAAGAGGTAACGTAGGTACTCGCCAATTTGGATTTCTTGACCGTCACGCACCTTAGAGTTATCTTTGTGATCCACAGCGTGTTTTTCAGGTTTCAAGTCAGGAATTTGAACTGTTACCAAGTTAGAAACAAAGCCATTACCAAAGTCAATTTGATGGAAATCATTTTTAACAATTTGTCCTTTTTCTACAAGCAAACGTGCAGGAAGGTCAATCGTGATATTCTTAGCTTGTTTAACGTAGTTTTGATAGAATGAAGCAGAATCTTTCGCTACCCAAAGGTAAAACTCGCCTTTAGGGTTCAAACCAGCTTCTTTCAAAATGTTTTGAATTTCTTTTGTACGTTGTTTTTCAGAAAGAACATGGTACATATTAAAGAGCGCTTTAACGTCTTTACCAGTAGAATCCTTCATAGTGATTTTGCTGTCATCTACCTTGTATGCACCATCTTGTACGTCATCTGCCATAGCCCATGTTTTACCATAAGTTTTAGATTCAGTAGTAAATGTTGAATATGGTTTGTAGTCAGTTGTCAAACTGAATTTCACATTTTTATCAAATGTGTTTGCACCATCAATGTTGTTTGCGTAGTTATCTTTGATAGCCTTCACAGGTTTTGGAGTTGATGGTTTCACACGCAAGCGTGAGTAGTTAACTTTTACTTTAGGAGCTACAGGACGCTCAGGCAATTCTTTTTGTTTTTCCAATTTAGGTTTAGGAATTTCCTTAGTGTCTTTTGGCTCGTAGTTAGGTTTTGTAGGTGGTGTAGTCAAGATTGTTACAGGAACAGTTGCACTTGCTTTACCAAACAATCCAACAGCCCAGTTCTCAGCTTCAAAGATTTCTTTATCAGTTGGAACAGGCTTGCCTTCTGCAATAGCTTTATTCTTTGCTGTTTTGCGAACATAATCAATATCTTTTTGCGAGTGTTTCCCAACACCATTATGATAAGATAGATTCAAAGTAGAACCATACCCAACAGAAAGAATTGAACCACGTGGAATATCACTTTCATCATTTACATTGGCATACCCAAGATCTCCTGCTTTCACTCCCAATTCAGGTACATCAGAAGTCCAAGCTGTCTTGTATTCTCCCTTGTAGTAGTCTTTACCATCACGCTTAACTTTATTAACGTATGAACCTTTTGGATTGAGGACAATCCCTTCTGTTCCATCTTCGTAAGTCAAACGCAACTCTTGTCCGTAGTCAATGTCATTCAACATTGAAGCAATAGTCAAGATAGCTTTTTGATTGTTTTTTTCTAGGAAGAACTCAATTTTAGGATTGAACTCAACTAAGTTCCAAAAACCAAAATTGATAGAACCGTCTTTATCGTATTCATAAATTTTAATTTTTGTGTCTGTCAATGGTTGCCCATTTTCAACCCATTCTTGTTCAACTTTATTCAAAGTGAACTTAGCAGAGATTTTTTCCCCTTTATCGTTTTCAGCAACGTTATGAATCGTGAAAGAATCGCCTGCTTTTGGATCATGAACTTGCCCTAACAAGCCTTTGCCTTTAACGATAAGATCTTTACGACTACCTGAGATAGTTGAATCGGTATGAAGTCCAATATAGTCTTTGACATTCATCAATCCTTCTAGCCCTTCAAATGAAGCAGTCAGTTTTTTGTAATAGTTGACGCTTCCACGTTGGCTTTCGTCATAATCGCCATAAACCGTGATATGAGGTTTTTCAGCTTTTACTCCCTTTTTGGCTAGTTCTTCTTTTTCTTTGTTGTACTTAGCAAGGTCGCCTTCATATTTTGCTTGCTTTTTGTCATAGTCATCTTTTAGATCAGCGTTATCCTTTTCAACCTTTTCATTGTAGGCTTTTTGGTCTGCTACAGCTTTGTTGTAGGTAGCTTCTTTTTCAGCATTATCCTTTACGATACGCTTATTTTCTGCTTCAATCGCCTTGCGCTCGGCTTCATTGTTAGTTTTAGCATTTGTGTAGTCAGTAGTTGTTTTTTTAACTTCTGCTTCTTGCTTCGCATAATCAGCTTCAATTTCTTTTTTCTTTTCTGCGACTGTTTCAGAAGTTGCAACACCTTTGTCTTGAACAGCTCCAACTTCAACCTTTACACCTGCGTCTTTAGCTTCTGCTACAGCTTTGTCAAGATTGTCGTGTGAAATAGGTACTTCTACTTCTGTTTTCTTTTCTACAGCTACAGGGGTATTCACATTTACCTCATCAGCAGTTACAGTTGAAGAGAAAGACATTCCCAACATTGCAAGTGCAAGGATAACTCCACAAGCACCACCAGATTTCATCTTACGAATAGAACCGTAAGCCTTAAATTCTTGATTTTTCAACATTTATTTTTAATTCTCCTTTTATTGATATTTTTATTTTTTAATCTCGTCACTTTCAAGAAGGGGAACGAGATCGCTTAGTTACTACAATCATTTTTTCTCCTTTTCTACAAATAAAAAAGCCAGTTCCCCAACTGACTTTAAAAATAATAATTCATTTTTGTATGCTATCTTTTGAAATATTTATTCATTGATTGTTAAAAACTATATAACCTTGCACATAAATTTTGAATAACTCGTTATCACCTCATTTCCTATTGTTAATTCACATAAAAGAATACAAGTATATTCTCTTGTGAAAACTAACAATAAAACTTATTGTTAATTTTCTAATCAGTAAAGACTTTTCTCTAATGTCTTTACTGATTCCTGGTTATTTATATGCTCATGTCTTCGCATATTTTCAGCTTCTAAGCCTACTACCTTCGCCAAAGTCACGAATTTAAGAATAACTCAATATCCCCTCTTTCTTACCTAAAGGCATTAGCACAAGTTAATTACTCAACTCCCACATACCGACCATACGACATATAGACTTCACTATCTCTCTCTAGCTACCTTCTACGAAGTATCATTGACTGTTTTCAGCCGTCAGTTCCCTTTACTTATCTACTAAGGCGAAAGGACTAAAAACCCAACGTGATCATATGAAATGACTAGTAGATATAAAACCTAGAGCTACTAACAGTCTTGACTTTTAACCAGAAATCACTTATAATTAAATTGCTACATTTATTAATCGTGTTTGGTCAGTGTAAATCATTGCCTGACACGTTTTTTTATTAAATTTTCAAAGGTCAATCATCACAGAAAAATGTAATCATTTGATTACATAGACTATTATATAATCAAATGATTACTTTGTCAAGACTTTTGTAAAATTATTTTATTATTTCTTATTACGGTACTTATTATGGAATTTAAAGATAGATTAAAAGAAATTCGACTGAACAATAAACTCACTCAAAAAGAGGTTGCAAACCACTTCCAAACTTCACCCCAAAGTTATGCCCAGTGGGAGAAAGGGCTAAGAAAACCATCAGCAGAAAATCTTCAGAAACTTGCAGATTTTTTCAACGTTTCAACTGACTACCTTTTAGGGAAAACTGATTTTCCTGAACCTGATTCGGATATTGATTTAGATACTGCTATTGATAATTCAGTCGCTTTCGATGGTACGCCTATCACAGATGACGACCGAGAAATCATCAAAAATTATCTGAAAGATTACTTCGCAAATAAAAAATAAGTATGAATCTAAATAAAGTTATAAAAGAGATTGAGCAATTAAACTGCCAAGTTGTCATTCTTGACAACTTATCCTGTAAGGGGAGATATGTACTTGCAAATAACAAACACTTTATTTTCCTTAGTTCCGATACAACAGATATTGAAAAAATAAATATACTTCTTCACGAAAAACACCATCTCATTAATGATGATTGTAACAACTCTTTATCTCAGATCGAGACTTTTAAAAATCATATTGAGTCTGATACTGAAAAAAGAAGAATCCTTGATTTTATGAATTTAGTAAATAGTGAATACCCAATTGATGAAAGTTTTAATTATCAAAACTATATTTCGAACGCAGAAATTCCAGCAAAGTATGAAAACTATGTTAAAGAAATAGCTAGACAATTTTATAATGATAACAAAAAAAATAACATTATCTGATGATAGTGTTATTTTTGTCTCCAAAATATTTGTAGAAATTTAATCCATCACATACTTTTCAAACACATATAAAAACGTCATTGAATTTATTTGAAATTACAAAAGAAAGAATCACTGATTCTCTCTCGTTCTTAGCAATATATATACATTATAGTCTACTACGAATAATATTTTTTCACTTTATTATTCTAAAATTACAGTTGCAGAGAGTTCATTATTGCAATAAATATCTAATTCATTTTCAGAATTACCACTAAACACACCACCACCTTTTTTGCTAAAGATAAACTTAACGAAATAAACTTCTAAATTGCCTTCATACTCTACATCAACTTCAAAATTAGAACCTGCTTCTATGTCTTCTATCTGAACAGAATAATCATTTAGAAAATCTCTTGCAAAAAAATTTAATTTTGGCTTCAAAAATTGTGGTACAGAATTGTAATAAATTACTTTTTTAACTCGATTTGGGTTCTCCTTGATACAATAAACTTGCTTATTTAGATATTTTACACAATTTTTTATTGGTTCTAAATTCAACCATATAATAATTTATCTCTTAAGTACTTAATTAGCTAAATAATTTTTTTACAATATAATGAGCTAATCTAAGGAGGAAATAAATAAAAAGGATGATATAAAATAGATAATTTCCAATAATAAATATACCAACGATAATTACTAAAATAAACAAAAGAATAAATCCGACTATTAAAGCTATGTATTTTAAAAATTTGAACACTTTACTTCCCAATGTAGGGTTATCATTATTAGCCGTGAATTTACGAAGCACTTTTTCGAAAAAAGTAATTTTATTATACTCAATTTCAGCACCTAAAAATAGGATTTCAAATATTGTTATTAACTTTTTTATTTTCTCCGTGGATATACTTATACCATTTGGAGTTTTAACGTCAATTAGACATGGAGTAGAATTTTTTGACAGTCTCTTAAAAACAAATGTATACTTCTGATTATTAAAAATAATTCCAGGAATTTCAATTCTATTTGTATTATTTTCTATATTATACACAAGTTTTTTCCCTATACTCGTAAAATTTTTAGGAAAAGTGATTGTAAACATCTCTTTTATCTTTATGATTCCAATATTTAATAAACAGATATTCTCATCAGTGAAAACGAAATCATTAGAGTTTAAATCTCCTATATTTTTATTGTTTTTAGAGTAAGTTATCACATCTTCTATTATATGCTTCCCTTGCTTTTTTAAACTATATTTTTTTATAAAATGTCTATTATCAAGGAATAGAATAATAAAAAAGAATAAAATAGAAAATAAAATCAAAATAACCGATGCTAAAGAAAGAAATATTTGATTTAGTTTTTCCGGCTCACTTAAAATCTGACTTGGTTGTTTTAATAAATTATTAAAATTTTCTTTGCTAAAATATTCATGAATATTTTTAAAATTAGAAAGAAGTTTATCTAATTCTTGACCACCAAAAAAAGCAATAACAACTGCTATAAGATTCTTTAGATAAGATGTTTTATTTTCTGTTTTAATGTATTCTTCTAAAGTTTCTAGATAAATTCCTTCTTGGTCAAATTCATATAATAGATTTCTATAAATTATTTTTAATTTTGGGTAGTATTCTAGGTCTTGAAACTTAAAAAAATATTCAGAATAATACTTGTTCATAATTTTTTCTATACTTCTAAAATTAGGATTTTTTAATTTTTCTCTATTTCTATTCCTTACATAGAAGAATAAAATTATTGTTACCATTATAGAGTTCATCGATAAAATCATTATATTTAAAGCATTATTATTGCTATCCATAATTTTACTCCTCCACTTCAAATTTAAGTAAACTGTTGATTAAATTAACCGTTTGGATAGGTACATTGATGATTCTCAATAGCAAATTAAAAATGTACTTTTCATCATCACTATAATCATTTGTATCATCTGTAATTCCAGATTTTTTATCAATTTTAACTTGATATTGATCCATTATCCGTTCAATAGTAGATCTCCCATTTACAACACATTCATACGCTTTTTAAGGAATATTTCTAATCGTGATGTCGCTGTTAAATATAATTGTTGATAGATCTATTACCGTTTTTCCTTTTATCCTGCTTTTGGATGAATCCCATCTTGGTTACTTTGTAACTTAGATCGACGAATGATACAATCTCCACCCCTTCATAAGCAGGAACTTCTCCATAGTAGAGATGTAAGTCCATCAACTTCTGACCAATTTTAACATAGTTTTCTTTATTTTTTACAATTAGAATTCTAGCTAGGTCTTTCTTTAAATCATTAGCATACTTCTCTTGATATTCTCGAGAATTGAGCAATCTATATACATATGCAAATGTTTCATCAAGTCTTAATCCTAGCTTGTAAGCACATACCTAAGTTATTTTCTTATTAGATTGAAAAAGAAACGTTTCATCTATATCATCAAATAGTAAAATGCTTACCACTTTTCTAAATCATTCATGTTTGATATTTTGTTAATAACAATGCAAGAAAATCCTCTTGAAATTCTTCTTCTAGTTGTTATGATTACTGGAGTATTTTGTTTAAATATCTTATATCAATAACAATGACGATCAACAAATTTACTTGAAAAATATAAATTATTTATAGTAAATGATCTGTACAACGACTGAACTAAATAACTATTATCAGAATACAATTCATTAGGTTTCAAATTATGGCACTAGATATCGTTTTGTTTCAAAAGGTTCATTAATCTTATGTACTATAAAAGGGCATTTTTTTCTCATTTTAAAATAAAAACTTGTATGTAATTATAGCAGAGAAAAAATTAGAATAACTGTTATTTCGTTACTATTATACCATACTTAAAATGTGAATTTATAATAATCAAATAAAAAATATAGAATAAAATAGACCAGTCCTAATCTACTTTATTCTATATTCATTAACTAAAAAAGAAAACCTACCTTCTCAGTAGATTTTCTCTGTTTAAAATTTATTGCCAAGCGCCACTGGCATCTACATAGTAACCATCGGGTGTGTAGGTATTGTGAAGCATCTTCCCTGATGAAGCAAGGTAGTACCAAGATCCACTATCTTTTACCCATCCTGTTGCCATAGAACCTGAGTTGTTTAGATAATACCAAGATCCACTATCTTTGATCCAACCTGTCGCCATAGAACCTGAGTTGTTTAGATAATACCAAGATCCACTATCTTTGATCCAACCTGTCGCCATAGAACCTGAGTCCTTTAGGTAATACCAAGAGTTATTATCATATAGCCAATTGCTAGCAATCATGGCTCCTGATGATTTAAAGGCATACCAGTTGCTACCTTGATAGAGCCAAGTTTGATTGAACATGACTCCTTTATCATTCATAAAGTACCAAGTTCCCTTGTCCTTAACCCAAGCATTCTGAACTAATTGGCCTTGTTTTTGATAGTACCAGTTTTGGTCTGATTTTAGCCAGCTAGCAGTTTCAAATATTGGAGAAAGTTTTACATATGATCCACTGCTATTATATTGCCGAGTAATCTTTCCTGGTTTGATTAAATTAAGAGTTCCATCCTCACGCCAAGCAACAATAGATTTTCCTGATGTTACAGTTGGGAGCGTTGCAATATAAGACTCATTTACAGAATCCCATGAACTTTCTAAAATTTGGTCACCATTTAAAACAAAGTAGCCACTCTTAGCAGTATCTGAATCAACATCGTCAACTACTTTAGTCGACCAAGTCTTCACTTCATTTCCACTCTTAGCTTCTACTACAATATCCCCACGATATCCATAAGGGATATAAAAGTGTAAAAAACGTCCCTTATCTTCAGTTTTAGATACAGTTCTTTCCTCCGCTAAGAAGTTAGTATTTTGTTTTTCTCCATTCAATCTAACTGTCCATTCGATTTCACTAGTACTAGGTAAATCTAACACTTTAATATTTACTTCATATCCATTATTAATCTTGCTGACTTTCCCATTCTCGTATCGAATTCCACCTTTGAAAGCCCAGTCTTCTTTAAGTTCAAATGCCTTTCCTGCTTGAGGTAGAGTCAATAAAACTAAACCTGCCAAAGACAAACTAAATAGTGTAATTTTTTTTGATACTTTCATTTTATTGCCCCCTTATTTCTTAAATAACACAAATTGACTGTTGTCTGGGTAAACTTCAATATGTTGTTCATCATTTTGTTTTAAAACTTGTTCACGAGAGTATGTATATAATTCATTTAACGTGATTCTGTTGTTATAATTTTGATCAGCGATTAAAGAACCTTGAGATTGCTGTATAGGGTTCCATCCTGAACCTAAAGACCAATATTTAGTCGCTAAACTTAATGATCCACCACTAGAGTATTCTGACGATCTTGATGAGCAGAGTACTAAAAATTTAGAGTCAATCATTTCGCCTGCTTTTTCGTTCCCATTTGTATTAGTAAATCCTAAAACAAATTCATCCATATCAAATTTTTCGGTAATAGATTCTTCATTAGATTTGCTTGAACTATCTTTAGAAATAATTGTTCCAGCGTGACAACAATCCAGCATAACTACAAACTTACCTTTGTATTGTTTTAGAATGGATGCCAATTCCCAACCAGAGAATGCCGTATTATCACTACCGATATAGATTCTTCCATCTTTTCCTCCATGACAAGTAAAGTAAAGATAATTTACATCGCTTTCGCTAGAAGATTCAAACAGTTCTTGCATTTTTGCAAGAATTTCAGCTTTTGTTTTATCAGGGAAACGAACAACGTTACTAAAGTTTTGGTTACTGAAAACTTTTTCCATAGCATTAACATCTGCGATAGGTACTGCTCTCGTTGATGTTTCACCAAGAACTAAAGCCCGACGATTGATATTTTGCTTTTCCCCACTATTAGCAAAGAAATAAGTATCATCTCCAATATTGTGCCAACCTGTCTGCATAGCACC
>ERZ773037.1420-NODE-1420-length-12444-cov-27.079102_pt1 | contig 12444 bp, 5 predicted proteins | sample MGYA00511466_ERZ773037 | MGnify/ENA primary metagenome ERZ773037 (study PRJEB29015, sample SAMEA2738146) | human oral metagenome | biome: human oral; feature: human-associated habitat; material: saliva | place: China | collected 2202 ... | reverse complement strand
AGGGAATTCGAGATCTATTTTTGACTATCTTGAAGGCAGACCAGGACTTGAAAACTGTTGTTCTGGTCACCAAATCCGGTCAGGTCATTTCTACAGATGATAGTGTGCAAATGAAAACTTCCTCTGATATGATGGCTGAGGATTGGTACCAAAAGGCTATTCATCAGGGAGCTATGCCTGTTTTGACACCAGCTCGTAAATCAGATAGTCAGTGGGTCATTTCTGTCACTCAAGAACTTATTGATGTAAAGGGAGCCAATCTGGGTGTACTTCGTTTGGATATTTCTTATGAAACTCTGGAAGCCTATCTAAATCAACTCCAGTTGGGGCAGCAGGGCTTTGCCTTTATCATCAATGAAAAAAATGAATTTGTTTATCATCCTCAACACACAGTTTATAGTTCGTCTAGCGAAATGGAGGCTATGAAACCCTATATTGAGACAGGGCAGGGCTATACTCCAGATCACAAATCTTACGTCAGTCAGGAAAAGATTGCAGGAACTGATTGGACGGTGCTTGGCGTGTCTTCGTTGGAGAAGTTAGACCAGGTTCGGAGTCAACTCATGTGGACCTTGCTTGGAGCCAGTATCACCTCTCTTCTTGCCTGTCTCTGCTTGGTGTGGCTTAGTCTTAAACGCTGGATTGCTCCTTTGAATGACTTGAGAGAAACCATGCTGGAGATTGCTTCTGGTAATCAGAATCTTCGTGCCAAGGAAACTGGTGCCTATGAACTGAGAGAAGTGACTCGTCAGTTCAATGCCATGTTGGATCAGATTGATCAGCTGATGGCGGATATTCGCAGGCAGGAAGAAACAACCCGTCAGTACCAACTTCAAGCCCTATCGAGCCAGATTAATCCGCATTTCCTCTATAATACATTGGACACCATCATTTGGATGGCTGAATTTCAGGATAGTCAGCGAGTGGTTCAGGTGACCAAGTCCTTGGCGACCTATTTCCGCTTGGCGCTCAATCAAGGCAAGGATTTGATTTGCCTGTCTGACGAAATCAATCATGTCCGCCAGTATCTCTTTATCCAGAAACAACGTTATGGAGATAAGCTGGAATACGAAATTAATGAAAATCCTGCCTTTGATAAGCTAGTCTTGCCAAAGCTGGTCCTACAACCTCTTGTAGAGAATGCTCTTTACCATGGCATCAAGGAGAAAGAAGGTCAGGGTCATATTAGAGTCTCTGTCCAGAAACAGAATTCAGGATTGGTCATCCGTATTGAGGATGATGGAGTAGGCTTCCAAAATGTTAGCTATAGTAGTCAAAGTCAGCTCAAACGTGGGGGAGTTGGTCTTCAAAATGTTGACCAACGGCTCAAACTTTATTTTGGAGAAGATTACCAAATGAAGATTGATTCTACTCTCTTAAAAGGTACGACAGTTGAAATATACATAAATAGAATAGAAACTAGCTAACTCCCAGTCAATTCTGGGAGTTTTATGCGTAATTGGGCAAGCTTTCTAGGTTGTCTATCTTGCTAAAACGTAGAAAAAACGATATGATAGATAATGACAAAAGAGGTATCAAGTATGAAGGAAAAAGACATTCAAAGAGAAACAAGCCAGATTGTAAAAGATGTATTAGAAAAGGCCAATTTGAAGCAGGGATCCATCTTTGTTTTGGGCCTTTCTTCTAGTGAGGTGATAGGTGGTCAGATTGGCAAGGAATCCAGCCAAGAAATTGGGGAAATCATTGTGAAGACCATCCTAGATATCCTAGAGGAAAAAGGAATTCATCTAGCCGTTCAAGGTTGTGAACATGTCAATCGGGCCCTCGTTGTTGAACGTCAGGTGGCAGAGCAGTTTGGTCTGGAAATCGTCAGTGTCCTTCCTACCCTTCATGCAGGAGGTTCAGGTCAGTTGGCAGCCTTCAAGTTTATGCAGGATCCAGTTGAGGTTGAATTTATCAAGGCTCATGCTGGATTGGATATCGGAGACACTGCAATTGGCATGCATGTCAAGCATGTTCAGGTTCCGATTCGCCCTCTTTTGAGAGAGATTGGTCATGCCCACGTAACGGCGTTGGCTAGTCGTCCAAAATTAATTGGAGGTGCGCGTGCGCACTATCCGCAAGATTCTATTAGAAAGTCGTGAAAATGAGAAAAACAAAACAGCAACTAGAAAAAATCACCAAATATTCGATTCGTAAGCTAACTGTTGGGGTAGGTCCTGTAGCCATCGGGGCCTTCCTTTTTGGTGCCAGTACTCTTTCAGTAGATAAGGTTCAGGCCAATGAAGTTGGTGGTACTCATAGCGTTCATTACCGTTATTTGGCGGAGCAGGAATTGACTGAGTCTGAAAAAGTCCTGATTCATCATGAAGTTCCAACAGAATTTCAAGATGATGATATTCTTTATGTAGTTTATCGTAAGAAGGCAACTAACAGTCAACAACTTCCCTACACAGGAAGTAAGGAACTTGCATTAGCAGGTCTTGGCTTGGCAACGGCTTCTCTAGCAGTCTTTTTGGTGTCCAAAAAAGGTCGTAAAGAGGTTTTAGGTGTTCTCTTGATTAGTTCTTTAGGAGCCAGCACTTTTGTACCTTATGGAACATTTGCGTTTGAAAATAAAGAATTGCTTTCTTACAACCAAACTATTTCGGCCTCTACCCATGAAGGCTTGGCTGAAGGGATTATCCATATTGATGGTTATGAGTACATTGGCTACTTCAAGGAAGCAGAACTTCATCCATCAAAACGAGCTTCAGCTGAGAAGCCTCAGTTACCAGTAGAAAAGCAAATTCCAACAGGAATTGAAGAATCTGAAGTTGCTACAAAGGCTGAATCTCTAGTTCAACCAGAAGCACCAGCTTATACAAATGAGCTTATATCCAAAGGCACTCAAGAGGAAGGCAAAGCAGGTCAGGCTCTAACGCAACCAACATTACCAGAGGCTAGAGTAGAGTCTAAAGGAACCCAAGAGGAAGGCAAAGCAGGCCAAGCCTTAACGCAACCGAACTTGCCAGAAGCTACTGTAGAAGCCAAAGGCACTCAAGAGGAAGGGAAAGCAGGCCAATCTTTAACCCAGCCGGATTTGCCAGAAGCTCTAGTTGAAACGAAAGGTACTCAAGAAGAAGGGAAAGCAGGCCAATCTTTAACCCAGTCGGATTTGCCAGAAGCTCTAGTTGAAACGAAAGGTACTCAAGAAGAAGGGAAAGCAGGTCAATCCTTAACACAACCCGAATTGCCAGAGGCTACAGTAGAGTTTAAAGGCACTCAAGAGGAAGGGAAAGCAGGCCAATCTTTAACCCAGCCGAACTTGCCAGAAGCTCTAGTTGAAACGAAAGGTACTCAAGAAGAAGGTAAGGCAGGTCAAGCTTTAACACAATCCGACTTGCCAGAAGCTATAGTTGAAATGAAGGGTAGTCAAGAAGCAGGTAAGGAAGGTCAATCCTTAACACAACCCGACTTGCCAGAAGCTTCAGTTGAAGTGAAAGGTACCCAAGAAGAAGGTAAGGAAGGCCAATCTTTAACGCAAGCTGAATTACCAGAGTATAAAGAGACGATTTCAACAAAAGGAACACAAGAACCTGGTCAAGAAGGTCAAGCACCAGTACAAGAAGTCAATCCAGAATATAAAGTATCAACTGGTACAATTGAGGAATCTACTGAAACTGAATTAGATTTCACTACAGAAATCGTTCCAGATGAAACTAAATATATCGATGAAGAAGTAGTTGAACGTTCTGGTTCTAAAGGTGTTCAAGTCACGAAAACAACTTATGAAACAGTAGAAGGTGTGAAAACAGACAAAGTCCTTTCTACGACTACAGAAGTGAAAACTCCTGCTGTTCCTAAAGTCGTTAAAAAAGGAACAAAACCAGTTGAAGGAACAGTAGTTGAAACAAGAGAAGAAGTCATTCCTTTTGCTACAAAAACAGAAGATGACGACACTTTAAAACGTGGAACAACTAAAGTTACTCAAGAAGGTGTAAATGGTAAGAAACAAATTACTGAAACCTATAAAACGATTCGTGGAGAAAAAACAAATGACTCTCCAAGAGTAGAAGAAAAAGTTCTCCAAGCACCTCAAGATAAAATTATTAAGAATGGTACAAAAGGGTTAGAAAAACCAACATTACAATGGGCTAATACTGAAAAAGATGTCTTGAATAAGAGTGCCACAGCTAGTTATACATTGAATAAACCAGCTGGTGTAGAAATTAAATCAATTAAATTAGCGCTAAAAGATAAAGATGGACAACTTGTTAAAGAAGTAACGGTAGCTGAAAATAATTTAAATGCTACTTTAGATAAATTGAAATATTATCAAGGTTACACTCTATCTACTACGATGGTTTATGATCGTGGAGAAGGTGAAGAAACTGAGAAATTAGAAGATAAACAAATTCAATTAGATCTTAAAAAAGTTGAAATCAAAAACATTAAAGAAACAAGCTTAATGAATGTTGATGCTGAGGGTAATGAAACAGATAAGAGCTTATTATCTGAAAAGCCGACAGACGTTGCTCCACTTTACCTACGAGTGACAACTCATGATAACAAAACAACAAGACTTGCAGTAAGTTCAGTTGAAGAAGTTGTTGTTGATGGAAAAACATTGTACAAAGTTGTAGCCAAAGCTCCAGACTTAGTTCAACGTAGAGCTGATGATACACTAAGTGAAGAGTATGTACATTACTTTGAAAAACAAAAGGCACACGAAGGTGATGTTTATTATAGTTTTAATGACTTGGTAACAGCTATGAAAGCTAACCCAAGTGGTACTTTTAAACTTGGTGCAGACCTTAATGCAACTAACGTACCAACTCCAAATAAGGAATATGTACCTGGTAAATTTAGCGGTCACTTAACAAGTGTTGATGGTAAACAATATTCAATCCACAACATGGCACGTCAACTATTCGGTAATATCGAAGGTGGTTCAGTTAAAAATATTAACTTAGCTAACGTTAACATCAATATGCCTTGGATTGAAAACATTTCTGCCCTTGCTAGATCTGTTAAAAATGCTACTGTTGAGAACGTTAAAGTTACTGGTAGCATTCTTGGTAAAGATGGAATCTCTGGTATCACTAATAAGGTAGATATTGGTGGACAACTGACAAATGTTGCCTTTATCGGGAAACTTACTGGTGTTGGTGATAGACCTTGGGGTATGGCTGGTATCGCCGGTGAAGTTTGGAAAGGTAACATTAAGAAAGCCTATGTAGATGCTGATATGGTTGCTAATAAAGCTCGTGCTGGTGGACTTGTTGCTGTTACGGATAACGGTTCTGATCCTAACGGTATTGATAAATATGCTTCTGTACGTAATGCGGTGACTAAAGGTACTATCGATATTAAGAACCCTGTTGAAGTTGGTGGTTTCATCAGTAAAAACTGGACATGGGGTAGAGTTGCAGATACTGTTTCAATGATGAAAGTTAAAAACGGTGAAGAATTCTACGGATCTAGAGATATTGATACTGAAGATGGTTACTATACAAACGATGTACTAGAAAGAAACTTTGTAGTAAAAGATGTTAGTACAGGTAGTCGTTCATATAAACGCTCACGCTCTAATAGAATTAAAGAAATTAGTCTTGAAGAAGCAAATAAAAAAATCGAGGCAATGGGTATCACAGCCGATAAATTCGAAATAGCTCCACTTGTGGAAGATAAATTGAATCAAGTCAAATCAAAAGCTGATACGTATAAAGATACTCAAGATTACAATGCAGAACGTGAACTTGCATACCGTAATATTGAAAAACTTCAACCGTTCTACAATAAAGAGTGGATTATCAATCAAGGGAACAAGATTCCTGAAGGATCTAAATTATTAACGACTGAAGTATTATCTGTAACAGGTATGAAAGATGGACAATTTGTAACAGACTTGTCAGATGTCGATCATATTATGATTCATTATGCTGATGGTACGAAAGAAGAAAAAGCTGTGTCACCTAAGGCTACATCAAACGTGGAGCAAGTAAAAGAATATGGTATTACAGATTTAGGAGATGTAGTTTACACACCAAATATGGTGGTTAAAGACCGTACTCAATTACTAAGTGATATTAAAGCAAAACTAGATGCAATTACTCTTGAATCTCCTGAAGTTCGTGCGATAACAGGTAATGTTGGAGCATTATATTTAGAAGAAAGTTTCGCAGAAGTAAAAGGAAATCTTGATAAATTAGTAAAAGCTCTTGTTGAAAATGAAGATCATCAGTTAAATGGTGATGAGGCAGCCATAAAAGCACTTCTTAAGAAAGTAGAAGATAATAAAGCTAAAATTATGATGGCACTTACTTACCTCAATCGTTATTATGGAATTGAATATGGTGACTTGAACATTAAGAATATGATGATGTTTAAACCAGACTTCTATGGTAAGACACCAAGTGTTATTGACAGATTGATTCGAATTGGCTCGCAAGAAAAGAACTTAAAGGGTGATAGAACTCAAGATGCATACCGTGAAATTATTTCAGGAGACACTGGTAAAGGTGATTTACGTAGTTTCTTAGATTATAATATGCGTCTCTTCACAAATGACACTGATCTTAATGATTGGTTTATTCACTCAGCGAAAAATGTTTATGTTGTAGAACCTGAAACAACAAATCCAGATTTCAAAAATAAACGTCATCGTGTCTTTGATGGTCTGAATAATAATATGCATGCACGTATGATTTTACCATTATTGAACTTGAAGAAAGCACATATCTTTATGATTTCAACCTACAATACTATGGCTTATAGTTCATTTGAAAAATATGGTAAAAATACAGAAGCTGAACGTGAAGCGTTCAAAGAACGTATTAATTATGTAGCTAAAGCTCAACAAACATACTTAGACTTCTGGTCACGTCTTGCACTTCCGAATGTTCGAGATAGACTGCTTAAGAGCCAAAATATGGTTCCTACACCTGTATGGGATAATCAAGCTTATGCAGGTATTAAGGATGCTAATCGTCGTGGATATGGTACAGATGGTAAGGTAGCGACACCAATTCGTGAGTTATTTGGTCCAACAGACAGATGGCATCAAATTAATTGGAATATGGGAGCGATGGCTAAAGTCTATGCAAATCCATATGAAGATGAACAAGTTTTCTTCATGGTAACAAATATGTTAGAGGACTTTGGTATTTCAGCATTTACACATGAAACAACTCACGTAAATGACCGTATGGCATACTTAGGTGGTCATAGACATCGTCAAGGTACAGATCTTGAAGCATATGCGCAAGGTATGTTACAAACGCCTGATAAATCCACATCAAATGGTGAATATGGAGCATTAGGGATTAATATGGCTTATCATCGTCAAAATGATGGAAATCAATGGTATAACCCTGATCCTGAAAAATTACAGACTCGTGAACAAATTGATCACTATATGAAGAACTATAATGATGCTCTTATGATGTTAGATCATCTTGAGGCTGATGCTGTATTACCGCAGTTAAAGGGGAATACGAGTCGCTGGTTCAAGAAAATGGATCGACAATATCGTAGTGGAAATACAGGTCATCAGTTCGATAAAATTCGTGAGTTGACAGAGGATGAGAAAAAAGTAGCAATCAATACAATTGATGATTTAATTACGAATAACCTAATGACGAAACATGGTGCTCCTGGTGATGGTACTTATAATCCAACGGACTTTGGGTCTGCTTATGTCAATATGAACATGATGACTGGTATCTATGGTGGAAATACAAGTACAGGTGCTCCTGGTGCGGCATCCTTTAAACACAATACATTCCGTATGTGGGGTTACTTCGGATATGAGAATGGATTTGTTGGATATGCTTCTAGTAAGTATCAAGATGCAGCTAATAAAGAAAATAATAAGATGTTAGGTGATGACTTCATTATCAAGAAAGTATCTAATAACAGATTTAGTACTCTTGAAGAATGGAAAAAAGCTTATTATCAAGAAGTGAAAGCAAAAGCTGACAAAGGATTTACTGCAATTGAAATTGATGGTAAACAAATTACTAATTATGCTGAGCTAAAAGCCTTATTTGATAAGGCGGTTGAGGTTGATCTAGCAGGTGGAGGAACAGCTAAAACTGTAGAGCTTAAATCAAAAGTCTTTAAAGCACTTCTTAAGAATACAGACGGATTCTCAGGAAATCTTTTTAAAGCATAGATTGTATTAAATAGATGAGTAAAAAGGTAGATTAAGTTTTTCTTGATCTGCCTTTTTATGCTATACTTGAAATATGCATAGAAAAACAGTGATTGATTTTAGGGCTTTGGGGGAGAGATACACCTTTACCCAGCCGATTAAAGAGTTGAAAACGAGAAATGTAGCAGAAGTGGCAGACTTGCTGGCACAAGTGGAAAGCTACCAAGAGCAGGGCTACTATGTGGTGGGCTATGTCAGCTACGAGGCTGCACCTGCTTTTGAGGAGAAATTAGCAGTTCACAAGGCTCCTTTATTGGCAGAGTACCTGCTATATTTTACCGTTCATGATAGGGTAGAAACTTCCCCTATTCCTCTGACTTATGATGAGGTTGATTTGCCTTCAAATTGGCAAGAAGTAACGTCTGCAGCAAACTATGAAAAGGCTATTGCTCAGATTCACCATCATTTGCGGCAGGGGGATACCTACCAGGTCAACTATACCGTCCAACTCAAGCAAGATTTAAGCGCTAATCCTTTTGCCATCTATAATCGTATGGTGGTAGAGCAGGAGGCGGGTTACAATGCTTATGTTGAACATGACGAAATGGCAGTGATTTCCATGAGCCCAGAGCTCTTTTTTGAGCAAAATGGCAGCGAGTTGACAACGCGCCCAATGAAGGGAACGACTCAGCGTGGCATGACTGACCAAGAAGACTTGGGGCAGGCCAGTTGGTTGGAGCAGGATCCTAAAAATCGCTCTGAAAATATGATGATTGTGGACCTCTTGCGCAATGATATGAATCGTATTTCTGAAGTGGGGAGTGAACACGTGGAGCGTCTCTGCCAAGTGGAACAGTATTCAACTGTTTGGCAGATGACTTCGACCATCAAGAGTCAGTTGCGAGAGGATGTGGACCTTGTTGAAATTTTCCGCTCACTCTTTCCTTGCGGTTCCATAACGGGAGCACCCAAAATTGCGACTATGGAAATCATTAAGGACTTGGAGCCACAACCGCGTGGAGTCTACTGTGGAACGATTGGTCTCTTGCTTCCACATGGGCAACGGATTTTCAATGTCGCCATTCGTACCATTCAACTGAATCGAGGGCAAGCTATCTATGGAGTAGGCGGAGGTATTACTTGGGATAGCACATGGGAATCTGAATACCGCGAAGTTCATCAAAAGGCTGCTGTTCTCTATCGTAAACAAGCTCGTTTTCAGCTGATTACTACTGGAAAAATCAGTCAGAAGAACTTGCTGTTTGAAGATCAACATTTGGAAAGACTGAGAAAAGCTAGTCGGTATTTTGCTTTTCCTTTTGATGCAGAAGACTTAAGACAAAAGATAGAGGCGGAGTGCCAAGCTTGTGATGTTAATCAAGATTATCGCTTGCGAATTTCTCTCAGCAAGTCTGGAGAGTTAGAAGTCGATCGCCAAGTATTAACACCCCTCAGTATAAGCTTTTGTCAGGCCAAACTTTGTCTTCAGGAAGCTAATTTGCAACAAGCCTTTACCTATTTTAAAACGACTTACAGACCGCATTTGAACCTAGGGGAGCAAGAGATTATTTACCACAATAAGTCTGGAGAACTTCTTGAAACCTCTATCGGAAATTTGCTTCTGAAAATCGATGGGAAACTCTACACACCGCCTATCGAACTTGGAATCTTGCCAGGAATTTACCGTCAGCATTTGCTGGAAACAGGACAGATAGAAGAGAAAGTCTTGACATTGGCAGATTTAGCCCAAGCAGAAGCTATTTACGGTTGTAATGCAGTGAGAGGCTTGTATGAGTTAAGCCTTGAGGAGAACTAGATGAAACTGATATTTTTACACGGGTTAGGGCAGTCAGCAGAGTCTTGGAAAGAAGTTCGGAATCTACTGACAGATTATCCTTCTGAGGCTATCGAGTTATTTCCTTCTGGAGTTAGCAACTATCAACAAGCTAAGGAGCGAGTTTATCAGCATCTAGCTCAAGAGACAGAACCTTTTATTTTGGTTGGATTGTCCTTAGGTGCTGCCCTGGCACTAGAACTTTCCAGTTACGATTTACCAAATCTTCAAGGTTTAGTTTTGTCAGGTTGCCCTCTGAAATTAGCTGGAAATATCTTATTTAAAATCCAGTTGATGATTTTTAAACTACTTCCAAAAAGTTTTTTTGAAAAACGGGGAGCAAACAAAGCTCTTATGGTCGGAGTTTCTGAGGAATTGAAGATACTTGATTTAACGGATATAGCAGAGATTTGCCCCTATCCAACCTTACTAATTTGTGGCAGCAAAGATAAACCAAATCTTAGTTCTATGAGAAGTCTTCATAAACTAATATCAGAATCCCAATTTCAGATTATCCCAGACGGTCCTCATGTTTTGAACGAAGATAAACCAGAAGAGTTTGCTGGGACAGTCAAAGATTTTCTTGAATCGTTAAAATAAGTTTTGTAAAATAATACTGAAATCGATATTATCGTTATAGGAGAAAGAAATGAACAAACGTCTATTTTTAAAAATGAGTCTGGCTAGCTTGCCAGTTTTAGCCTTGTTTTCACAACCTGTGTTAGCAGAAGAAAACATTCATTTTTCTAGTTGTAAAGAAGCTTGGGCGAATGGATACTCAGATATTCATGAGGGAGAACCTGGTTATTCTGCCAAGTTAGACCGTGATCATGATGGTGTGGCGTGTGAATTGAAAAATGCCCCAAAAGGTGCTTTCAAAGCAAAGCAATCAACTTCGGCTCAAAACAATACAAGTTCAGCAACAACAAGTGGCTGGGTTAAGCAGGATGGTGCTTGGTATTACTTTGATGGAAATGGCAATCCAGTGAAAAATGCATGGCAGGGAAGCTATTACCTGAAAGCTGATGGTAAAATGGCACAGAGCGAATGGATTTATGACTCTTCTTATCAAGCTTGGTATTATTTGAAATCAGATGGTTCTTATGCAAAAAATGCATGGCAAGGAGCTTACTACCTTAAATCAAATGGTAAGATGGCTAAAGGTGAGTGGGTCTACGATAGTAGCTACAAATCATACTACTACTTGACATCAGAAGGCAGTTACGCTCGTAATACTTGGTCAGGTAATTATTATCTCAAATCAGATGGTAAGATGGCTAAAGGTGAGTGGATATATGATAGTAACTACAAATCATATTACTACTTGACATCAGAAGGCAGTTACGCTCGTAACACTTGGGTAGGCAATTACTATCTTAAATCAAACGGTAAAATGGCTGTGAATGAACGTACACCGGATGGTTATCGTGTAGATGGTTCAGGTAAATGGGTTAAATAAGAAATTAAAAAATAGGATAATAGGTAATATCAGATGAACATGTCTTTTGTGTTGCACTTCATTTTAAAATAGGGCTTTCATAAATAGTTGTTATTTTAATATAAAAAAGATTAAGGATATGGTATACTATAAGTGTAAATCATAAGAAAAGGAGATTTTTATGAGAAGATCAAAAAAAATTTTGGTTACAAGTTTAGCAGCAACTACACTTGCACTTGTTTCTCTTTCAGATACAATGGGGATGTTGCCTTTCTCATCTCAGAAAGTATCTGCTCAAGAAAAAGATGCGTCTAAAAATGGTAAAATTGTAAAAGAGAATACAAAACCCGCACCAAAACCTGCGCCGAAGCCGGCACCAAAACCCGCACCAAAACCTGCGCCGAAGCCAGCACCAAAACCCGCGCCGAAGCCAGTACAGAAACCCTCGCCGAAGCCAGCACCAAAACCTGCGCCGAAGCCAGCACCAAAACCTGCGCCGAAGCCAGCACCAAAACTTGCGCCGAAGCCAGCATCAAAACCTGCGCCGAAGCCAGCACCAAAACCTGCGCCGAAGCCAGCACCAAAACCTGCGCCGAAGCCGGCACCAAAACCTGCGCTGAAGCCGGCACCGAAACCAGCGCCGAAGCCGGCACCAAAACCAGCTGAGAAACCGAAAACGCCGGCTCAAAAACCAGCTGAGAAACCGAAAACACCAGCACAAAAATCTGCTGATAAACCAAAAACACCGGCACCAAAACCGACTGAAAAAGCTAAAGAAACAACTTCTAAACAGGATAAATCACAATCTAAAGTTCAGTCTGGCTGGGTAGGAAATTACTACCTCAAATCAGATGGGAAGAGAGCTAAAAATGAATGGGTAGATGGTGGTCGTTATTATGTTGATTCTGATGGAAAAAAGGTTAAAAGTGACTGGATTTATGATAAAAACTATGGTTCATATTATTATCTAACAGCAGAAGGAAGCTCTGCTCGCAATAAATGGGTAGGAAATTATTACCTCAAATCAGATGGAAAGATGGCCAAGAATGAATGGGTAGATGGTGGCCGTTACTA
>ERZ773037.1418-NODE-1418-length-12463-cov-7.842440_pt1 | contig 12463 bp, 14 predicted proteins | sample MGYA00511466_ERZ773037 | MGnify/ENA primary metagenome ERZ773037 (study PRJEB29015, sample SAMEA2738146) | human oral metagenome | biome: human oral; feature: human-associated habitat; material: saliva | place: China | collected 2202 ... | reverse complement strand
GCTCTTGCAAGCCATTCGTACTTATGGATTTGACTGCTCTATTGAAGTCTTCGGATATATCGGTAAAGGATACGTCTATAACCCTGAGTTCAAGGAAAATATTGATAAATTTGGACCTGGAACAGCCCAGTACACATCAGATGTGATTGCCCACTATGTTGAAAAACAGAGCAAATAAAATAATCGGCGGAAGACTCTCCGCCGATTATCTGCTATTTTAAATCATAAAGCCAGTCGTCACCGTCTTTATAGTAGAAGAATTCACTGAGATCATCTTCCAAAAAAATACGAAGCATATCAGACATATCATTGGTTGCAAGTTTTAGATGAGATAGATTTTCAAACTCTTCCCACCAGACCTTTCCTTCGTCTGAAGACTGGAGCTCGCCAGTAAAGTGTTCGGTCTTGTAAAAAAGGACGACATAACGGTAATCCTCATCATCGTACCAGTCCTTGATGCCACAGAGTTGGGTTTTAGAAATAGTTAGACCCGTTTCTTCTCACACTTCACGAATGACAGCATCGACAAAGGATTCGCCACGTTCAACATGTCCGCCAGGAAAAGTAATGCCAGGCCAGCCAGGACTAACTCGATCTTGAACCAGAACCTTGTCCCCATTTTTAATCATACACATGTTGACAAATTCGACTGATTCTCTTCTGTTCATTTTTTACAACCTTTGATATTTAATCATAATGCAGACTTCCTGCCACCCAACCAGTACAGAGGGCAGAAGTAATGTTAAAGCCTCCTGTATGAGCATTGATATCCAAGACCTCACCAGCAAAATGAAGACCAGGGACCAATTTACTTTCTAGGGTCTTGGGATTGATTTCCTTGAGGCTGACGCCACCTTTGGTTACAAAGGACTTGGCCAAGGACATCTTCCCTGTTACAGGGATTGGTAGTTCCTTTACCTTAGTTAGTACCGCATCCACCTCTTTGGGGGAGAGTTGTTTCACCTTCTCGGGAAGATCTTGAGCAAAGAATTCCGCCAGGCGTTCTGGCAGGTAGGCCTTCAGAACATTCTTTAAGGATTTCTCACGATTTTCTTCTAGGATTTCTGTGAGTTGCTCCTTAGAATAGAGAGGGAGACTATCCAGCGTAAGGATCTCTCCACCCTTGACAAAGCTTGACATGCGTAGTGCAGCAGGGCCTGACAAGCCAAAGTGGGTAAAGAGGAGGTCGTGGGTGATGACATGCTTGCCATAGCTGAGAGTCACATCGTCCAGTGAAATACCCTGCAAGGCCTTATGCGGAAAATCCGTCAATAAAGGACTCTCGGCAGCTTCAAGCTCGGTAATAGTGTGTTTGAAGTGGCGAGCAATCTCATGGCCGAAACCGGTAGAGCCCGTCGAAGGGTAGGACTTTCCACCAGTTGTCACAATCAAGCGGTCTGCAGTCCAGGTTTCATCTTTGGATTTGATGACGAATTGTCCGTCGATTTTCTTCACAGAGGTTACCTCTACTTGGCAGCGGACTTGACCGCCGAGCTCGGCAATCTTATCTGTCAGAGCTTGAATAATCGTCTGGGAACGATCTGAGGCTGGAAAAACGCGACCATGGTCTTCGACCTTGAGTTTGACCCCGTTTTCTGTGAAGAAGCGGATGATATCATGGTTATCAAACTGGGAGAAGACACTGTAAAGGAAGCGTCCGTTGCCTGGAATTCCTGCAAGGAGATCGTCCAGGCTTCCATTGTTGGTCACATTGCATCGTCCTCCACCAGTCCCAGCTAATTTTTTTCCGAGTTTCCGATTTTTTTCAATGAGAAGGGTTTTCTGACCATAAAAGCTACTAGAGATAGTAGCCATCATACCAGCAGGGCCTCCTCCGATGACAATGGTATCGTAGTGGTTCATAAGATCTCCTTTTTCTCATCTCATTTCATTTCCAGTTCATTGTAACATAAAAAATGGACCCTGTCCCCAGGCTCCACTTTTTATGAGTTAATCGTCTTCGTTTGGATTTTGACGGAGGTGGATGGAATAACGCTTAGGTGGGTAAATTCCGATTTCAGGACCCCAGCGTGGGAAGAGCTGATTGGTTTTCTTCCCAGCAGCGTACTTGGCTTCTGCAGCCATTTCCCAGAGCTCTTCGTAGAGATCACCTAGCAAAAAGTCAAGCTCTTGATAATAGAGGTCTGGCTTTCCGTAGTCACTAAGGCTTAGTTCCATCAAACCATATACTTGTAGTTTGTGGTCCATGAGTCTGCGTCCGTCCACCTTGTTAGAGTGAACGATAATGCGTCCGAAAGGATCATTTCTCCGGATGCGTTCGAGCTCTTTGTAGGCGTTGATTCCAGAATTTCCTTGACAGGAGAAGAAGTAGATGTTTTTCAAGTCATAGTCAATATAGGAGATATTTCCATTATAGACCAGCTTGACTGGTAGATTACGAACCCGTTTTTTCTCCAGATAGTTGTTAATATGTTCGACCAACATCTTAGAGGGATAATTGTATTCAATGACATAGATCATAGTTTCTTTCCTTTGCTGTTCAATAAATAACTGAGCTGTATTTCAGTTACGATTAGTATACAAGCTTTTGCAGTAGGATAGGGTGAAAAATCTATTTGGTTCATTTTTGAAGCTATTCGGTTCAATTTGGAGGAACAAAGGAGAAAAAATCGCTAAAGGAATACGAAGAAAATGGTGAAGCGGGAGCTAGGAGGGGATTTATTGAAAATGCAGAGAAAATTTACCGAAATTTTTCATTTGTGCTATAATCAAGAGGAAGTAACGTCGTGGAAAGAAGGGTATCATGAGTTTAGAACAGTTAGAGCGGAAATCGCTCCAAGAAATCAATCAATCCGTCAAGGTACCTAAGGGAACTTCTTTTTGGAAGACCTTATTGTTGTTTTCAGGTCCGGGGAGTCTAGTAGCAGTGGGCTATATGGATCCTGGGAACTGGATTACCAGCGTTGTTGGCGGGGCTCACTATCGTTACTTGCTATTATCGGTGGTTCTCTTATCCTCCTTGATTGCCATGCAATTGCAACAGATGGCTGGGAAACTAGGTATTGTCCATCGGAAAGATTTGGCCCAGACAACGGCGACTCATTTACCTAAGTGGCTCCGCTATATTCTCTGGATGGTGATTGAATTAGCTTTGATGGCGACAGATTTAGCAGAAGTCATTGGTTCGGGGATTGCGCTCCATTTGCTGTTCGGATGGCCCTTGCTTTTTTCTATTTTGGTCACCATCCTGGATGTCTTCCTCCTCCTTGGACTCATGCACTTGGGTTTTCGCAAGATTGAGGCCATTGTCTCCACCTTGATTTTTACCATTCTGGGGATTTTTATCTATCTTGTGGTCTTATCAAAACCAGATATAGGTGGAATTTTTGCGGGGTTTATTCCCCAAAAGGAAATCCTAGGCATTGGTCTTCCTAAAGGATCACAAGCCTTGACGCTAGCTCTGGGGATTATTGGTGCAACCGTCATGCCTCATAATCTCTATTTACATTCTTCCATTTCACAAACACGCAAGGTCGATTATGAGGATCCTGCAGATGTTCGTCGGGCTGTGCGGTTCATGACCTGGGACTCCAATATTGAATTGACCCTGGCTTTTGTTGTCAACTCTCTCTTGCTGATTCTCGGAGCGGCCCTCTTTTTTGGACACGCAGAAGAAATTGGAGCCTTCTCCAGTATGTATGATGCCTTGCAAAACAATGCCATTGCAGGAGCTATTGCGAGTCCTTTTCTGTCCACTCTGTTTGCCGTTGCTTTGTTAGCAAGTGGTCAGAATTCAACCATTACAGGCACTCTGACGGGACAAATTGTCATGGAAGGTTTTCTTAAATTCCGGCTCCCTCAATGGCTTGTCCGCCTCTTTACTAGGATGTTGGCCCTCACTCCGGTCCTGATTGTCGCCTTTCTATTTGGGGATCAGGAAAGTGTTCTAGATGATTTGTTGGTCTATTCTCAAGTCTTCTTATCTCTGGCTTTACCATTTTCAATTTTCCCCTTGGTTTACTTTACCTCCAATAAAAAAATCATGGGAGAATTTGTCAATGCAAAATGGAATACCTACTTAGCTTACGGAGTAGCTAGTCTTCTGACTCTTTTAAACGTCCAACTCATTGTCACAACGCTGTTTAAATAAAAAATCAGCTTTTTCGGACGGGGAAAACATGCTATAATAGGAGAGAAGTCCCCATCGAGCTAGAAATTGGGCAGAAATGGGCAATAAGCATTAAACAAAAGGGTCTAAACCCTTGCTAGGAAAGGAATCTAGAAAATCTTATGATGAATATGCAAGACTTAATCTATGGTTTTTTAAGTCTTGTTATCGTTCATTATCTAAGTTTAAAGCTTTTTGTGTTTCATTGAAGCAATTTAATAACAAATAAATTAATAACAATAAGACAAAAAATAGACAATGCAGTATCTGAATTGTACATAAAAAGAAGCAACAATATTAATGTTGCTTTTTTATTGTTTATTAACTCTGTGACTACTCAAATGATATAAATGAAAACTTACAATAGACCGCATTGATTATAAATTTTTTCAATAACACCTGATTTATATTCTATGTATTTATCTATATTATCTGGAAATAAAACAGCAGCTTTTTCTTTAACTTTTGAATATTCATCCACTAACTCAGAATGTTGCCTTAAATAATTTCTAAAAGTAATATGTTTAAATAATTCTTCAGAGTCTTTAGGACATACATATAAATGATGTGTCATTAAATCATTTTTATTAATATATGAAAAAGCCTCTCTATCTCTAATACCTAAATCGCCTTCATGCACATACCCTTTATCTTCAAGCAATTTTTTTAAAATTAGAAACTTATCATTTTCAATAACAATATCCAAATCAATTATTGGTTTTGCTGACATCCCTTCAACCGATGTACTACCTACGTGTTCAATCTTAATTACATTCTGAATGATTTCTTTTCCAAGTGATTCTACTATTTTTTCAAATTCTTCTTTCCATTTTGGATTCCATTTTTCAACTACAACATTTTGTGTCCTCATAATCTATTTACCTCTATAACTCCTTTTCCTCTATTCAATCCTTTATAATAATGTAATTATTTACAATACTTATTTTCATAAAATTCTACAAAACAAAACACCATCGATTCATTTTTTTGATTTTAAACTTTGGTAGAAGCTCTAAAACCCTTGTATTTACTTGACTATTTGCCTGTGTCATTATTATGACACGAAACCCAGTTGCAAAGTCCCAAACATAAGAGTCTTTATCAACACGAGCTAATTTTACTAATAAAGTAGCTACGTAGGATGGAGTTAGAACAACATCATCCATTGCTCAAATCACCAACCATTGGTTCAACTGATTGAATTTTTGTTTTTACCATTTATAATGACTCCTACTTTTTCTTAATTCTATACTATTATAACATGTAATTGTATACAACCAGAGGGAAACCTCTGGTTTTAATATTCAATATTGTTTGTTTCAATTTCAGAACCGAACTCCTCTTCAAGTTCAGGCTCGAACTCCTCTTCAAATTCAGGCTCGAACTCTTCTTCAAATTCAGGCTCGAACTCTTCTTCAAGTTCTTTAATTTGCTTTTGTGTTAGCAACTGATGAAGCCTTTCTTCTGAAAAATACGAAGTAGTAGACAATAAAGAGAACATACTATTAAAGTACTTTTCTTCGATATCTCCAAAATAATCCTGTTGCGCTTCTATCAACTTATCAATATAAATTTCGCTTGCACTTAACAAAGCAGACATAGCATCAACATCGTTTTTTCCCGCCATCGTCAAGTGACGTCCATACTCTTCAGGACCTCTAACCATACCAATCTCCATTAATTTTGAATTAATTTTGAAGTCATCAAGAATGATATCATATGCTCGCTTCCCAAGAGACTGGTACATTTCCATATTTAATATGGGCTCAAGTATATCTTTTAGTTTCTCTTGAAATGCTTTATTGAAATTTTGAAAATGGATATTATCTGACTTCCAAAGAAAATGCCCATTATTATCCTTTGATTCATACTTGTATTTCGTATTTAAGAATTTAATAAAACGGTCCATCATTTCATCTGATTCATTTTTCATACAAAACAAATAGACTGCTTCAGCAAATACATCAAGATTCGCGTTCTTATAATCAGGAGCGAACATTGATCCAAATTCCCGATCTTCATCAATCGCTTTATCTAATGCTATATACCTGGCTAATGGGACATAATCAATCAAGATAGAGTATGTCATAGAAGAATACACTGGATGCTTGGATAGATCTAAAAAGAGATTTAAAACAAAATTGAATTTGTCGCTGTCAGTGTAGCTTTCATCAACTCCCCAAAAAATTTCTTGAAGACTAATAAATTCAAAGTTATTCTTTCTCATTTCCAATTCCTCATCTTTATTTGAGGAGTATGATTTAAAATTTGGCTTCAACTTTATATTTTCTAACAATGACTCAGCGACTCTGACTGTCATCTTTTTGTATAATTGGTGGGGATCAGATTCTCGAATAATTTTAATTGCACTTGGTTTATGTTCATATAAATGGCTATTCCTGATTGGTTTTAAATCTGAGTAAAGACTGCTTCCAGAAGACCTTAGAGCAGAACGTTCTTTATTGATATCTTCAATTCGTTCATTAATTCGATCTTGAGCATTTTTTAAATAGTAATTTAATAAACTAGTAAACATCATCGTTAACCTTTCTTTAAAAAACGGAAAATTTCAGTTTATATTTTACAAATAAATCCTGAAATTGTCAAAAAGATTCCCGTATAATTAAAGCATAAGAAATCCGGATTTCTTAAAGGCATCTCGGCTAAGCGAGTTCTTCTTAGAACAGAAAGATAAACGAGGTTAACTTGTATGAATACTAAGTTACAAAAAACGCTTCGAGACTTACGAGCAAATCGTTTAATCCATTTTGGAAACTCAGCGTATCAAAGAGCCACTAATGATTGGTTCTTTAGAACAGTTCCAACCGAGCTAAATGAGCTATGGTATGGACAAGATGGCTTGTCGTTCCTGACCTTATCGATAGCGTATGACTCGGATATTGATTTAATGTCTGAGAGTGAATTAATTGAACGCATTGACAAGGAACGTCAAATTAGAACTCGTTTGGAAAGTATCTTTTCAAACCTTGGAAAAATGAAAGCAGGTAAAAGCAATGGCAAAAACTAACTGGAATCGGACTCTTGCGGAAGTTCTCATGCATGAGACACAACCAAAAGTAATGACTAGCGAAAAAACTGGAAATGAATATACAACTGATGTTATCCCGACTTTAAGAGTAGTCTCAATTGGTTCAATCGAGGAAAAAGACGGAAAATACAAGTACTCGATTGTAGATACATTTAACGACTTAGAATATACCATTAAAGTGCCAAATAAAGTCGAAATTAAATTCGGTACAGTCCTTAACTTCAGTAATGTACGTGGCGGTGCAACTGCAAATGGTATCGGTTGGTATGCTGCTGACTCAGTAGAAGTGGTCACACGCAATGCGTAGGCATAAATACCGAAGAATCAAGCCTACACCAAATTGTACACTTCAGGGCTATCAACTCTCTCTGATAGCCCTGACGGCTACAATTGGATTGACTGTCTTGTCGTTCTTCATAAGCCAAATAGTAACAGTTTTATCTTCATATGTACGAAGCATACTATTCTACAGCATCATTACAAATATCGTCTCTATTCTTATTTTTGCATACACATGGTTTCATCGTGAAGAAGTCTCATCAATTGAGATTCCTGGTATGTCTGATAAATCTAAAAAGTTGGCAAAGCGTTTAAGACGATTATTTAATGATAAACAAATAACAGATGTACTCAAATTGTCAAATACAACCCGTTTTGGCAATGAAATGCCTGAAATAGAAGTATGGATAGATGAAGAACTTTCAAGTGGTTTCATCGCAATCGAAAACATAGCTAACTGTGAACGTGCCGACCGAGAAAAGTTCGAACAACGTATTTCTGGGATCTTATCTGGCAAATATCAGCGATTTGCTGTGGTCAATTCGGAACTGACAGCTGGTGATAGCTATATCATCTTTTACTTCGAGGATACACTTACTTCACAGCGGCTACTCGTCACCGACAAAATGAATACGTTAGAACCATTCGCAAGTAACAATAAGCATGCTATCCGTCTGTCAAATGATTTAATTTGGTACGCTGATATTACTCCACATATTTCAATTATTGCTCGTACTCGTGCAGGAAAATCAGTTCTAGCAGGTCGCTACATGGCTCGATTAATGAGCTTACAAGGTTGGGTTGTCGAATATAACTCTGCTAAGTATGACAAATATGTAAAAGAATTTAGCGGACAATCAGACCCTGTTAAAATCGTTGAACGTTGTGAATATTGGTGCTCTGTCATGGATAAGCGACTAGCTAAAATCAATGATGCAAGGAAAGAAAAATACCTTGAAATGGAGAACATGCCAGATATAGGACTGTTCTTCGATGAATTAGGTAATTTGAATGCTTCACTTGAGTCTCTTGATAAAGTTGACAAAACCCTCAAGTTGACCGCTAGATGGACAAATGCCATCAACAGATTATCAGCTACTGGAGCAAGTACAGGTATCCACATCATCGCTATATCTCAATTTGCGACAAAAGAGGGATTCCTTCCTTCGCTTGCTCGTGTAAATTGTTCGGATGCGGTGATTATGCTAGGTGGTGCTGCTGATTGTGCAGATGAGCGTAAATATCTCATGTCTGGTTTTGCTGACATGCCAAAGCGTAGCTATGGAAAGGGGCAAGGTGTCGCTCGTATCCTTGGTTCTGGTAAAAAGTGGGAGGTCCCCCACTTTTATGAAACGCCTTGGTTTGAGGATTAGATAATGGGAAATCCATTTGTATTCCAACTAGCGAAGTCTGTTGGAACAACAAATGGATTCATGACGAAGCCGACGAGTCACAAGGTCGGTCATCTTTGAAAAAGATGAAACACTTTTAAATCTAACTATTTCTACGCCTGCACGGCACTGGGCTTGTCAAGTGCCGTGCATATCAAAAACAGATAGAACAAGGCTTTGAGCATTCTTGATAAAATTCAAATCCTTGTTTTATCAAGGGAATAGTTAGAAGAATAAATAAATTAAACGAGGTAACTATAACTATGAGGAAAAAAGAAGCAAACCTAACTGCTATCATGCTGGTTCAACAACTGGAAGATGAACACTGGAAAACTTGGCAAGATAAAACAGCTTTAAAGCAGGCTAGAGATGAAAATAATATCCGTCCACTACTTGAAACAGTTACTGATAAGCTAAATAAAGCTGATATTATTGTTAAAGAAGCTTACGGAATCAAACACGATAAAGACGAGATAAACGTTTGGAATCAAGAGTTGATGAAAAATGTAATCGAAAAGAAAACTGAACATATCCATTTTCTCTTTAAGTTTGAAAAAGGAGCTTCATTAAATAGAATAGCTATAGCTGTTGGGGTTGAACCGCAATATCTAGAAAAGCTAAAATCGGGGCGCTACGGCTATGATAATTGCCTTGCCTATCTAGTCCATGCCAAAGACGAAACCAAGTTTCAATATCAACCAGAGGAGGTTGTAACAGTCTTAGGAGAGGATTACAAAAGCATTTATCATCGTTGTATGGCAACGTGGGTCAAAGGACGAGCAACAAAAAAAGCAAAGGAAACAAATCTTAGTGTTGATTGGTTGATTGAACGTATTTTAGCTGGTGAAGTGACTAAACGCAATATCATGCTCACAGATGAATATTACTCAATTTACGGTCAACATAAACGTAAAGTGAACGAAGCTTTAGAAACTGTAGGAGAACGTAGAAGCTATCAAACAATAGCTGAACTAGAGGCAGGGAGATTTAAGAAGACAGTAATTTATATAACAGCTAGTAGCGGTGTAGGAAAAACGAAACTCAGCAAAGACCTGATAGAGATTATTCAAGCAACCGCAGTGCAAAATGGATTAAATTGGGAAACATGTATGACTGCTTCTACGAATGCATTCGACGAATACAGCGGTCAAGAAATTTTATTTCTAGATGATATCAGGGGGGACAGCTTCACTGTATCTGATTGGTTAAAATTGTTGGATCCGCACACAATAAGTCCAATTTCAGCTCGCTATCATAATAAGATGGGCTCTGCTAGAGTGATTATAATAACAAATACGAAGTTACCAGCTGAACTATTTTATTTTTCCAAGGGGAATTGCAACGAAGATTTGGGACAATTTATACGAAGAATTGACCTATTAGTACATATACATAATGATATTTTTCACGTCTGTCCTCACGAGAAAAGAGTGGAAGAAAGTACAATAGAATCTGTCGGAATTAAGATTCGCGTAAGACATTCATACAGTTTTCAAAAGTCTTCTGCTATTCAGCGAGATGAAGCATTAGAAAAAATACTTGAAACAGTGATGGCAAATATGAACTGGAACAAAAAAGGTTATCGATGTAAGCGACCAAACGAACAACGATAACCCAAACACTAAACAAAAATAGCACAACTACTTTTGTTGTTGCTATTATATCATAATTTTAATTTGAGGAAATATAATATGCAATCTAAAAAAAAACCAATGACACAATTCAAATTAACTACATACCAGCTTGTCGATAAAAATGACATTATGATCCTAACAGGCTACTCAGAAACTCAATCTAAACTACTAATCAGACAAGCTAAATTGCTTCTAGTCGAAAAAGGGTTTAATTGGTACAAGAACAAACGTGTTGGACGAGTTCCAGTGCAAATAATAGAAAATATACTAGGGTTTCAGATAATTTCTAAAAATGGTATAATTGAAAACGTACATGATGATACTGCTATTGAGGAGGACATCCGAGATGGTAGTCACTAGACAAAAAAATAAAAAATGGGGGGTTGATATTAGTGACGGCTATGATGCGGTAACAGGTAAACAAAAGCGTCACAGAAAAACAGACTTTAAATCTCGAAAAGAAGCTGAGCAGTATGAAGCCGATTTTAGGATTAAGAAACTACATCAGATTGGCTATAAGCAAAAGATTAGCATTGACTATCTTTACTCACTTGTCCAGGAAGAAGATACACTTCGTGGCAATAAACGTAGTACGATAGATAGCCAGGAATCTTATTATCGTGTTTATATGTCTCGGTACTTTAAAAATGCAGATATGCGTGCTGTTTCAGTCACAGATATCAAAGAATATAGAAACTGGCTTAAAAATCAACGTAGTGTCAAAGGTGGTTTGTTAAGTAATTCTCATGTTAACCAGCAGATGATTTTTGTCCATAAGATGTTTGAGGTTGCAATCCAGCATCAAATTCGACATGACAATCCTTGCAATGGTTTACGTCGATTACCTCAGCAACAAAAAGAAATGGATTATTATACTCCTGAGCAATTCAAGAAGTTTGACTCTCTGTTTAATGAAGCTGAATATCCATTTCAACTATTGTATCGTGTGTTAATGTATACAGGATTACGCGTTGGAGAAGCCTTAGCTTTAACTTGGGAAAATATCAATCTTGATGAGATGTATATCGATGTTAAATACTCTGCCTATTATCGAAATGGACAAGTTCATATTGGAACAGTAAAAACAACTCAGTCAAACCGTAGAATATACATTCATAAAAGTTTTAATGAGGAGTTGAAAAAATGGAAAGAAAGACAATTTGATTTACTCAAGTCGTTTACTGATAATTCTAAAAGTCTTCAAATTTATCAAGCTACTCCAGAAATTCTAACAAGTCCAAACGTCTCGAACTTCAGAGTTATTCTCAAAAAGAGAATGCCTAAAGGTTTGAAACTAATTCGCAATCATGATTTTAGACATTCTCATGCAGCCTTTCTTGTATCACAAGGTCTTCGGAATGGAGAGGGGAAAGACTATATTTTCTTCACACTTATGAAACGTCTTGGACACAGCTCTATTAACACAACAATAAATGTATACTCACATTTATTCCCAACTCAACAAAAAGAGGTAGCCTCTGCCTTTGATAATTTTTAAGAATAAGGCAAAATAAGGCATCAAAAATAATAATACAAGGGTTAAACCCTTGGTAGGAAAGGAATCTAGAAAATCTTATGATGAATATGCAAAATATGATGAAGCAAGCACAAAAGCTTCAGAAACAAATGGAACAAAGTCAGGCAGAATTGGCTGCTTCTCAATTTGTTGGCAAATCCGCTCAGGACTTGGTGGTTGCAACTCTTACAGGTGATAAGAAGGTGGTATCCATCGAATTTAACCCAGCAGTTGTGGACCCAGAAGATACAGAAACTCTTTCTGATATGACTGTTCAAGCTATCAATGCAGCCATCGAAGAGATTGATGCAGCAACCAAGAAAAAATTGGGAGCTTTTGCTGGTAAATTACCATTCTAAGCATACAGAGAAAGAGGCTGGGACAAAAGTCCTAGCCTCTCAATTGTCTTAGGATTGTCGAGCAAGACGCAGTGGTTGAGTGGGCTCTACTACGCTGATTTCATCA
>ERZ773037.1412-NODE-1412-length-12490-cov-4.350462_pt1 | contig 12490 bp, 6 predicted proteins | sample MGYA00511466_ERZ773037 | MGnify/ENA primary metagenome ERZ773037 (study PRJEB29015, sample SAMEA2738146) | human oral metagenome | biome: human oral; feature: human-associated habitat; material: saliva | place: China | collected 2202 ... | reverse complement strand
GCCTTCCTCTCAAAGCTAGTCAGGATGCGCCCCACCCAGCGCGGCGCCCAACCGCCCACGGGGTCGTCCTCGGTAGCGCCTTCACCGGCATGCAGATTCTCGAAATCGGGGTGCGCCTCCATAACATCGCGCATCACGTGGGCGTATTCTTCCCAGTCGGTGGCTAGGCGCCAGATTCCGCCGGGTTTGAGCACGCGCGCAACCTTGTCGGCAAAAGCGGGGGAGACCAGGCGGCGTTTGTGGTGGCGTGACTTGTGCCAAGGGTCGGGGAAGAAAACCCAGAGCTCATCAACCGAATTTTCTTCCAGCATGTTATCGAGCAGTTCGGGGGCGTTAGCCTGAGCGACGCGCACATTCTCAACCCCGGCCTGCCCCATCTTGAGCAGCAGATCCGCAATGCCGGGGGTGTAGACCTCAACGGCAAGGAAGTTTGCCTCGGGCATTTCACAGGCGCGGTGCACGATTGCTTCACCCAGCCCGGAACCGATTTCGACCACCTGGTAGGCTTCGCGCCCGTAGATTGTGACCGGGTCGAAGGTGGCTTCGGGGGCTACAGAGGTATCTGCCCGCAGCCGGGGTATGTCGAGCACGTGGGTTTGGGAGTAGGTGTCCCACGCTTTTTGGCGGCGCGAGGTCAGGCGGTCGCCGCGGCGCACGAAGGAATAAGGCTGGCGGAAGAACTCGGGCGGAACCTGCTTCTTACCGGGATCCTGCGAAGTTTCGGGTTCTAACGATGCGCCTGCGGAGGTGTTCTGCTCTTGAGATGACATACCTATCAGGATAACGTAGCAGCGCGCGGCGGCGGGCACTGTTAAAAATTCTGGGGACTAAAAGTTTCGGGGGCAGTTTCTTCATGCGCATGAAGAAACTGCCCCCGTTTGGCCTTTACGACCGCACATTCGCCGTGCAGGCTACTTCTTCTTGCCGGAGAACAGCAGTGCCAGACCTGCGCCGAGCATCACGATGTTGTTGGCCAGCTGCTGCCCGTCCTGGGTGGGGCGGAAGGCTTTATCGTGCATGTCCTGGTTGCGGAAATACATGGTCATGAGGTTTGCGCTGAAAGCGGTCAGCCCGGCACCCGCCAGACGGCTGGGGATGAAAAGATCCAGCGGTGCAGATGAAAATGAAGGCGCAGCCAGCGTATTGCTGTCGGCAGTACCGTGTATGGGTGCTGGGGCTAACTCCCAAACCAGCCATTAGGTTGAAGTTACCCCAAGAAAGTGTATTATTATTCTGATGAACGAATGAATATTTTTAAGTGTGCCGCAGGTTAGCGTATCATGTGAACCTTCCACTTGAATGTCTAATGTATCTCAATGTGTGGAATTACCTCAGGGTCCCCTTGCTTTTCGCGGCACTAAAGGCTGTCTGTGAAATCCTTGCCATGACTTGCGACACCCCGCATCGTACCGTGTATGATATAAGACATAGATTTATAACACTCAACTTAAAAATAACTACTACATGCCGAATTAGTTATGTAGAATATATATTCAAAACATTTGGTAGTTTCCTACACATCATGGGTTGTAACACCAAAGTTTGCCCCGAAAGTCGGGGCTGTCCCACGCCGAACCGGGATCCAACCACGAAAGAGGAACTGTGATGCAGCAACCTCACGAAAACGCCGCACCGGCGGCAGAGAGTACAGGCCAAGCTGAAGAACTACACCGCGGGCTGAGCAACCGGCATATTCAGCTCATCGCCATTGGTGGTGCCATCGGTACCGGCCTATTTATGGGCTCGGGCAAGGCAATCTCCAAAGCCGGGCCCTCTATCCTGCTGGTCTACATTGTTATTGGCGCCGCCATTTTCCTTGTGCTGCGCGCGATGGGCGAGATTCTTCTCTCGAACCTCAACTACAAATCATTCTCCGACTTCACCGCCGACCTCGTGGGGCGACCAGCAGGGTTCTTCCTCGGCTGGTCGTACTGGTTTATGTGGGTGGTTACGGCAGTTGCGGATATTATCGCTATCGTTGGGTATACCAAAATGTGGTGGCCTGATTTACCTAAAGCGATACCCGCGCTCGTCGTCATTATTGCACTGCTGGCACTGAACCTGCCCTCGGTGAAGAACTTCGGTGAGATCGAGTTCTGGTTCGCCATGATTAAGATTGTCGCCATCTGTGCCCTCATACTGGTTGGTATCATTATGGTGGCTACCAGCTTCACCGCCCCCAACGGTTCTCAAGCACAAGTCTCTAACCTGTGGGATCACGGCGGGTTCTTCCCCAACGGAGTCTTTGGTTTCCTCGGTGCCTTCCAGATCGCTATCTTCGCGTTCATGGGCTCGGAGCTAGTGGGTACCACTGCCGCAGAAACCCAGAACCCCACCGTAACCCTACCCAAAGCCATTAACTCGGTTCCGGTACGTATCATTATCTTCTACGTGGGTGCGCTTCTGGTGATCCTCATGGTGAACCCCTGGGACAAGATTGACCCCGAGAACAGCCCCTTCGTGACCATGTTCACCCTCGCCGGGATAGCCATCGCCGCAGACGTGGTGAACGCTGTGGTGCTCACCTCGGCAACCTCATCGGCGAACTCGGGTATTTTCTCCACCTCACGCATGGTGTACGGCCTGGCGCAGGAAGGTGACGCTCCCAAGTCACTGGGTGTTCTCTCAGCCCAAGGCGTGCCCCGCAACGCACTATTCCTCACCTCCACGCTGCTGCTCTCAAGCATCGTGCTGCTCTACGCGGATAAATCCATTATTGGGGCTTTCACGCTGGTGACCACCATGGCGACTGTGCTTGTGATCTTCGTATGGTCCATGATCCTCATTAGCTACCTGTGCTACCGCCGTAAACGCCCCCAGCTGCACGCCAAGAGCGTGTACCGCATGCCCGGCGGCGTGGTGGTGTGCTGGGTTGTGCTGGCGTTCTTCGCATTCTCCGTCTGCATTCTGGCAACCGCCGAAGATACCCTCGCAGGGCTTATGCTAATGCCCATCTGGTTCGGCGGGCTCGCGATCGGTTGGTTCGTGAAGAACAAGCTGCACCCGGAGGTTCCCGAGACCAGTATCACCCAGTCCCACCCGATCCTGGATCTGAAGCAAGCCTCAGACGACAAGAAATAGGGTTATAGCGCCAAACGCTCATAATGGCGGGGTCTGCGTACTCATTGAGGGATACGCTGGCCCCGCCATTAGTGTGCTCTGCAGCCGCCGCTTACCCCGGTACACCGCAGAAACACGCCGAACACGCCGCCTCAAGTGGCAGAGAACCCCACGACGGTGCGAAACTAAAAGAATGAGCGCACAACGCCCCCACCCTAAACCCGCAAAAAACACCAACCGTGACGGTGATGCCGCACCCCGGCCCGCACCTCACAACCCGGCGGACGGGCAGGGGACAGCACCGGCACCAGCACCGGGGAACCGCAGCCGCGCGCACAGCCCCCAGCCCCGCAACGGCACCCCGAAAACATCCGGGGCAGGGGATGAAACGGAAAACATCGCCGCAGAACTGCACCTCGCCCCAGCGAACGTTAACGCCGTTATTGCCCTGCTCGACTCCGGCGCCAGCGTGCCCTTCATCGCCCGCTACCGTAAAGAAGCCACCGGCGGCATGAGCGACACGCACCTGCGGGCCCTTCACACGCGCCTCACCCAGCTGCGCGCACTCAACCAGCGGCGAGAAGCCATCCGCACCGCCCTCACCGAACGCTACACCGAAGGGGCTATAGACCCGCTCACCTACGAGCAGCTGCTCGCCGGGCTTCGCGCAGCCCGCACCAAAACCGAGCTGGAAAACCTCTACGCCCCCTACCGCAGCCAGCGCATCACCAAAGCCCAGCAGGCACGCGCCGCCGGGCTGGACGCGCTCGTTGAAGACCTGCTGGAGGTGCCCCTCGCCGGTGTGTACGATATTGCCGCCGCCTACGTGAACGAAACCGGGGAAGGCGAAGAATACGCCATTACCACCGTTGAAGAGGCGCTTGAAGGGGCACGCGCCATTCTGATCGACCGCGCCGCCACAGACCCCGCACTCACCGGGCGGCTCTACGACAAGCTAGTCGCCACCGGCACCATCTCAACCCGGCTCATCGCCGGTAAAGACAATGAAGGCGCAAAGTTCGCCGACTATTTCGACTTCTCAGACCGCATCCGCAGCATCCGCTCCCACCGTGTGCTTGCGCTGCTGCGCGCCCGCCAGGCGGGAATCGTGAAACTCAGTATTGACGCAGCCACACCCCCGCCGCCGCTAAGCCACCTCAAAGGTGAACAGCATGAAGCCGCCCGTGCAGCCGCCGAAAACTACAAGAACGCACGTTCGGTATATGAGCGGGAAGTAGCCGCAGCCCTGCGCATCCCCGTGCAGGTGCTCAACACCGTTGATAGCGAAGACCGCGTGCTTGGCTGGCTTGCCGCCACTGTACGCGCCGCCTGGCGCAAACGCCTGCACCCACGCCTGACCGAGCGCATCCGTGAAAACCTCTTTGAAACCGCAGAACGTGAAGCCATCGACGTATTCACCTCAAACCTGCGCGACATTCTGCTTGCTGCACCCGCCGGGCAGCGCACCACCCTGGGCCTAGATCCCGGCCTGAAACACGGCGTTAAATGCGCCGTTATTAATGGCACCGGGAAAGTGCTTGACGCCTTCACCGTCTACCCGCACGCACCCCGCCACGACTGGGATGCCGCGCTCACCCGGCTTGAAAACGCCGTGCGCACCCACGGGGTTGAGCTTATTGCCATCGGTAACGGCACCGCCTCACGCGAGACCGACAAACTTGCTGCTGAGCTGCTGGCCCGCCTGCGTGCTGGCGGGTACGAGAAAGCACAAAAAATCACTGTCTCTGAGGCGGGCGCATCCGTCTACTCGGCCTCCGCAACCGCCAGCGAAGAACTCCCCGAACTGGATGTGACCTTACGCGGCGCCGTCTCTATCGCCCGGCGCTTACAAGACCCGCTCGCCGAACTCGTCAAAATTGACCCCCAATCCATCGGCGTGGGCCAATACCAGCATGATGTGAGCGTTACCGCCCTGCGCCGGGGCCTTGATGCAACCGTCGAAGACTGCGTGAACGCCGTGGGCGTGAACCTCAACAGCGCCTCAGCCCCGCTGCTGGCGCGCGTAGCCGGGCTGAACCGAACCGTCGCCGAAAACATTGTTGCCTACCGCAACGAGAACGGCCCCTTTACTTCCCGAACCGAGCTGCTTAACGTGCCCCGGCTGGGCCCTAAAGCCTATGAACAGGCGGCCGGGTTCGTGCGTATCACAGGCGGGGTGGAGCCCCTGGACGCCTCCGCCGTGCACCCCGAATCGTACCCCATTGCGCGGCGCATTATTGCGGATGCCCTCGCCCGCAACGGTGCCGTGTGGGCCGCCGGGGCGCTCACCGTGCCGGGAACATCAGAGAACGAGAAAGCGCTGATGGGGCTGCGCCCTGCCGACTACATCACTGATACAGCGGGCGACTACACGGTGCGTGATATTTTTGCGGAGCTGCTACGCCCCGGCCGTGACCCCCGCCCGGAATTCCGCACCGCACAGTTCTCAGAAGCCATCTCACGTATCGAAGACCTCGCCCCGGGCATGGTACTTGAGGGCGTGGTCTCTAACGTGGCGGCATTCGGCGCGTTCGTCGATATTGGGGTGCACCAAGACGGGCTGGTGCATATTTCGCAGATGAGCCGCCGCCGCGTGCACAACACCCATGATGTTGTGCGCAGCGGTGACATTGTGCAGGTCCGCGTGGTTGAGGTGGATGCGCCCCGCAAACGCATCTCGCTCTCGCTGCTGGTGGACGACGCGCCAGATACCGAACCCGGCAGGCAGAAACAGAAAAAGAACAAACGTTCTCGATAGGGTGAGTTTTGTCGCAGAGGACAGTGGGCTTTCTGCAGAGCAGAAGGTTCCCTTGCCGTGAGAGGCCATGTACCCTCTCAGTGCAAAGGAACCTTCTACAGGGGCGCAATAACCGGGGCTGCTAGCCCCACCTGCTAAAACTTAGGGTTCTGCGGGTCGGGGCCCATGCGGCCATCCGCCCGGGTGAGCCCATCAATCGCCGCAATATCTGCCGCATCCAGGGTAATATTCGCGGCGGCAAAGTTATCTGCGATACGCGAAGGAGTCACCGACTTCGGAATCGCCACAATCCCCTTCGCCAGATGCCAAGCAAGCACAACCTGCGCCGGGGAAACGCCGTGCTTACCCGCAATCTCAACGATCACCGGGTCGTTCAGAAGCTCACCGCCCTGACCAAGCGGCGACCAAGCCTCAGTCACAATACCAAACTCACTGTGCACCGCGCGCATATCTTCCTGCGAGAAATACGGGTGCAGCTCAATCTGGTGAATCGCCGGGGTCACGCCAGTATCGGCGATAATTTCGCGCAACTGAGCCTGCGGAAAGTTAGAGACACCAATCGAACGCACCTTACCCTGCTTTTTCAGTTCGACGAGCGCCCGCCACGAGTCGAGATAGGTGCCCTGCTGCGGCATAGCCCAGTGAATCAGATACAAATCCACGTAATCGGTGCCGAGCCGCTCTAGCGATGCATCAAGCGCGGCAATAGCCTTCTCAAAACCCTGATCCGAGTTCCACAGCTTGGTGGTGAGAAAAATATCCTCGCGCGGCACCGGGCTGGCCGCAATACCGCGACCCACCCCAGCCTCGTTCCCATAGATGGACGCGGTATCAACGTGGCGGTACCCCGTTTCGAGAGCTGTGCCCACAGCATCGGCGGCACCATTATCTTCAATCTGCCACACGCCATACCCCAGCTGAGGGATGCTGTTGCCGTCGTTGAACGTGATGTTTTTGACCATTACTTCTCCTGAAATTTAATGGGGCCTGACGTTTTCAACGGTACCCCCGGATGCGCTCGCACGCTAGAGCAGTGGGCGAATCCAGCCCAGCGCGAAACTGGGAATCCCCTCCCCGGAGCGTAAAAAGAGCCTTTATGTGAATAAAGCGTGAAAAATCCCGCTTTATTCACATAAAGGCTCTTTTTAGTGAGGGGAAATTAGGAACCGGTCGGGGAGAACAGCTGGCGCACCTGCTCAGCGCTGACCTTCGTTGAAGCAAACGAGCCGTCATTGACGACCGCCTCAAACAGGGCGGCCTTTGACTCTTTCAAATCCATGACCTTCTCCTCAATGGTGCCCTGCGCCACCAGCCGGTGCACGTGCACGTCACGTTCCTGCCCAATACGGTGGATACGGTCCACCGCCTGCTGCTCCGCCGCCGGGTTCCACCACGGGTCCATAATGAAACAGTGATCTGCCTCCGTCAGGTTCAGCCCGAACCCGCCAGCCTTAAGCGAAATGAGGAACACCGGCGCCACACCGTCAGCAAAATCCTTCAAAACCTGCGGGCGGTTGCGGGTGGCCCCGTCCAGGTACAGGTGCTTTATGCCTTCAGCCTCAAGCCGCCGCGAGATGGTGCGCAGGTACCCCGTGAACTGGCTGAACACCAGCACCCGGTGCCCTCCCGTCAGCAGGTCGGGCAGCTGCCCCAGCAGGTACTCCAGTTTGGCCGACCCCACCCCCTCATACTCCACCGGGTCGATCAGTGCAGCATCCAACGCCAGCCGCCGCAGCAGCGTGAGCGACTGAAAAATGGTGAACCGGTTTTTATCCATGTCCTCCAGCAGGCCCAGCACTTTCTGCCGCTCACGCTGAAGCCGCGTATCGTAAATACGCCGGTGCGTGGGATTCAACGGAATATCAATGCGCACGTCGTTCTTCTGCGGCAGCTCAGCAGCCACCACCTCCTTGGTGCGCCGCAGCATGAGCGGGCCCACCCGGCGGCGCAGGCGCGGCACCGCATCGGTGTCCTCCCCAGACTCGGCCGGGCGCGCATACAGGTCACGGAACGCCCGGGCGGACGGGAACAGCCCGTCAGCCACAATCGCCAGGATCGCCCAGAGCTCCATGAGGTTGTTCTCCATGGGGGTGCCGGTGATCGCCAGCTTAAAGTCGGCTGGAAGTGCCCGCGCCGCCTTCCACGCGCGGGTGGATGCGTTCTTCACAAACTGCGCCTCATCCAAAACCAGCGCGCCCCACCCGGCGGGTGGCACACCAGAGGTGTCATCGACGGCAGCCTGCCCGCTGCGTTCCTGCAAGAGCTGCCCGTACTCGGTGTAGCCCGCCTCATCAATCCGAAAAAGGGCGTAACTGGTGACCACCAGGTGCGCACCAGCAACCATTTCAGCGATGCTTTTCCCGCTTTTCGCGGTGGACGCGCTCACCACTGCAACCTTCGCGTCGGGAACGAACCGTGCCGCCTCATTCGCCCAGTTACCCACCACGGAGGTGGGTGCGACCACCAGGAACGGTGCGAACGGCGGCTGCTCGCCATCCTGCGCCCGGCCTGCCGTGGCCTGTTCGGCGTGCTCCTGCATGGCGTGGGCTAAAAGCGCGAGGGTCTGCACGGTCTTGCCAAGGCCCATCTCATCCGCCAGGATGCCGCCGAGGCGGTGCTGCCGCAAGAACGCGAGCCACCGGAACCCCTCCAGCTGGTAGGGGCGTAGGGTTGCCTCCAACCCGGAGGGTGCCTGAAGGTTCAGTGCCGAGAAGGCGTATTCCCGAACTGCCCCGGGCGCAGAATGCTCATTCTTTTTCTGGCTGTTCTGTGCTGTTTTTTCGGGGTTTTCCGTCCCGGAGAGGTCTTCTGGTGTATCCGTGTGGGTCTCGTCTAGAAGGCTGAGCAGGTTACGCACCTGCGCATCCCAGGAAGCCACCGTATTCACATGCGACGCCAGGGACTCAAGCTCATCCCACAACCCCACCTGGCGGCGGTTAATGCGCAGTTCAGTACTGGAATCGTTGAGGGTGCGTGCCTCAGCAATGAGCGCCCGCAGCGCCGTGAATTCCGGGCGGTTCAGCGAAAAATAGGTGCCGTTACCCAGAAGAATCCTGTCTTGGGCGCGATCGAGCGCCTCAAAAACCTGCGAGAACGGAACATGCCAGTCATTCACGCGGATAGCGATACCCAGCCCGAACCAGTCCCGTGAATTCCCCTCGGTCACATTCACCTCGATGAGCGCGTCGGTGGTCTCTGTAAACTCGGGCACGGTGCCCAGCAGCCGCACCCGAACCCCGGAAATCCGCCGCAGGGCGGGCAGTACGCGGGTGAGAACATCGCGGGTTTCCCAGCCTTCGGTACGTCCGCGCGTCAGCTCAATAGTGCCGGGCAGCGAGCGCACCTTACGCAGCACCCGCGCTTCAAACCGGGCGTCACGAATGTCCCCGCCGGGTTCACCCGCGTAGCCAAGTACCGGCAGGCGCGTGTACTGTTCACCGGTGCCCGTTTCGCTGTCGGGCTCATCCTCGACGGTGGGGGTGCCGAGCGGGTTCAGCGGGTATTCCCAGTACCAGTCGGTGGTCGCATCGTGCGCCACCTGCTCATTAAAGGCCATCTCAAACACCAGATGAGGCGAACGTACCTGCGGAAGGTTCAGCGCCGGATCTGGGGTCAGCACTGGTACCGTACGCGCTAGAGCGGGCAGGTATTCGCGGTGAAAATCTTCACGGGAAGCCTCGGGAACCTCAATAGCGCCGGTGGTGATGAATGAGTCGGTGGCGGCATCCAGCGGCTCAGCGAGGGGGATGAATGCCAGCTGCAGCCCGTCTGGAATCTGCGGTATGTCGTCGTGGTGTTCCGCGGGTGCGGCACCGGCAAGTTCGGGGATCAGCTCACCCGGGGCAGGGCTACCTGCCTGTGATTGTTCCGCCGCCGCTGGCTGCTCCGCCCCGGCGGCTGCGAATTCGGCGCGGCACACACGGTCGAGTGCGCCCTCGCGAGTTGTTTTCCACCGCACCTGGGCTGCCGCCTGCTCGTACACTTGCTGCGCCAGCCCGCCAAGGGCGAAGAACCCAATGCAACAGGTGCCCGCCCCGGCCCCGTTGTAGCCGCTGTTCGGGGTGCCCAGGGGGTGAGAGTTCGCCGCATCCACCCACACCTGCCGGATGCGCCCGTCCTGGTGGGTTTCCCAGCCGAGCGTCGGCTCAAGACGCAGCCCACCCTCCGCCGGGTCGTCCAAGGAGGCACCAGGGAGCGCTGTGGCACGCATTTTTACGGTGGCTGGCGGCAGCACCGTCAAGTTTATTTCGCGCCCTTCAAGCAGGATCGGCAGCCCGATGCGCTGGGCGCGTGCGAGCACATCCCACAGCAGGGCGCTGCCGGATGCGCTGAGCGAGACCCAGTCTCGGTGCGAGGTGTACATGGACTGCCAGGGCCGCACCACCGAGTAGAGCTCAGCAAACCACCGTTCGTGTTCGGGGTAGATTTCGTGGCGCAGCACCGGCCCGCCCACGGATGAGGCGAAGGTTTCCCAGCTGAGGCCGCCCTTGACCCAGCGCCCCGTGTTGGAGCGCATGAGGGGGCGGGCGAGCAGGTTAATGCGTGCGGCGGTTTCTGTGCTTGAGGGGCCGAAAGACCGGGCGGGTGCCACGCTGAAAGATAGGTCTAACGCCCCGGATACCCGGGCGGAGTCAATACCGGTGGGGGTGCCGCCCGCGGCGAGCACCTGGGAGAGGTCGCGCCTCCAGGCGGGGATGCGTGAGGGTGCGTTCTGCGGGGTGTCGTCAGGGTGAGGGCTGCCGGGGTGCTGCGCCGCCCGACGGGTGCGGGTGCTGTGCTGTGGGGTGCGGTTTTCCCCCTTGACGTCGGCTATTTTTTGGTCAGTCTCACCCATTGTGGCTGCGGTGCCCACCTCAAGCCCGAGCCCTTGCAGGTCTCGCACAAGGTCTTTAACCTGCTCGGGCACCTGCGGCTCGTTATCTTCGGGTTCTATCCCCAGGGCGATACGGGATTGTTCCGCACGGTCAATGGCGGTGAGCATGAGCGCGGCGGCGTGCTTACAGTTGAGGTCTACCGGGCAGGTGCAGTGCGAGATGAAGTGGTTATTGGTGGGGCCTTTGGGTCGGGAGAAGCGAACATATACTTCGTAGGGGGAGGGGGCGTTGCCGTTGACGAGGCCGTGCAGTTCGTTGGCGGCCGCGTCGTACCGGTAGCGTACAACCATGCCTTTGGCGGCGTAGGTGCGGGCGCGTTGGAAGGTTCGTCCGCCGACTTGTTCGAGTATCTTGTCTTCGGTGATGGGGATGCTGGGGAAGGGATTCGGCTCGCTCACCGTTCCATTATCTCAAGGGTGTCAAAGCCTTGAGGCTGTTTTCGTCACTGCTGCTTTTCGGGCGGCTGTATATGCTGCTCTGCCCTGAGCCGCCTGAGCTGTTCCTCCCGTATTTTCTTATCTTCACGCACGGAGGTAATGATTTTTAGAACTATGGCAGTAACTCCGAATGGAAGGCCAATACTCAGGAAAAAATAGCTGAGATTCTCTGTTGCTCGTACCAGTGGGCTTTTCGCGGTCACAATACCGCGCCATTCAAAAGCATGGTACTCCACGAGGGCGCCCCATTGCATGAGGATATACAGTGTAACGCCAATGCCTAGAAGAACAACGGCTATTGTGCCAACAATACGTAGGGTGAGCTTCATACATAGCCCCCAGCTTTCTGTCGAATCTTTACTGAAATAAAGGTAGAAATAGTCCCTTAAAATCCCAGCCTATAAGGTGCTGCCTCGTCCGTCCACCATGAAATCTGGAATTCTTAACTGGCGAGAAGACAGTGAAAGTATTGCTTACGGTTGAAATGCTTAAAAAGTAAAGTAGGAGAGATAGGTGGCTGTCAGCTTGGGGTGCTGTGCAACCACAAGAATAGTGCACGCGACCAGTGACCGCCTGTTGGCGCGAAGAACGGTCCGCATAGACCACCCCATACGCCTGCTATTCAATATCCTCAATATTCATATTGGCTGACATGATACCTTCTTGTGTCTCTTTAAATAGCTCACCAGTGTCACTTACAATATAGGATTCTCCCCGTGAATATATTAGATTATAAAGTCCTTCATAAAACTTACCTCCGACATAATAGATATCGCCGGAATCGGGGATCTCATAGATTCTTCCCAGCTCATCGATTAAAATATCTCGACCCTCTTTAAAACCAAAATTTCTTATCTTTTTATCAATGAGATGTGGGCAGAAGTAGTCGGAGCTGTTTTCCTCTAATGAGTAATCTATTAATTCTTGGGTTGTTTCTCCAAAAGTATAAACCTCACTGTCGAACATAAACATTTCATATTCAACCGGAATGTACATATCCTTGGTTACTGAGATATACCATATCTCCCGCAAAAATTTCTTCACCAGATCAGGCAGCTCTTCCAGGTGAGGCGGTAATTTTTTAAGCAGCACATCTCGTTCAAAATACCAGCCGGAAGATGTCATCTTTTTGAAAAAATCAGAACTTATTTCATACGGCTGCTTCATTCTAATACCTCAGGTTTCCTAATATTGCCTATTTACTTTTAGTCTTTCCGGGGTATGGGCGCACACCCCATATCCACAGCTGTTTCTGCAAGCGTGTGGGGTGATAGAACCGCCGACCACCCATCCATCATACGGACAGAAATCGGGGAGAGGGGTCTCCTCTGGCGCGCCTAGTCTGCTGGGTGTATGGCAAA
>ERZ773037.1411-NODE-1411-length-12493-cov-6.661923_pt1 | contig 12493 bp, 10 predicted proteins | sample MGYA00511466_ERZ773037 | MGnify/ENA primary metagenome ERZ773037 (study PRJEB29015, sample SAMEA2738146) | human oral metagenome | biome: human oral; feature: human-associated habitat; material: saliva | place: China | collected 2202 ... | reverse complement strand
TTGGTAATCGTACAATCATGATGAATGATGGTCATATTGTCATAGACATCAAAGGTGAGCAAAGAGAAAACATGTCAGTATATGACTTAATGGAACGCTTCCACACCAATACAGGAAGTAAGCTTGCAGATGATCGTATCTTACTTGCAAAATAAATAAATATATATATAAACTAATCACTCAATAAAAATAGGGTGTACAAAAGTTGTTATGTAAAAAAGTAATGTAAAATAACTTGGGGTTTTAGAAAAATCTGCTTTAAAATTACATGGGGTAAGAAGGTAGAAATGGTAGATGAGAGTAATGGTGTCTCTTGTCTACGGTTTCTACCTTTTATCTGTGTTAAGAAAGTATTGTTTTTCAATATAATTCTCGATCACATCGCTAACCTTACGCTATTCCCAAGAAAACGTAAAACGGTATTGATATTTTCAATGTTTTATTGGAAAAATACAAGCTGCATGGTACGATAAATACGGCATGTTTTGTGTTGCGAGAAGGAGTATAACGATGTCTCGATCATATAATAAATTGTGTCATATTCTGATCGATCGGAATATGACAAAAACGCAGCTCAGAGAGTCGGCAAACATCACGACAAATGCGATTGCAAATCTCGGAAAGAATGAGTCCGTACCGGTTGAAACGATTGAAAAGATATGTGGAGTCCTGGATTGTACGATAGATGACATCATGGACTTTGAACCAGACACAGTACCACACGAAATCGCTAAGGATAGCAGCGCAAATGCATCCGCGAAATAACAAAGGAGAAATCAGACATGAACAAACAACAGCTGGCCTCAAAAATCTGGGAATCCGCAAACAAAATGCGTTCCAAGATTGAAGCGAATGAATATAAGGACTATATCCTCGGATTTATTTTCTATAAATTCCTTTCCGACCGCGAGGAAAAATATCTGGCAAAGGAAGGCTGGGACGAGGACTATAAGGTTGAATTTCTTCATGAAGAGTACAAGCCCGAGTGGGAAGCGATGGATTATAAGCAGAAAGATCATCTCGAATCCATTTCCAGCATTCAGAGTAACCTGGGCTATTTCATTGGCTACAACAACTTGTTTTCTACATGGCTTAACAAGGGAAGTGACTTTAACGTAGCAGACGTGCGAGACGCGCTTTCCGCATTCAGCCGTCTGATCAACTCTTCGCATAAAAAGGTATTCGACAAGATTTTTGATACCCTGCAGACCGGTCTGTCCAAACTTGGAGACGGCTCAAATTCTCAGACACGTGCAATCAGCGATCTGATCCATCTGATTAAGGACATTCCGATGGATGGAAAGCAGGACTATGACGTACTTGGCTTCATATACGAATATCTGATCTCCAACTTTGCTGCAAATGCAGGGAAGAAAGCCGGAGAATTCTATACGCCGCACGAAGTATCCCTGCTTATGTCGGAAATTGTTGCCAATCATATGAAAGACAGAACGGAAATCAAAATATACGATCCGACATCCGGTTCAGGTTCTCTAATGATCAATATTGGCCGTTCGGTTGCCCGTTACATGGGCGATAGCGATCGGATCAAATACTATGCCCAGGAGCTGAAGGAGAATACCTACAACCTGACCCGAATGAATCTGGTCATGCGCGGCATTCTCCCGGACAATATTGTAACGAGAAATGGTGATACGTTAGAGGAAGACTGGCCCTACTTTGACGAGAGCGACCCGAATGGTACTTATGACCCGTTGTATGTGGACGCGGTCGTCTCAAATCCGCCCTACAGCCAGGCATGGAACACGGTCGATAAAGAAACCGATCCCAGGTATGCAAGGTTTGGCGTTGCTCCGAAGGGCAAAGCCGATTATGCATTCCTGCTTCACGATCTTTTCCATCTGAAGAGCGATGGGATTATGACGATTGTTCTTCCGCACGGCGTGCTGTTCCGTGGTGGTGAAGAAGGCGGAATCAGAAAGAACCTGATAGAAAACAATCACATTGACGCCATCATTGGTCTGCCGGCAAATATTTTCTTCGGTACAGGTATTCCGACGATTATCATGGTGCTGAAGCAGAAACGCGACAGGACAGATGTTCTGATCGTTGATGCATCCAAAGGATTTGAAAAGGTCGGCAAGAACAATAAACTTCGCGCTTCAGACATCAAACGAATCACAGACGTTGTTACAAAGCGACTTGATGTCCCGAAGTTCTCCCGTGTGATCTCCCGTGATGAAATCCGGGCAAATGATTATAACCTGAACATTCCCAGATATGTTGATTCTTCAGAGAAGCCAGAAAGCTGGGATATTTATGCTTCCATGTTTGGTGGTATTCCTGAAGGTGAAATTGATAATCTTGCGGCATACTGGGATGCATTCCCCGGCTTGAAGGAAGTTCTGTTTGAAAAGAGGAACGGGCAGTACTCTGCGTTGAAGGTTGCTGATTTGAAAGCAGCAATTCTTGGATCTTCAGATGTACAGAACTTTATAAATGGCTACAAGGCGTCGTTTGAAGGGTTCCATGAATATCTGAATACTGAGCTGATGCAAGCGATGACGAGCGTTAATATATCCAAAGAAGAAGCGGTTCTGAGCGAGGAAATCTTCCGAAGACTGTCCGGCATTCCGCTTGTGGACGCATATGAAGCTTATCAGATACTGGATAATGACTGGAATCATATCGCTGTTGATCTTGAAATCATACAGACAGAGGGCTTCCCGGCAACGAAGCAGGTCGATCCAAATATGATCGTCAAGAAGAAGGACGGGAAGGATCAAGAAGTCCAGGATGGCTGGGCTGGCCACGTGGTTCCCTTTGATCTCGTTCAGCAGACAATGCTTTCTGACAACCTTGCAGCCATACAAGGTATAGAGGATAGGCTCGCAGAGATTACTTCTGGTTATGAAGAAGCTCTTGACGAGCTTCCGGAAGAGGAAAAAGATAAAGATTTCGTTAATGATGATAAGACCGCATTCGTATGGCCTGAAGTGAAGAAGTCGATCAAGTCAAAAGAGATGGATGTGCAGGTACTGGCGATTCTGAAAAAAGTATCTTCAGATAATGAAGAGGAAAAGAAACTGAAAAAGCAGTTAAAGGATCAGAGCGAAGCACTTCATATTGAGACAAAGAAAACTATCGAGGCTTTATCAGATGAACAGATTTACAGTCTGCTTGATCAGAAATGGATTTCTCCGCTTATCGACGGTCTTGGCAAGCTTCCGGAAAGCATTATCAGTGATTTTATTGCACAGATAGAGAAGCTGGCGGCAAAGTATGAGACCACTTTTGCAGATGTCGAAGATCAGATACAGGATACGGAGAAGGAACTGTCAGGCATGATCGACTTGCTTACCGGAAGCGAATTTGATATGGCAGGGCTTGCTGAACTAAAAAAGATGCTTGGAGGTATGTAAAATGGCTATAAATGACCAAAAACCAGCTATTCGCTTCCAAGGATTCACTGATGCTTGGGAACAGCGTAAGCTCGGAGAACTGGCTGATATAGTTGGCGGCGGAACGCCAAGTACAGGCGTTTCAGATTATTGGGATGGTGATATTGATTGGTATGCTCCTGCTGAAATCGCAGAGCAAATATATCTCACTTCAAGCCAGCGAAAGATAACTGAAGAAGGATATAATCACAGTTCAGCAAAAATGCTGCCCGTAGGGACTGTGTTGTTTACCTCCCGTGCCGGAATAGGAAAAACCGCTATTTTGACCCAAAAAGGATGTACAAATCAAGGATTTCAATCCATAGTTCCGCACAAAAGTGATTTAGATTCATACTTTATTTTCTCAAGAACAGAGGAATTAAAACAGTACGGAGAAACAGTCGGAGCTGGCTCAACTTTTGTTGAGGTTTCAGGAAAACAAATGGCGAATATGGAATTGATGATGCCGAAAATAATGGCAGAACAAAAGGCCATTGGTCAATATTTCGCCCATCTCGACATCCTTATCACCCTTCATCAGCGTAAGTATGACAAGCTTTTGAGCATTAAGAAATCTATGCTGGAAAAAATGTTTCCTCGGGATGGCAGCAAATTTCCAGAAATCCGATTTTCTGGTTTTACTAACCCTTGGGAACAGCGTAAGTTGGGGGAAGTGGGTAAAGCTCGTTCAGGTATAGGCTTTCCCGATGCTGAACAAGGCGGTACTGAAGGCATCCCGTTTTTCAAGGTATCTGACATGAATCTTGATGGTAATGGGAATGAGATGAACCATGCAAACAACTATGTGTCTGCTGAGCAAATTGCCGCTCGAAGGTGGGCTCCCATTACTGAAGTACCTGCTGTCTTCTTTGCCAAGGTCGGAGCTGCTGTAATGCTGAATCGCAAGCGTTTATGCCGCTTTCCGTTCCTTCTGGACAACAATACGATGGCATATTCCCTTGATCAAAATGTGTGGGATGCAGACTTTGCAAAGGCTCTTTTTGAGACCGTGGATTTGACCTCATTGGTGCAGGTTGGAGCGCTTCCTTCCTACAATGCCGGAGATGTTGAAGCTATGGAAATCATGCTTCCGACAATGGCTGAGCAAGAGAAAATCGGACTGTTTTTTGCAAGAGTCGACAACCTCATCACCCTTCATCAGCGTAAGCTGGAAAAGCTAAAGAACATTAAGAAATCCATGCTGGAAAAGATGTTCGTGTAAGAAAGGATCGCAGATATTATGTCATTCAACAAGGAAGCTGATTTTGAACAGGCTTTGATCGACCTGCTGAAGACCAAAGGCTGGGAAGATAAGGTATTAAAGAATTATACAGAGGCTGAACTGATCCGAAACTGGGCCGATATCCTTTTTGAAAACAACAGAGGTATTGACCGCCTGAACGATTTTCCTCTCACAGAAGGGGAAATGCAACAGATCATTGAGCAGATCGAAACACTAAAGACGCCACTTCGCCTGAACGGCTTTATCAATGGCGGAAGCGTTGCAATCATAAGGGATAATCCCGATGATACTGCACACTTTGGAAAGGAAGTCTCTCTGAAGATATATGAGCGCAGAGAGATTGCTGCAGGCCAGAGCCGATATCAGATTGCCCAGCAGCCGAAATTTCCAACGAAGTCAAAGATCATGAATGACCGACGAGGGGATCTGATGCTTCTGATCAATGGAATGCCGGTGATCCATATAGAACTGAAGAAAAGTGGAGTCCCGGTAAGCCAGGCATCTAATCAGATTGAGAAATACGCCGGAGAAGGCATCTTTACCGGGCTGTTTTCGCTGATTCAGATTTTTGTTGCGATGAATCCGGAGGAAACGCGGTATTTCGCAAACCCCGGCCCGGAAGGAAAATTCAACTCGAATTATTACTTCCACTGGGCGGATTTTAATAACGAGCCGATCAATGATTGGAAACAAATCGGATCAACGCTGCTCTCCATTCCTATGGCACACCAGCTGATTGGATTCTATACAGTAGCTGACGATTCTGATGGCGTACTGAAAGTCATGCGCAGCTATCAGTATTATGCAGCAAATGCTATCTCTGATAAGGTTGGTCGTACAAAGTGGGAAGGTAAAAACCAGCTTGGCGGATACATCTGGCATACGACAGGTTCCGGTAAAACAATGACGTCGTTCAAATCAGCACAGCTGATTGCAACATCGAAGGATGCTAACAAGGTGATTTTCCTTATGGATCGCATTGAGTTGGGAACGCAGTCCCTGAAGGAATATCGTAATTTTGCTGGTGCCGGACTCACAGAGCAACAGAAAGTAAATACTGTCCAGGAGACTGAGGATACACACGTCCTGGTTGGAAAGCTGAAGAGTACAGATCCTGCAGACACCCTGATAGTTACTTCCATTCAGAAGATGAGTAATATCAGCGAAGAAAACGAAGGGCTTAAAGCTGCCGATCTGGCTATTATGAATAATAAGCGGCTAGTCTTTATTATCGATGAATGCCATCGGTCAACCTTCGGAGAGATGCTCTTGACAATTAAGCAGACATTTCCGAGAGCGATCTTCTTTGGCTTCACCGGCACACCGATACAGGATGAGAACCAGAAAAAGATGAACACAACATCTACTGTATTCGGCAATGAACTTCACCGGTATAGTATTGCAGACGGCATCCGAGATAAGAACGTACTCGGTTTTGACCCTTATAAAGTCCTCACATTCAAAGACCAGGATGTCCGAACTGTTGTGGCATTGGAAAAAGCAAAGGCTGATACGGTTCAGGAGGCGATGGCTGATCCGGCTAAGAAGAAAGTCTTCATGCAATATATGCAGGATGTACCAATGGCAGGGTTCTATGAAAGTGACGGAACCTATGTGAAGGGCATTGAGGATTATTTGCCTAACAGCCAGTACAGAACGGATGAACATCAGAGCATGGTTGTGAAGGACATTCTGGACAACTGGGTTATTCTCAGCCAGGGCAGCAGATTCCATGCAATATTTGCAACAAGCAGTATTCCGGAGGCATTGGAATATTACCGGAGATTCAAGGATGCTGCTCCTGACCTGAAGGTCACAGCCCTTTTTGATCCCAGTATCGATAACAATGGCAGGGCAAAAGTCAAAGAAGATGGCCTTTTAGAACTGATTGGTGATTACAACGCGTGGTATGGCCAGGATTTCACAGCAGGAACCTTCGCAAAGATGAAGAAGGACATTGCTGCAAGGCTGGCTCATAAAAAGCCCTATGAGCGGATTGAAAGGGAACCGAAAAAAGAGATCGATCTTCTGATTGTAGTAGACCAGATGCTGACGGGCTTCGACTCCAAATGGATCAATACGCTATATTTAGACAAGATGCTTCGATATGAAAATATTATTCAGGCTTTCTCCCGCACAAACCGCCTGTTCGGTCCGGAAAAGCCGTTTGGAACTATAAAATATTATAGAAAGCCGCATACGATGGAGAAGAACATTGAAGCGGCAGTAAAACTGTACTCCGGTGATAAGCCATTGGGACTCTTTGCTCAGCGGCTGCAGAAGAATCTGTCCAACATGAACTTCCTGTTTGGGCAGATTAAGGATGTATTTGAGCAGGCAGGCATTGAGAACTTTGAACGTCTCCCATTAGAGATGCCGGAAAGGAAGAAGTTTGCAGAATTGTTCCGCCAGTTTAATGAGTATCTGGAGGCTGCCAAGGTACAGGGATTCACTTGGAAGTCTCTGGAATATACTTTCACAGATGAAGAAACTGGTGAGGTAACAGAAATCACTGTAGAGCTTGATGAAACAATGTATCTGATCCTCGCAAAGAGATATAAAGAACTCTTTGTATGGGTGCCCGGTGGAGATACAGAAGACATTCCGTATGATATCGATGGATATCTGACTACTATCGATACAGACAAGATTGATAGGGATTATATGAACTCGCGTTTTGTGAAGTACATGAAGTTGCTGACCGCAGACCGCATATCACAGAAAGAGCTGCAGAAAGCCGAGAATGAGTTGCATAAAACATTCGCAACACTGTCGCAGGAGGAACAGAAATTCGCAAATATCTTCCTGCACGACATACAAAGCGGCGATGTGCAGGTTGAGGAAGGTAAGACATTCCGCGACTATATAACAATCTACGTTACGAAAGCCAAAGATGATCAGATTCATCGTTTGGCCGCTTATGCGCTGGGACTCAATGAAATGATGCTTCGCAATATGATGTCTTTGCACATCACGGAAGATAATATCAATGAGTTTGGGCGGTTCGATGCATTGAAGGCCACAGTTGATAAACCCAGAGCAAGAGCCTACTTTGAAGCACTCATCGGAAAGAAGATTCCGATTCCGATGGTAAATATCAGGGTAGATAAGTTGCTGCGGGATTTCATCATTAAAGGTGGATATGATATCGAGATGCCACAGTAAATCTCAGGTACAGTGTGAGTATTCCGAGAGCCAGGGGAAACCTTGGCTCTCTTGTGTTTCTTGGGAACAGCGTAAGTTCTCTGATATTACTTTTCCCGCTGGCGAAAAGAATAAGGACAACCTTCCATTAGAGAGCTATTCAATTACCAACGAACACGGATTTGTACCACAAGATGAAAAGTTCGAGAATGGAGGAACGATGAGAGAAGCAGATAAAAGAATGTATTATATCGTTTCTCCGAACTCATTTGCTTATAACCCGGCAAGAATAAATGTTGGTTCAATCGGATACCAAAATATCGGGAAAAATGTGATAGTTAGCTCTCTATATGAGGTTTTCAAGACCTCCGAAGATGTTGACGATAGGCTCTTATGGCACTGGTTCAAATCACCTGATTTTCAAAAGTTGATTATGCAGTTGCAAGAGGGTGGCGTTCGTCTGTACTTCTATTACGACAAGCTCTGTATGGGAGAAGTATCTCTTCCTTCGCTTGAGGAACAGCGCAAAATCGGAAAGCTGTTTGATACCCTTGACAACCTTATCACCCTTCATCAGCGTAAGCAATTTTAGCCTTTTTAACTCAGACTGGAAAGAGAACGCATTACTATATCAATATCTTTATTTTCTAGTTCATTAATAATATGAAGATATGTTTTCTGTGTAGTGGTCATGCTTGAATGTCCAAGTCTTCTAGCTACACTTGCAATTGATACTCCTGCAAACAATAGCAATGATGCGTGAGTATGTCTCAATCCGTGAATAGATACAATTGGAATATTTACCCCTTTACAGTGACGTTCCAGTGAATCATTTACACTTGAATTAAAAACTCGACTCTTTATAAAAATTGGTTCATCTTCTGGTAATCCCTTAATTAATTCAGAAAACTGTACAATGAGCTGCCAGTCAATTTGAATTTTTCTAACAGAAGACCTATTCTTTGTAGGTAGAAAACCTGTACAGCTTTTATAATCCCAAGTTTTGCTGATGGAAAGCGATTGGTGCTGAAAATCAAAATCTTTTGGTGTGATTGCAAGTGCTTCAGAAAATCTCATGCCTGTTTTCGCCACTAGAAGAATAAACCAATCCCAACTTATTTCTGCATTTAAATTAAGGTGTGATATAAGTTTATGTAATTCAAATTGATTAAGATATTTTATCTTTTTAGGACGTGGAGTTTTGCCTTTAATAATAGCCTTTCTTGTAGGATCTCTTTCTATCAATCCTTCATCAACAGCATCCATTATGGCACCTTTCAACTGATGATGAAAATCCATCGTTGTTTGTCTTTCGTGAACCTCTGCATAGCAATTAAGTAATTGTTGGTAGGATAGTCGGTTAAGGTCACACATTCTCATTTCCGGAGCAAGACGTTCTAACCAAGTTTGTGTTAGTAAATATTTATCCATCGTAACTTTTCGAATTGCTCCTGACTTATAAACTTTTATCCATTGCGAATAATACTCATAAAATAAATCTGTCTCTTTAATATTATTTAGCATTGAAAATCCTCCTTTTTATGAATATATGGCTTACGCTGATGAAGAGTGATAAGATTATCCATTGTATCAATATAATTGCCAATAACTTGTTGCTCTGTATAACTTGTCCAAGGAATCTCGATTGTTTTCATACCTTCTATATCAATACTTCGGCCATCACGTATTCCATAAACATGAGGTTTCAAATCCTGCTCTATAAATCTTTTTGATCTGAAATACGAGTAATAAAATCGCGAATCAGTTCCTTCTCCATGAAACGTATGATACGCAGGGCTAATAATTCCAAGGGTTGTAGCCTTTTCAAGTCCCCCTTCAAATGAACGCAGATGTACAATGAAATCTTCTGCATTTACCATTTTATAGTTAGCAAGACTTGCTTTATCGTATTGCAAACTGCGTTCAGATTCATCACGGCGAACAGTCCCACCACCCTGAATAATTGTAAGTGCTGGTAACTCAGGGTGTCCTTTTTCTGAGTACTCTACAAACACATGTCCTAACTTACGCTGTTCCCAAGGGTCAGTAAAACCAGAAAATCGGATTTCTGGAAATTTACTGCCATCCCGAGGAAACATTTTTTCCAGCATAGATTTCTTAATGTTCTTTAGCTTTTCAAGCTTACGCTGATGAAGGGTGATAAGGTTGTCGAATTGAGTAAAATACTCTGCAATTTTGGTTTGCTCTCCTTCATCTATAGAAATTAAAATTTCTATCTGACTCAATGCAGGATATTTCAAATTCCAGTTATCCGATGTTATTCCTTGCGAGTTTATTTGAAAAATGTGTATCATTTCAGGCAACTTAAATTGATAAGCCAAACACTTTGAATTTATCCCCGAATTTGGCGAAAGTACAGTGTACGCAGGGCTTACGATACCCTCATACGGAGAATAACCGCTTGCACCTTGCCACATTCTCATTGAATTATAAGCAATATCCCCAACACACACTTTCTTGTATTTTGATTTATCTTCATTTGAGTTATCGTGTCTGCCAAGCTCGGAAAATTTCTTTATACCATCGTTAATAGTAACCGATATCAATTCGCCGTCAGGCATACTTTCAACTCGCTCTATAAAACAATCCCCCAACTTACGCTGTTCCCAAGAAATAGAATAAATGAGAAAATAAAATTTATAAGTAAATTTGTGAATTAGTTTCCTGAATTGTTGTGCTGGATGCATAACTAACCATCATGCATCTTTTTGCATTTCTTGTGATATATTATCATTCAATCTATAATGATATTAACTTTGGGAGTTTAATGTGATTAGGAGGTAATGCATGACAAAATCATTTAAAAGAGTGTGCTTGTTTGTTTTGGGTTTGTTGATGATTACTACAATGGTGGGTTGTGATACGCAAAAAACGAATTGGAGCAAACTATCAGATGAGGAAAAGATTGACAAAGTTCTTCAGAGTTTTGAGCGAATGAAGAATGGGGAAATCCATATTGTAGGTTCAATGTATGCTGATGTTATTGATCCAAAAGAAGGAGAAAATCCAGTTTATAAATATGAAACAGAGTTTACAGGTACGTTTGAATTAAGACCAGATCATGTATCAGGAAAGTATTCATTTAATGGTAACGTAAAAGACTACTATTGTGACAGAATGTATTCATATGAGAAAAACGAGAATGACACACAGTGGACAACAAGTAATTACTCTATAGTGGAATACAATCAACCGATTGGAATCCACCAAGATGTAATTCTCTATTTTGAAACAATAAAGGATCAACTTACATTGAGTGAAGATAGTGATACGATTACAGTACATTATGAAACAGATGATATAGATTTTCTTTATGCAAATGATGTGCAATTGATATGGTCTTCTCTAGGATCCCTTGGTTTTAGTAGTAATGATAAGAGTGGTAAGTTGGAAATAGACTTAAAGATGTCTAAAGATAATGGCATGCCTGTCTCGGTAACAATAACAGGAGAGCGTGAAAGTGATTACTATAAGAATCAAAAATATGTTAGTGAAGTGACATATTCAAAAGTTAACTCTGGTATACATGTAGATATTCCAAGTGGAATAGATAATCCAATTTATCAGTAAAGGAGGGTATGAAATGAAAAATATTAGAAAAGTAATTTTAACGTTCCTTACACTTATCCTTGTTTTAAATCTTTCTGCTTGCCATAGTTCATCTAATAATGCGAAAAGAAATGTTAATACTTTTATAACGGAATTAAGAGATGCAAAAAGTGTTGAGTATGTTAGTCAAGTTTATCGTAAATATCTCTATACAGGTGATGACAAAAGAACAATTCGTGAAGAGATGGAGGTTCGCCAGGGGATGATTCAATTTGAACCGCAGGTTTTTTTGGAAGTTTACAATAGTATTGAAGGAATGCGTGATGATTTTCAAGCACCTGCTCTTTTTGAGGAAGAACTCATAACATTTGGGACACCATACAGACTAGATCATGGTAGTAGGATCTATTCACCAAGTAAAGGAGTAACCTATACAGGGCACGTGAATAAGCAGAAACAATTCGAGTGGAGAAAAGCAGAAGATTGGTCCTATGCTAAGGAAGTGGAGGCCCCTAAACTTGGTCGTAATGAAGAATTTTTAAAGCTATATGAAACATATTCAGATAAGTTTACTAGATCCGAAGATAATCAATTTGTATATTTGGAATATAACGGTGATGTAAAAGACAATCTTGATCTAATCGAAGCATTTCATTCAAGTGTATTTGAAAGTAATATGTTTGTAGAACCAAGAGATAATATCACAGCTGTAGACATTCAAATTAAACTAGTGATGGAAAAGGTTAAAAAAGGTAATAAACTTATTCCTAGTGAAGCAAAGATTATTCTTACAACTTCATTAGAAAATAAAGAGGAAAAATGGACGGCGAAAAGTGAAGACCATTTTGAATACTACTATCGTAATCTCAACAATGTTGAAGAGATTAAAAAGCCTGAAGGTGTTACACTAAAATAATTAATAATATACATATGAATCATAGGCGAAAACACTATGATTCTTTTTTGTAGAACGTGATTCATGGATGAATTGAAAATAACAAGAATAATTGGGAATTGAGGATTAAAGTAATATGGTTATTACGATATTGTAATATAACCCTTTTACTTGATTTCTATATTGCATAGGCGTAATATCAGATTTGATTTAGAAAGAGGTTTTAATTTAATGCTAGGA
>ERZ773037.1409-NODE-1409-length-12500-cov-2.155323_pt1 | contig 12500 bp, 9 predicted proteins | sample MGYA00511466_ERZ773037 | MGnify/ENA primary metagenome ERZ773037 (study PRJEB29015, sample SAMEA2738146) | human oral metagenome | biome: human oral; feature: human-associated habitat; material: saliva | place: China | collected 2202 ... | reverse complement strand
AGAATGCGCGCGAGAAGTCGAGCGGAAGGGCTCACGCGAAGAACAGGTCCTCCCGACACGAGATGGCATCAAGGATGGCGTCGATGATGCGGCTGTCACCGTCCTTGTGCCAAGCGGCGAGCCAATACAGCGTTGCGTCGCCCATATCGAGCCTGATGGTGCGGACATTGCTGCGATCGTGTCGCAGTATGACCCCACGGGGCAACACGCTTGCGCACTCCCCGCTGTCAAGCAGCATCAGCATGCTCTCTCGACTCGAGGCAAAGTAGAGCCGCGGTTCGACGCCAAGCTCCTCGAAGATCTTGATTGACTGGTAAGATCCCGTGCTCTCTCGGTCGAGCAGGCAGACGTCATGCTTCCTCAGGACATGCCTGGCCGCATCCGGACCCTCCCCGACGTCCTCTGCCGAGCGAATCGCGATGACCATCTCATCCTGGCCGAGATACTTGACCTCAAGCGCGTTGCTGCCATGCAACCGCCTGTCCTGATGAAGGAAGAAGCCCAGGTCCACGCGCCCATCCTCCAGTTCGCTGACGAGGTTCTCATGGTTCAGCGCCGCGAAGCTCACGTGCAGGTCCGGTACCAGCGCACGCAGCTTGAAGAGGGAGTCGGTGATCGTGTGGCGAAGGTCGCGGTTGTACATGCCACGAAGGTCGAAGCCGATCCGGACCTCATGTCGCCCGTCCAGCAGAAGTCCACTGGAAGCCTCGTCGATAGAGGCGAGGTTGTCGACCTCGCGCAGGATGTGACGGACGGACGGCAAGACCTTCTTCCCGACATCCGTCAGACTCACGGCACGCGTCGTCCTATCCACCAAGTGCAGGCCAGTCTCATCCTCGAGCTTACCCAGCTGCTGAGAGAGCGCGGACTGGGAGACAAAGAGCATCTTGGCTGCCTTGGTGAAGCTTTGCATCTCTGCAACTGCCACGAAGTAGCGCAACTGTCTGATTTCCATATGCCCCTCATTAGCCGTGATGGACGTGGCCCGAGAGCAGCGCGGGGGGAGGGGCGAGGGCCCCTCCCCCAGAAATCATGCGAATCGTATCATTCTATACCTTCTTGGGCCTGTACGGCTCGGTCGGCTTCGGCGTGAAGGGGTTGGTCGCCTTACCCTCCTCGACCTCCTTCGCCCACTCGAACGGCTTGGTGCGAAAGCCCTCCCAGCTCTCGCGGGTTGGGGGCTGCTGCATCCAGTCATGGCAGTAGCGCCAGTCGTTGGTCTGGCTGATGTACTTCTCGTCCTGCTGGCCGGCGTTGGTGTCACCCAAGTCCCCTGCGGCGATGCGCAACAGGGAGGCGTACTGCTCGGACACCGTGTGCAGCTTGAGGTCCTCTACGAAGAGCTTCTTAAGGGGGCGCTTCGCGAGGTTGGACATGATGGTGCGGTTCTCATAGGGCATGGTCTTGAGCATGCGGGCGATCTCCCATGCGCGGTCCATGACCGTGCCCTTCTCGACGACCTCGGATACCATGCCCCAGTCCAGCATCTGCTGGGCCGTCCACTGGCGGGCTGTCATGGCGTAGTAGTTGCCGCGCTTGGTGCCGAAGAAGTGTTGGGCCATGAGCCCCATGCCGTCACCGGGAACGAGCCCGCCATGGGCGTGGGGGACCTCCATCCACGTGTCATCGGAGGCGATGGTGATGTCGCAGAGCATTGCGGAGTCCCAGTGGAAGCCGGGGCCAGGAATCGCGCCGATGGTGGGTACGTCGAGGTCGAACACCATATTCTTGATGAGGTTCGTGTCATCGAAGTACTGGTGCTGGAAGCGCTGGGTGGGAAGCTCGGCATACGTGTCCCAGCCGTTGGGGTCGCTCTCGGTCATCCAGCTGTCGCCGATGTGGGTAAAGATGATGATCTCGTTCTTCCAGTCGAGGGAAAGCACGCGCGTGAGCTGGCTGCAGGCGCGATGGCTCATGCCGGAGTGGCACATCGGCCCGTCGTTGGTCTTCCACGTGACCTGAAGGATCCCGTCCTCACGATAGAGGTCGGCGAAGTCCTTGAACCACTCCTTATACTCCTCGAGCTGTGGGAGCTTGACATAGTCTGCTAGGGGCGTACCCATGATGCGACCTTCTTTCCTTTGCTTGCCTGTGCCTGACGGCACGATCTATATTCCAGGGGCGCACGGGCGGGAGAGCACGAAGCGCCTTAATGCTAACGAAGGCGGACAGAACGCAGGCGGGACTGGCAGCGCTGTGCTAGTGGACCTCAATCCCCTCTCTTTCTGCCAGGTGCCTCGTAACCACGACCAGCACGCAGAGCACTGCGGCCGAGCAGGCCATGAGCAGCGCCGGGACCGTCCAGTCGGTGCCGTCCGCAGACAGGGCCGTGAGGCACGGCGTGGAGAGGAAGATGCCGAGGTAGTAGAAGGTGTTAAGCGCACCGGACGCCAGGGGGACGTACTCCTTGCGCTCCGCCAGCTGAGGCGTGATCTCGAAGAACGCCGTCACCGCAAAGCCGCCCGTGAAGATGGACGCGGCCATCACGTTGAGGAGATAGGTTGCCGGGTTCAGCCAGAGGAGGCCGAGGTCGACCAGGAGCGTCCCGATGGCGCCGACGAGGGCCACCGTGAAGGGCTTGCCAGTCTTGCCTATGACCCAGCCCAGAACAATGGCTGCCGGGATGCCTATGAAGCCGTTGAGGCTTGTGTAGAAGTTCGCCGTCACCTGGTCGAGGCCGTGGGCGACGGTGAAGATCGTCGGGTAGTCGGTCACGACGCCCATCAGGCAGAACGAGAGGAAGAACATGGCGATGCAGATGGTCACGAGCGGCCTGTTGTTGATGGTGGCGTCGGCGATGGAAACCTTCTCGGACGCGTCTGGCCCCTCGCCTGCAGAGGTACCGTCATCGACGAGCGCCACGGAGCCGACCAGGCTGACGAGCGCCAAGATGACGACGAACCACCAACACCCCGTAACGCTGCCCGTGGTCACCAGTATGGGCAGGCTCACGTTCATGACGACGAAGTTGGCGACGGGATTTGCGATGGTGAACAGGCCCGTCGCCAGGCCCATGCTCGACATGCCGCCAAACCAGAAGGCCAGCAGGCTCAGGCCACAGGGTATGATCAGGGCGCACGAGATGCCCTCGATGATGCGGGAGACGAGAACGACGACGTAGGACGAGACGGCGAAGCCGAGGATGCCGAGAAGGTTGCCGGCCAGCAGGCACGCCAGGAGGGCAACCAACATGCGCTTGGGACCGACCCGCGTCATGATCCCAGAACCAGGAAGTGCGAGGAAGATGCCGGCGATGGTAAAGACGCTCGTGAGCCACGCCGTGCTCGTGAGGTCGACGTCGAGCTCGGTGACGATGTCGTTGTTGATGGGGACGACCTTGAGCTGGGAGACGTTGATCGTGATGCCGGCAAGCATCAGGACGGCGAACCCCAGCCATTTGCGCCCGCTGCCTTGTGTTGACATTGCGACGACTTCCTCCTGTCACGTGGGAAGGGAACCGCGGCGGCGAGGAGCCACGGCCCCCTGCGGGCGTGGCGCTAGGCGCGCTCGACCGTGCCCTCCCAGCTGTCGAGCTTCTTTGTGGAGCTCTTCTCGATACGCTGAATGATGAGCACGTATAAGGCACAACTTGAAACGGCAACAAGAAGCGTCAGGACACTTGCCTCAAGTCCGTACGCACCGCCGGAAAGAATCTGCGGTCCTTGCGGAGTTGACAGCAAAATTGAAGAGATGCCGGTATATCCACAGATGCGCATACCAAAGAGAAGCGTCGGCACTATGTACCAGATAAAATGAACGCCTGCGCCAAACCAAACACTATCGGAATACTCAAATAACAACCCAAAGAGCACGCCAAACGCAAAAAGCGAGCAGAGCGCAAGCGGCTCAATGTCTGCGTTAATGCCGTGGAGAAGGACAAACAGGAAGGCCTGTACAAAAATACCTATCCACGGATTTTTAGTTGCGGCAATAGTGCCGTTTTGCACATACCCTCTAAAGAGAACTTCCTCGGCAACGCTTTGTATTAAAAATCCAAGAACGACACATGCGGCATACCATAAGGGATATCCCTCATCAATGCCAAGCGAAAACCCATCACAGAGAAAAATAAGGCCGATTGAGACCACGACAAGCACGACTCCGAGAGAAACCCCGGAGAAAAATGAATGCCATCCACCCGTGTGAAAGCCGAGTGCTTCTTTTGTGCGCCCATTGATGCGTGCGTTCCATAGCATTACGAGCACAAGAACACAGAGAAACGAGATAAATTGAAGATATAGGCGATATTCCGAAGGAATATAAAGCATTCCAATAGCATACGCAGCGATAGGTATGGCGATCATAAGAAGCCCAACGGCTGCCGGGGAAAACGGATATTTTGGTGGCTTAGCTTCCGTACTATTTACCAGCGATTTTTTTGCCATCGTGCTCCCCCGCTAATATGTGTATATCTTCGACCTACCCTAGCATCTTACGCCTAAGTATAGTATCGACTTCTTTTGATTGTGCGAATACCTTATACCACGCAACATAAAATGGCAGCGCAAAAGCGACTGATTTGTGAAATAATTTTACTGTATCTACCGATTCTTTATGCATCTCTGCACACGTTTAAACTGCGAGGTTTTCATGACAGATAGCACGAACGTTTCTTGCCGTCCACACTTTCCCAAACGAGCCGTTATCACCGGAGGTATGCCATACGGCAACAAAAACCTGCACTTTGGACATATTGCAGGCGTCTTTGTTCCGGCAGATTTTTTTGCACGCTTCCTCCGCGATCGCCTGGGCAAAGAAAACGTACTGTTTGTCTCCGGAACCGACTGCTATGGTTCTCCTATCGCAGAGGGCTATCGTAAAAAGGTTGAACAAGAAGCATATAAGGGAACGATTCTTGACTACGTAACGTCCAACCACACACTGCAAAAGCGTGCTCTTGACGCGTATGGAATCTCACTGGACTTTTACGGAGGCTCTGCGCTTGAGCCTTCGCTTCCCATCCATGAAGAAATGGCCGATGCAATCATGCACCGCCTCTATGAGAAAGGCACGCTTACCAAACGCTCCACAAAGCAGTTTTACGATACAAAAGCACACACCTTCTTAAACGGACGCCAGGTTATCGGACGCTGTCCCATTAAAGGCTGTAAATCCGATAAGGCCTATGCCGAGGAGTGTGAACTCGGACATCAATTTGACCCGGAAGAACTCATTGCTCCCATCTCGCAGCTTACGGGAACAAAGCCGGAACTCAGACCGGCACCAAGCTGGTACTTTGACTTGTCAAAATATCAGCAGTTTTTACGCGACCTTACCGACCGCTGGGAGAAAGACCCGCAGGTTAGAAATGTTGTAACCGGCACAATTCGCGAGACCCTTGTTGCTCCTATGATGTATATCCAGGAGAAGTTCCGCGAGGCCTTTGATGCCGTCTGCGACAGGCTTCCCGCATATAAGCTCATCGAAGCCGAGAAGAGCGGTCAATCTTTTACCCTTGTCTTTAAAAACTGGGAAGACCGCGATTGTGCGCGCGACATTCTTGACGCCGAGGGGATTCGTTTCCGTACGGGCAAAACCCTTCTTCCCTATCGCATGACCGGAAATATTTCATGGGGCCTTAAAGCTCCCGATCTTGAAGATCTGAAAGACCTCACCATTTGGGTATGGACCGAGAGCCTCTGGGCGCCCATTACCTTTACCCGCGCCCGTCTCGATGCGGATGCCACATCCGGTGAGCATCGCTACGCCAGCGACGACTGGCATGATTGGTGGTGCAGCGACGACGCTCAGGTTTATCAGTTCATTGGCCAAGACAATATCTTTTTCTACTGCGTTGTCCAAAACCCCCTATGGAATGCTCTTGACTGGGGTCTTACCACCGATATTCCGGTAGCAAACTACCACATCCTCTTCATGAACAAAAAAGCTTCAAGCTCAGGAGCCATTAAGCCTCCCATGGCCGAAGAACTCCTGGACTTCTACACTCCCGAGCAGCTCCGCGCACATTGGCTCTCTCTAGGCCTTGACCAGCGTGCGGTGTCCTTCTCGCCAAAAGCCTTTGACACCTCCGTCTCAAAGCCCGGCAAAGACGGTGCTCCCGATCTCCTTACGAAGGACGATCCCAGAGTTGTAGATCCGGCACTGAAAGAATCGGCATTTCTCACGAACATTTTTAACCGCTTGGCTCGTAGCTGCTTTTATGGTGCCGCAAACGCCTGCTCCGGACATCTTCCCACGGTTGATCCTCACCAGGATGTTATTGATGCATGTATCAAGACCACGCTTGTCTTCGAGCGCATGGCGCACGATTTTGATGCACACGGTGCTCTCGGTGCCGTTGAAGAGTTCGCCCGCGCGGAAAACAAGCGCTGGGACGAGGCTTCAAAAGCTGCAAAAGGAAACGATGTTGCCTACGAACAGGCTCTTGCGGACGCATTTTGCGTATTACGCACCGTAACCCTTTTGATGCATCCGGCAGTACCCGCAGGTTGCGAGCGTATCGCTCAGGCCATGAACTTCTCGCCTGAAGTGTTCTTCTCGTGGGAACATGCCATGGAAGGGCCCAAGCAGCTTGCCCGGATACTTGGGGAAGATGCTCAAACGCATATGATTGAGGAGCTCCCACCCCGCTTTGATTTCTTCAAAGCGCATCCTAGCCAGCAGAAAAAGAAATAGTGATGGAGACCGTATCCCTTCCTCCCGTATATCGCCCACGGCCGTACCAAAAGCCAACCGCTCCCCTTGTCAAGCGGCACAATACGTCTATGCCTGACGGAGCGTCCATTGCGAGCTTTATATATTCGGGGAGCGAGAAGGACCTCTTTTCGCACACTCCCATCCTTATGCTTCATGGGAACGGAGAAGAGCATGGCATTTTTGGCCGCGTTATCGATGCGACGGTGGATAGAGGATACGACGTTGTTGCAATGGATTCCCGCGATCAAGGCGAAAGCACCCGCGGCTCCGGTGCGTTTACCTACGAACGTATGACCGCAGATGCCGCGGCCGTGCTGGACGATCTGGGTATCGCCAGCGCACACGTTCTTGGATTTTCTGACGGAGGCATCGAAGGTTTGCTCCTTGCTCGCGACTATGCCAATAAGGTTGCAAGTCTTACCGCAATTGGAGCCAACCTCATTCCGGAAGGCGCCGGAGACATTTCTTGGATTCCTGAATACGTGGCAGCTCAGAGGCATTGGGCACAATGCGGATACGAAGGTGCAACCCTTGAGGACGGCTATCCGGTTCCAAGCCCGCATGAAGCGGCAAAAATAGCGGAACACATTGAACTTATGTACACGGAGCCACAAATACCGGCTGAATCTCTCTCTTCCATCAAGTGTCCCACTACCATTATGGCAGGTGAATATGACGACATTCTTGCCTCGGAAACACTGAGAATCGCTCAGGCCATACCACACGCTCATCTTCTCTTTGTACCCGGCATGCCTCATAATCTGCCCAAGGCCAATGCGGAATCTGTCGTGCGTGTCCTTCTCTCCACAATTAAAAGAAAAAAGAATTTTGCCTGATTATTCCCTTATATACGTGGTAAAAATAGAAAACACTTCTTTTTTTGACATAAAAATGCACAGAGTTCAAACGAAGGGAGATATTTTATGTCAGACATCCTGACATCAGAGGATACATTGGAACAAGAACTCGCATCCGCCGAACAAATTGCCGCTCTTGCACAAGAACAACAGAAGCGCACGGGTATTACCGATACGAGTGACTTCACTATTATGCAAATCATGCGCGTGCTTGCAAAAAGCATTAAAGAGTTCAAAAACGCAAGTATACTGACACCCATTCTTGTATTTATCGAGACGGTTTTTGAAGTTTTAATACCATTTAGAACCGCAGATTTGGTAGACACACTTCGCGCCGGTGCCGATGTTGCGGCAATTATGAATTCCGGAGCAATTCTTGCTCTCATGGCGCTTTGCTCGCTCATTGCGGGAGGCGCCGCCGGGCTTGCCTGCGCGCATGCCTCTACCGGCTTTGCACGCAATCTTCGACGCGATATGTTCTATAACATACAGACCTTCTCGTTTACTACCATAGATTCGTTTTCAACGTCGTCTTTGGTAACTCGTCTGACAACCGATATTACCAATGTCCAAATGGCCTATATGATGATTATTCGCATGGCCATACGAGCTCCGTTTATGCTCCTTTTTTCATTCATTGCAGCCCTTATTATGGGCGGATGGATGGCCTTCATTTTTGCCGCCATGATGCCGCTTTTGGGAATTGCACTCTACATCCTCATTACCAAGGTGATTCCTATTTTCAAGCGTGTATTCAAACAATACGATGCCTTAAACGAATCCGCAGAGGAAAACCTTGCCGGTATCCGTGTAGTAAAGTCTTTTGTAAATGAAGATTTTGAACGCCAAAAATTCGATAAGGCATCAAAAGATTTGCAGGCCGGATTTACCAAAGCGGAGCGCATCATTGCTCTGAACTCGCCGTTTATGAACTTCTCTATTTACGTGGTTTTTGTCGCCATTCTCTACGTAGGATCCTTCCTTATCATTTCCACACAAGGAAGTGCCTTGGGCGTCGGTCAGCTCTCCTCACTTATTACCTATGGCTTCATGATGCTTATGAGCCTCATGATGCTCTCTTTCATACTCGCCATGATTATCATTGCGGAAGAGGGTGCGCGCCGTATCTGCGAGGTACTTCTCGCCAAGCCGACCATTACAAATCCCGAGATCGCCCGCATGGAAGTGCCGGACGGAAGCATTGACTTCAACGACGTAGGCTTTTCATATGCAGGCCCCAAAGGACGAGAAGCGCTTTCCAACGTTGATCTTCATATCAAATCCGGAGAAGTCATAGGAGTCATCGGAGGAACCGGGTCGGCAAAATCCACCTTGGTGCAGCTCATTCCCCGTCTTTATGACGTTACGTCTGGCAGCGTATACGTAGGTGGCCATGACGTGCGTGAATACGATCTGGATACACTCCGTGGAGCCGTTGCGATGGTCCTGCAGAAAAATGTCCTCTTTTCCGGAACCATTGCCGAAAATCTTCGCTGGGGCAATAAGAATGCTACTGACAAGGAAATCGTTGAAGCGGCTAAACTTGCGCAGGCAGACGATTTTGTACAAACCTTCCCCGATGCCTATGACACTCATATCGAGCAAGGAGGCACCAACGTTTCCGGCGGTCAGAAACAGCGTCTCTGTATTGCTCGCGCGCTCTTAAAAAAGCCAAAGGTACTTATCCTTGATGATTCAACCAGTGCCGTTGATACAAAGACGGATTCGCTTATTCGAGAAGGTCTTCGCAGCTTCCTACCCGAAACAACCAAAATTATCATTGCGCAGCGCACATCAAGTGTTGAGGATGCCGACCGTATTCTCGTTATCGACGGCGGCCGTATCAACGCCGTTGGCACACATGAAGAGCTTCTCAAAAAGAATGAAATTTACCGCGAAGTTTACTTCTCGCAGAATCGCCAACATGCTGATGAAGTACATGGATCCGAAAAGGAGGTGAGCTCACATGAGTAACGAGAAATTCTCCACTCAAGAACAGAAAATGAAGACAGCCGGTACACAAAACAGCACCCAAGAATCTCCCAAACACCCTCGAAAGAAGGTCCCTGCGGGCAAGGTTATTGGTCGCACCATGAAGATGCTGTGGCAGTTCTACCCCATCCTTCTTCCTGTTGCACTTGGTACTGCCGTCATTCAGGCCATCATGCAGTCGGTGCCTAACATTTTTCTTGAACGTATTATTACCATCATCGAGCAGTATATCGGTGCCGCAGATTGGTCAGGTGCCCAGCCGGTTATTTTCTCTAACGTTGCGCTTCTCGCAGGCATCTATGTCATAGGCCTCATCTGTAATGTCATTTCCACCCAAGGTATGGCTATTGTGACCCAAGGAGCTCTCCAGAAGTTCCGCTACAAGATGTTCGATCACATGCAAAACTTGCCCATCCGCTACTTTGACTCACACCTCAACGGCGACGTGATGAGCTATTACACCAATGATATCGATGCCATGCGTCAGATGATTGGCATCAGCCTGCCTCAGCTGCTTTTCACATCCGTAATACTGATTGCCGTTGTAGTCATTATGTTTTACTACAGCATCCCCATGGCACTCATCATCATCTTCGGTTCTGTTGTGATGGTCGGGCTTACTCGTTTTCTGGGCGGACGCTCGGCTCGAAACTTTATGAAACAGCAAAAGACCACCGCCGATGTTGAGGGTCATATCCAAGAGATTATGAATGGCGAGAAGGTCGTCAAGGTGTTCAGTCATGAGAGTGAAACCGAAGCATCCTTCGATGTACTCAACGATGAGCTTATGGCCCGCTCCCGCGATGCAAACGCTTACTCCAACACACTCATGCCCATACTGAACAATATTGGAAATCTTCTGTACGTCATCGTTGCCATTGCGGCAGGTGTCATGATTTCCACAAACTTCCAGAATATTTCTTTTTCCGGCATGGCACTCAATATTGCAGTAGCCGTCCCCTTCCTCAATATGACACGCCAGTTTGCCGCTCAGATTGGACAGATTTCAGGGCAGATTAACTCCGTCGTTATGGGAATAGCGGGTGCAAACCGTATTTTTGAACTCCTGGATGAGGACGTTGAAAAAGACGAGGGGTATGTCACCCTTGTCAACTCCGAGATGGTCAATGGCCAGATTCAAGAAGCTGAGTATCGCACGGGTCACTGGGCGTGGAAACACCCCCACAAAGACGGCAGTATTACGTATACGCCACTTACCGGTGACGTCCGCCTCTTTGATGTTGATTTTGCATACGTGCGGGGAAATACCGTCTTGCACAATATCTCTCTCTATGCAAAACCGGGACAAAAAGTTGCCTTTGTCGGCGCAACCGGTGCCGGAAAAACTACCATCACCAATCTTTTGAACCGTTTCTATGACATTGAGGACGGCAAAATCCGCTATGACGGCATCAACATCAACAAGATCAAAAAGAGCTCACTCAGGCGGGCGCTCGGCGTGGTCTTGCAAGACGTCAACCTCTTTACCGGAACGGTTATGGACAATATCCGCTATGGCCGCTTAAACGCCACTGACGAGGACTGCGTCCGTGCCGCAAAGCTTGCAGGTGCCGACGATTTCATCCGTCGTCTCCCCAACGGCTACCACACCATGCTTAAAGACAACGGTTCGGCGCTTTCACAGGGTCAGCGACAACTCATCTCCATTGCGCGCGCAGCCGTTGCCGATCCTCCTGTCATGATCTTGGATGAAGCAACCTCCAGTATCGACACACGCACCGAGGCCATCGTTCAGCGCGGTATGGACGCACTTATGTACGATCGCACCACGTTTGTCATTGCCCACCGTCTCTCCACGGTTCGCAACTCAAACGTTATCGTCGTCCTTGACCACGGCCGCATCATCGAGCGCGGAACCCATGAGGAACTTCTCGCCAAGCGAGGCACCTATTACCAGCTCTACACGGGCGCCTTTGAGCTTGAATAAGGCCTAAAAGCTACGTCACAATAGCGCGCCGTAGTCTCAACCCGAGGCTACGGCGTGTTTTTTATCGTATGTCTGTAATATGTCCCAAAGACTATGTGCCGAGAAGCACACGGTGCAGCTCTTGGACACTGTCAACAACTGCGGCGGCTTCGTGGTCAATAAGCTCCTGCTTAACCGTCGTTTTTCCATAGAGGACACCGACACAGGGAATGTCATTGGGACGTGCGGCATCAATATCATACATACGGTCGCCCACCATGACTGCATCTTTGGGATCTACCTGCAGTTTATTCATCACCGTAGCAATCGCTTGCACCTTGGTTGACTCTGCTTCATCAATCCTTCCCACACACGCGTCAAAAATATCCTCAAGATGGTTGTCGGCAACGCCACGCATCACGAGTGGCTGTTGTTTGGAGCTTGCAATAGCCACTAATTTTCCCGCTTCCTTAAGATCACGCAATAACGTATGCACTCCTCTAAAAAGAGGCCACGTACCCTCAACGGCATAAATTTCTCGATAGCGCTTGGTCACCGCTTCAGCCTGCGCGCGATTCATGCCATAGACAATTTCAAATGCAAACGGAAAAGGAGGTCCGACAATGCGGCGGATATCTCCCATTTCCTCCTCTGTCATACCAATTTCTGTAAATACCTTGTGAGCAGTCTGCGTAATACCGGGCATGGTATCGGCAAGCGTACCGTCAAAGTCAAAGATAACGAGTTTTCGGTGCGCAATGTCATCAAGACTTCGCTGATAATCCATGCTGTTTAGAGCCACGTTTGGAACCGTAATTGCCATTGTTTATCCTTACAATACACAGGCGTATATAAAAAGTCTTTCGATTATTACAACATGCTAAACACTCATACTCATTATACAAAGTCATTTCATAGGCTTTTACCGAAGAAAACAACCGGTTACCGACAAAAGTGAACTTTTTTACCCATACGGGTATATAGTTAACAAAAGGTGAATCGTTATGCCACCGGTTGGAGGTGTATCGTGGCTCACCTTGCAGGCAATCCGGAAGCCCAACAACCTG
>ERZ773037.1408-NODE-1408-length-12502-cov-4.720736_pt1 | contig 12502 bp, 7 predicted proteins | sample MGYA00511466_ERZ773037 | MGnify/ENA primary metagenome ERZ773037 (study PRJEB29015, sample SAMEA2738146) | human oral metagenome | biome: human oral; feature: human-associated habitat; material: saliva | place: China | collected 2202 ... | reverse complement strand
GCACCAAGATAGGTGAAATTTCTGACATATCCAAGTGTTTTGAGAACTTTGTTTCCCAGACACTTGGAGTTCTCACAAGGATTTATGCTGCGGAATTAAGGTAATATTTGAAACATAAAATAGTTTTAAGCCTTTTTTATAATGGCTCAAAATTATAAATCATACAGAAACAACTCTTTTTAGACTGCAATAATCCTTATCATTAAATTTTGAACATATCTCTAATCTCTAACGGAATTATAACAGTCTGCAGGCATTTCTTACTTTTCCATTTGCTTGTGCATAAGATGTATTGCAAAAGACTATCTTAACTGAAATAGTCTATTATAGTTTTGAATGATACTCTCACATCCGAAGAAACAAAAGATATATAATAAATCAGAAATGCCAATATACATAGGCATACAATATTAAATATTACAGAACGTTTATCGTGCCTCTTTACATTCTCGTACGCAAAAGATAATTGTTTAAAAGTTGAGTAAGCAAAAAAACCTATCAGCATTATATGGCATAGACATGCTATTACTTTAAACATATTATTTGATTTTTTTATTAGATATATCCTTTTCTAGCAAGGCAAAAAATAAATTCTCCTACAGCTATAGCAGCACCTACAGGTCCTAAAGCCTTTTTTGCAATATTTTTAAAAACCCTTTTAATAGTAGCCTTTGTCCATTGCGTTGCTGCTGAACAGAAGCCAAAACCGGCAAAATCTGCTCCAAGTGCTTCTAACACACAGTCTTTTACATCTCTAAAAATTCTCTTAGTCGCTTCCGCTTGATAATTTTGAGCATAAGCAGGTGTTGCAATTAAATCTAAAATATTAAAAGAATTAACATTTACTTCTTTTGCTAATTTTTGATTACTTCTTTCTTGTTCATTAACTGTTAATGCTAATAGTACCAAATCAGATTCAGTTGCATTATTTTCTTTTACCATATCGTTAAGTTCACTTTCCGTAAAACCTCTCTCTCTTAAAAATTTTTTACTAGGAGCAATCAGGGGGTTCACCGACTCCAATGCAGCTTTCTCTGAAACTTTTACACTACAACTATATGACAACGAATCTTTCATAGAGAACTCCGCAGCTGTCCTGTGATGCAACTTCATTAAATCTTCAATTGTTTTTGCAGATATAGCTTCTAGATAATATTTTTTATCTGTACTATCAGGGAAGGATATATAAACATCTTTAAGATCATCAGAAAGTTCACTACATGCTCCTTCATACCTTGTTTTGGGCGTTTGTAAATTATCACCTTTCAAATCGGAGTGCATAAATGTATCATAACATTTATTTATCTCCTCTGAGAAAATTCGATTCTCTTCATTTTGAACATTAACATCAGTTTTCTGTTCACAAGAAGCGAAAACAAAAGCTGCTAAACATAGCAAAGCAAAATAAATTTGTCTGTTTTTTTCATAAAATTTAAATTTAGTTGTTTTGTTATTAAATTGTCGTTACAAATATAAAGATATTAACTTGAAACACATATTATCATATCTTAATTTTAAATATAATTAACCGTTATGATATATTAGACAACTACGTGAATTCAACAAGCAAGTGCAAAATTAATTAATCTTTGGGAGACAGAAGTCTCCCTTTTTTATTTTTATGCATTGCTTGTTGATTTTCCACTAATGGGACCTGCTCGCCCCCAAACCCATCGGTGTTTTCTGGTATAGATTATTAAGCTAAACCTACACTTGGGATTGCAGTTCTATGTTGAACTTGCGCTCTAATAATTATCCAAAAACTATAAAACAGCAATAGCTTGTTATTTAAATAATTGCATTATTTCTTCTCTTCTTTTATTTTCCATTTATTCAATACCCTAATAGCCTTTTTAGCTTAAGTTAAACCGAAGCAACATAAAACAATTTGCTTTGAATGTTTGGTGGTAGACTATACAAAACGTAAAAAAAACTTGCTACATATAAAAATTATTTATAATATTGCAACAAAATAAGAACATCAAAACAATAGAATAACAATACATGGGGCGGAGAACACTATTTGTAGTCTACTTATTGATAGCAATATTTGTAAGTGCACAAAACTTATTGGCGAATACAAAAAAGCAAGATAATTGCTTGAATGAGAAAAACAATACAACCAACAATAAAAGTGCACCTACTACCAAGAAGAATACTGCTAACAACCTAATAACAAATTTAAAAACACACTCTAATAGCAAATTGCTTAAAGAGGCATCGGCATATATTAGCCAAAAAAACAATATAGATAGTGCCTTAATTTGCTATAGCATTGTGTACAAAAGATATGCTGATGCAAAAGAAACTATAAACGACACAACATTAACAAAAACGCTCAGCGGTTTATGGTATATTTACTTCTTTCATTACTACGATTATATAAAGGCAAACGAAATTCTAAAAGAAAGTTTAAATGTATGCAAAGAACGTAATCTGAACAGTTCGTGGGTTTACTTAGATTTTGGTTTTATGTATCAAATGATTGCTGAACAAAGTTCAGAAAAATCGCTCTACAATAAAGCTCTTAGCCATTATAAAGTAGCATACTACGGGGCACGCCGACATAACGATTGGGCGGTAATGTTAGATGCTTTTGGAAACATAGTTATGGTTTCTGCCGAACTACACAAACTATATGCTATGCAAAACGAAATGGCTTTGCTGAAACAAATTCCTAAAAATTTCAATACTGCAGAATATAATTACAATACTCTACTCTATTCTGGAATGGTTGCATTAGATAAAAAAGATGCACCAACAGCCATAAAATGTTTCAACAAACAATTGTTGCTGTTTAAACAGCTTTCTCACGAATATGCACGTTACATACATTTGGCACACATAAACCTTGCAAAAGCATATAGCTTACAAAAAAACTACAAAACTGCTCTGCAAGAATTGAAAAAAGGAGAATATATTAGCATTCAGTACGAAACAAAAGATACTAAACTGGAGGCATACAAACTGTTGTATAAAACATTTGCAAAAATTGGCGACAGTAAACAATCGGCAATTTATCTGAACAAATATATTCTGCTAAAAGACTCGTTATTGAACTATAGGCTTATTGCAAGTGTAAACGAAATGGAGTTTGAAAACAAAATGAAAGATGTAACCTTTCATCTTAAACAATTGGAACACGAGAAAGAAATGCAACGAATGGTTATTTGCCTATTTATGATTATAGGTTGCACCATAGTTGTTTCGCTTTTTGCAGTTGCATCGAAAAATAAAAAATTAAATCAATCTAATAAAGCATTATTCCAAAAAAATATAGAGCTTTTCCAATCGGAAGAAAAAGAACGAATGCGTAGAAAAGCTTTAGAAGAACATTTTGCAGAAGAGAAAGTAGAAAGAAAATATAAATCGAGCACACTAAGCGAAGAACGAAAAGAAGAGCTACTACAGAAAATTCTTTCGCTTATGGATAATGATGAATGTATATTTAGCTGCGACTTTTCTGCCAATCAACTGGCAAACCAAGTTGGAGTAAACTACAAATACATATCGCAAGTAATTAACGAACTTATGCAATGTAGTTTCTCAAACCTTCTTAATAAGTACAGAATTAAAGAAGCTTGCAAACGAATAGAAGATAAAGAACACTACAGTGGCTATACATTAGAGGCCATTGGCAACAGTGTTGGCTTTAAATCGCGCTCATCGTTTATTGCAGCTTTCAAACAAATAACAGGACTTACACCGCTCGATTTCCAAAGAAATGCTAATGCTAAATAGCATTTTAAGTTTCTAATTTGTCTGAATTCACGAATTTAAACAATCAAACGTGCCCGATTAGTACACTTTTCTGGTAAGAACTACTATCTTTGCGAACAACAATCTAACAAACAAATACCGAAATATATACTATTTATGAAATATCAATTTTACTTTTCGTTAATTGGTGCTGCACTTTCTTTCCAACTATCTGTCCAAGCACAAACAGAAAACAATACAGAAATAATTTTTACGGGCACTTCTATTAACGTAAAAGGCATATCAAACAACGGAAGATATATATGCGGAGCACGTATGTACGAAGAAGCTTACCGCTTTGACCTAAAAGAAAAGAAACTTATAACAATTCCTGCTGCCGATTCATATTCGGATATGGCAGCTTTAGACGTTACAGACGATGGAACTTTGGTTGGAAAAAACGATAAGAAACAACCAGCCATCTATAGAGACGGAGAAATTGGCTGGGAAGCACTACCATGTCCGGAAGGAGAATGGAAAGATGGAACGTGCGCACAATGTACAGGCGATGGAAAATACATAACAGGATATTTAATTGGTAAAGGAAACTCTAATAGCCCATATAAAACAATTCCTGCATTATGGGAGAAACAAGACGACAACGAATATAAATACATTGCATTACCTAATCCAGAAACAGACTTTTTAGGTGGTAAAACACAATTTGTTTCCCCTCGTACCATCTCGCCAGACGGTAAAACCATTATTGGTGTAATGATGGAACAACACGGTTTCTACTCTCAACCCATAATTTACCATAAAAAAGATAACGGAACATGGGACTTTGAAACTCCTTTTGTTGCCCTTTCTTATAATATGGAAGTTTATAAAACATGGGCTGACAAAGAACCACAAACAAAAGACTTTATAACTGCGCATCCTGGAGAGGCAGATTATAGCGAACAAGTAAAAGCATACCAAAGAGCACATTCTAAATGGCAATACGAATTCTTTAAAGCCTGGAAAAAAGGCCCAGAATTTACATCGGTACCAGTTATAATGAGCGAAAACGGAAAGTATCTTGCCCCAACTGTTGTAATAAATCAGTATTCGTATACAGAAGGTGCTACCAGTATTGAACGAACAGGACAATTAGTTTACCCATGTCGCTACAATACTGTTACGAAAGAAGTTGAAATAATAAAGACTGTTCCCGATTTTGTGCCAATAGCAGTATCTAACGATGGTGATATGCTTTCGTCTGATGGAAATAAAATAATTCTACTATTACACGAAAACAACGAAAAGATAGAACTTTCTGAATATCTTAAACAAAAGTTCGGATTTAATTTATACGATAAGTTGCCAAGCAATACAGAATATTTAGATTGTCAAACAGTTGGTAGCAAGCTCGACTTAATTGTTGCCTCTTATCGTTCTGTAGATTCTAACGGAGAATTAGAGAAAAAAGAAGTTATTTGCATTAAAACTCCCATAGTAAACGAGATTATTCAGACACTTAATACACCATCGTTGGCTTCTATATATATAAACAACAATATGTTGGTATGCTCTCAGAAGGCTACAAAAGTAAGTATCTACGATTTAGCAGGAACAGAAGTGTTTAATTCTGCATTAAGTCAAACCAATTACAATATAGATGGTATGGCTAAAGGTATTTATATTGTAAAAGCACAAATTAATGGGCAAACCATTAAAGCCAAAGTTTACAAGAAAAACTAAATGTAGAAATAGAATATACAACTATGAGAAAGCTGCTAACAATTCTTTTTACCTTTTCTGTGCTCTTATTATCGGCACAACCACAAGCAATGTTGAAAAACGAGAAAATAAAAACTCGCCGCATAAAATTTCAACAAGCTCCCGATGGTACATTAGTTAAAACAGAAGACGATAAAGTATTAGAACATTTCTTTTATAACAAACAGGGACTTTTAGCACAAAGCAGTAAATATAATTATACAAGAGACGGAAAATTACAAACTCCTGTAAATACTATTTATATATACGACGCACAATTGCGTTTGCTTTCTGATAGTACAGACAGAGTAAAATCGTGCTACTATTATAATAATGGTAGCGGACTTATGTCGTATTCAACACAATATAGCTATAAAACCAATGTACCTTATAGAATAGATTCTGTTGCGTATACATACAACCAACAAAACAAATTGGCTACAATTGTACACTATTCGCCAAAAAACGAAAAGAAAACAGAAGAACAATACACATATAATACCGAAGGAAATTGTGCTACCATTACTTATTTCTCGTATAGTAATGGAAAAACAGAAGCTAAAAAACAACGACAAACGCTTTTCTATTATAATGCAGACAAGCTATTAAGCGAAACAAAACTAATTGTATTTACCACTAAAAGCGAGGAAATACAAGAAAGAAAAGTGTTAGCTTACGATAATCAAAAACGTTTGGTTTGCGATACTTTATATAAAAAGGTGAATGAACCAAATGGAACTTCTGCTTTCCGCCTATATCAAAAACATAATTACACATATACTCTTTCGGATACTATCCCAACAGAAGTAGAAGAATTTAGGTTTAATACTACCTCGCAAGAGTTCTTACAAACCTATAAATTTGTTTATCAGAACCATCTTTATAGCGAAAAACAAACGCCAAAAGCAAGCATAACAACGCAAGCCGATGCGCCAAGCGATGTTATTTTCCAAATAACACCACCTGAATATACCACAGGTTTAAAAGGTTATAAGGTTCTTGCTGATTACACTTTACAAGATGAGTTATATACCGATACACATTTCACATTACACAATCAGCCTCGTGGTATTCATTTCTATAGCGTTGTGCCTGTATACGAAAAAGATAATATTGGCAATTGCAGCGATATTATTCAGCAGACAATAAAATTGAATTTACCTGCTCCAACAAATCCTGAATTAGTTTACAAGGAATATTACACCAAATGGAATGTGAAATTTAAGTTTGATGCACCAAAATATAAAAATCTTACACTAAAAGGTTATAGATGGGTTGCTTCTAATAAGAGCCATCAAGCAACAGGAAAAACTGATAATCCAGAACAACTCTTTGGTACATTCGCATATTACGATAAAGAAAAAGTAAAAGTAGAGCTTTATGCCATTTACGAAGAAGGAGAATCGGACCCACTTACATTCGAAATTGACTTAACTAATGTTGCCGAACAAGTTACTGCACATTGGCAAAACGAATATTCTACTGTAAAAAACGAAGATGGCGACATAAAACAAACCAACAAATATTATTATACAAGCACTTCAATGGGCGAAACTTTATCGTTCTATATTGCATACGATGCCTTCGGTCAGCCTAAAAAACGCACAAAAGTTACTATACGTAAGTATTCTACAAAGACTGAATTGGAAGAAGTTGATTTGTATAACCCTGCAAAGAAGAATTGGGAAAAACATCAAAAAACACAATATCTGTACAATTCGGCTGGTGCGTTATCGGCTAAACAAGTTTTTGTTTTCGATAAAGATAAGCAAATATTCGTAAAAGATAATGCTGAATACTACTTTACAGACCCTAGCATTTCTTACCAATATCCTATACAAACTGTTGCTTACAAGTTTAACGCACAAGGAGATTCTACTGTAACTGCACTTACAAACAGCACATTAGAATTTAATGGTAAGTATCTTTCGCACCAGTTAGACAGTGTTTACGCCTCAACCGATATAACGGCGCCACTAATTGCACGTATAGAAACAACTTTCGGCAATAAAGGAGAGATAAAAACACGCATAGAAGAATGTAGCAATAATGGAAAACTTGTGCCAAACAAACGCGAGAATTATAACTATTCTACAGAAACAGAATGTATAACACGCATTACACACGATGACTTCCGCAACAATAATTGGAAAAATGTATCTACCGAAGAGTTCGTTGCATCGAAAGAATATCACTTCACTCGTATGCCAAAATCGCTAACTCTTACGAAAGATACTCTACGATGGAAAGAACCTGAAAGAATTAATGATTTAACGGGTTACAAAATATTGGTGAATGGCATAGAAACTGGCATTGCAGACACTTGTCGTTGGTCGGCAATGTCGCTACCTAATGGTATTTATACGTTCCAAATTGTGCCATTGTATAACGATAGAGAAGCGAGCATTTCAGAAGAACTTAAAGTTAGATACAAAAACAGCTCTATTCTAAACGATATTGCTGCCTTGCGTAATGCAAAACCAAATGTAGATTACAACTACACTCTTATAAACGAAATGCTGGTTACTGGGCAAGCTGGCGACAATCCTAATTATACTTTCTTCGAAGATAATACTGCTGGCATTGCTATAGATACACACTCTCTTGCAGGCTACAATGTTAAAACAGGCGACAAGATTGGTAAACTAAAAGGAAAGTTAGTAAAAGAAGACAGCGGAATGTTGCTTTTTATACCAACCTATCTCTCTATTCTCTCGTCTAACAATACGGTTACAGCACAAAATGTAGAACTAAAATCGCTTTTAGACAATGCAAAAACTCTCGAAGCACGTTTAGTTAGTCTAAAAGGCATTACCTTTAAATCTGCCAATACAAACGAAATGCTTATAACCGATAACGAAAACGAACTAAAGTTACTTGTTTCAGAAGGCGTTTCAGAACGTCCAACTAACGGAGCTACTGGAGATATTGACGGATATATTTGCCAGAAAGATAAAGAACTTATATTCTTACCTACCCGAATATACAATGTAACGCGCATTCAAACTGTGAATAACGACTCACAACCCATAATAAACAATGGAAAAATAGTGTTAAAGCAAACAAGCAAAGTTAGTATATTCTCTCTAAATGGAAGTTTAATAAACACGCTTTATACAGATTGTATCAACCTTTCGGCACTGCCAAAAGGCACAATCTTACTACAGATATACCACGAAGACGGCTCAAAAAACGCATTTAAAATCTCACATTAATCACTACTAATGACTGTGTAGCCCCCTCATTTTATGCTGTTCGAAGCATTTAATGAGGGGGCTTTCTTTTGGTTATTTATATGCAGAGAAACACAACTCTACGAATAACTACTATTTCTCTCCCAATATTCTTACGCTTTTCATATAAATCCGTATCATCTTTATGCTGAAATAAAGCTATTACTTACACGTAAGTAAAGTTTTACTTACACGTAAACAAAGTTTTACTTACACGTAAATAAAGTTTTACTTACACGTAAATAAAGTTTTACTTACACGTAAGTAAAACTATTACAACAGGCTGTCGCTAATATAGGAAACGCATACAATAGTAGCAGAGACGCAAAGAAATAACATCAGAAACAACACATCAACGCAGATTATAAAGTGTCCGATTGTTATTCAACTACCTCTCATTAATTTTCAGATACTTTTATAAGGTTTTCCAAATACTTCTCTTACAGCCCAAAATATTGTTCTTAACTACCACAAATATGTTAAAATAAGGAGTTTAATAAGAACTTTTGAAATTATTTCATAACTTTGCAAAAAATATAACAAATAATTCTACAAACTGAAAATAAAGATTGAAAGATTCAGAGTAACGAAAACATGGTTTCCTTAACCGTGTTAATGGATATCAATATACATAACAGACTCATTTCTATCTTAACAGTCCGCCTGCAAGTTTGATTGTAGGTAGATTTAATTATGAATAAAAAAAATGAACACAGACGTAACTAAACAAAAATATCTTAGACCAGCCATTGCTGTCTTTGATATAATGGAAGACAAATTTCTTTTAGCAACAAGTCCTAATGTGAGACCTGGCGGAGGTGGTAATCCCTCAGGAAGTATTACCGTAGAACCGCTTAAACCTGTAGTGGGAGATGATGACGACGAGCTTGTTGGCTAATAGTTGGAAACAAAGATAGTAAAAATAAAAAGGTAAAAAGATATAATGAAAAAGATTTCTTATTATACACTATCGGCATTATTTGTTGGTAGCATTGCATTATCAATGGTTTCTTGTGCTGACGATGATTTAGGCAATAACCTAAGTGATGGCGATAAAGAAGCTATTGTGCAATTTGAAATAACCGATGCGCAGGAAGAAGCGCTTAGTAAATATAATGCATCAACTCGTGGTGCCATTACTGCCGGACTATCCGATAAGGACCTTGAAGGTAAAAAATTAGAAGCTCAAAGCAACAAGAATCTTAATGTCTGCTTAATTGAAACAACCGTTGAAGGTGTTAATCCTGTGGTAACCGATGCAAGAACACGTGCAAATATCATCAATTTAAGTTCATTTGGCGACTTCTCTTCTACTGGTCTTCGTGGAACAAATGCATCAAATATAAAAGAAGAATGGTTTATTGATGCAAAGACAAAAAAGAATGGTGAACTCTATACTCAGATACCTTGGTCGTGGCAAAAACCTTATGGTTGTTTCTTTGCGGTATATCCAGAACTTAACACTTATAAGGATAAGATGAAAATAAATAAGCCAGATGCTAATGGTTTTCCAAGTGTAGAATTTGAGATAGAAACAGACGTAAGAAAGCAAGTAGACCTTATGACTGCTTGTTCTGGTAATGTACAATATGCAACACGCTTTCAAGCACCAAGAACTAGTCTTAAATTCCGTCATGCATTGACAGCTATCCGCTTTGCAGTTGGTCAGAATCTGTCATTCGACAAAACAATTAAGCAGATAACACTTAAGAATGTATTGTTAAAAAGCAAGTATGTAATTTCAAATCAATACGATGGTACAGGAGCTAAGTGGGTATCTACTGGTTATACTTCTCGTGGCGATGCAACTCTCGATGGTCTTAATTACAAGACAAATGAAAATCCAAACAGCATTGTTAGAGATAGAAGTACATTTCCTAATGAAAATTCAAGAGATATCACTAAGTTGAACGACAACTACACCTTTTATATGATTCCACAGGAACTCGATAATAAGGTTACTGCCGAAATTACTTTTACCGATAACACTACTATTTCTGTACCACTTAAAGGTTCATGGAAAGAAGGAACAACCCGTACTTATAAGTTGAGTAATCAGAATTCAAGCTGGGTTTACTCTATCACAAGTGATAGTCCATCAGCTGTTGCTTACAACGCAACAAGTACAGGAAACTATGGTATTACAAGTTTTCGTCAAGCTCCTGATGGCACAAAGAAGCCAGTAGCATGGAAAGTTATTGGATATAGTGAAGATGATGGAAATACTTGGACCACAACTAAGCCAACATGGTTAAAGAGTTTAACTAAAGAATCAGGAAATGGTGGTGCTGCTGCAGAACAAGGAACAGCTACATTAGGCACAGATATAGTTGACCTTGTTGCTAAACGTAATAAAGAATTACAAGATGCTAAAGCTTTAGGTTCAGCAGCAAAACCTTACAACTTATCAAATAGCACAGGTGAAGCACAAGTACAGAATACTGCCAACTGTTATGTTATCTCTGCGCCGGGATATTATATGATTCCTTTGGTTTATGGAAATGCTATCAAGAATAATATTCCCAATTATGTAGCCTATCAATTTACAGGTAGTCCTGGTTATATTAATGTAAATGGAGTACAGAAAATAAACATTTTTCCCAAACTTGTAGATCACAATGGAAAAGAGATTACGAATCCTTGGATTGAGAAAACAAATTATAATGCAAATAATGGTATAAATGGAGCACAAATTGTTTGGTCTGACGAAGCAAATCTCGTTAATTTAGATTCTAATCCTATATATCGTGATAGTAACGGAAATGCTTTTGTAAAGTTTGAAGTAACAAAGGCAAATATAAAAAGCGGTAATGCAGTTATAGCTGTTAAGAAAGGTAATACTATTGTTTGGTCATGGCACCTTTGGTTTGCGCCTAAGAATGCACTTGATAAGATTCCTGTTACCAATAAGCAAAACAAGGTTTATAACTTCACAAATGAAGCATTAGGTTGGAAACCCACAAAATGGACTGGTACATCTTATTCAACTCCACGAACAGTAAAGGTAAAAGTTGAACAAACAATTGCTAACAATGGTATTAAGCAAAAATCAGTCTTCACAATTACACAGAATGCTGGTATTACGGAAAGACGAGGTAATACTACACTTTACCAATGGGGACGTAAAGATCCTTTCCCAAGTACAAATCCTGCTGTAGGAACGCTATTTAAGCAAAATGCAGGTAATCAGATTTATATGCAAGCCATAATTCAAAATCCTGGTTATTTCTATGTAACAGAGGGTGGTGGAAATATTCCTGGTGCCTCTTTTTTGACACAATACTATCATCATTATAATTTGTGGTCTGTTAATAACACGTCAGCTGATGGGAATGATAATGTTGTTGTTAAGACCATTTACGACCCAAGTCCTGTAGGCTTCCAAGTTCCAGCTAGTAATGCTTTCACAGGTTTCACTTCAAATGGTGCGAACCAAGGGACTAAAATGGTAGATGGAACAGAAGTTCCCGCAACATATAATTCTCAAACTGGACATATATTCTGGACTAATAGTGAGAAGAAAGCAACAATCTATTTCCCTGCTACAGGTTTTCGTGAAAACGGAAATGGTAATATGGTAAGTCTCAATGTTAGTGCAAACTATTGGACAGCCATTCCACAAGACCTTAATAATGGTCGTTGTTTTGCTTTCAGCCAAGCAGATGTATATCCACTATATAGCAGTGCCCGCACATACGGCTTAGGCGTTCGTCCTGTTGCAGAATAATAAAATTAAGGCATTATAAATACCTAATAACCTGAACTCGGGATAAGTTTCTTTTTATTACTCTAATTTATTTATCCTAAAA
>ERZ773037.1407-NODE-1407-length-12504-cov-4.178247_pt1 | contig 12504 bp, 10 predicted proteins | sample MGYA00511466_ERZ773037 | MGnify/ENA primary metagenome ERZ773037 (study PRJEB29015, sample SAMEA2738146) | human oral metagenome | biome: human oral; feature: human-associated habitat; material: saliva | place: China | collected 2202 ... | reverse complement strand
ACTACACATCAACTTATAAAATATTATAATTATTTTGATATTGTCATAGTAGATGAGGTAGATGCTTTTCCATACTACGGTGATGAGTGTTTAGAACAAGGAGCTATGACAAGTCTAAAAAATCAGGGAACATTAGTATTTTTATCAGCAACACCGTCAGACAAAGTGAAGAAGCTAGTTGATGAAATTATAAAAATTCCTATAAGATTTCATGGTTATTTGCTTCCGATTCCAAAAATAAAAATAGAACATAGTAAAGTATTTACCTATGAGAAAAAATCACAGTATATTACGAAGTTTATTACTAAAAGACTAAAACTAGCTAGGCGACTATTAATATTTGTTCCAACTATTGCTATGAGTAAAAGTTTAAAATTATATTTAAAAAAGAGTTTATCGGATAATGTGATTATAGACTTTGTTTATAGTGAAGATGAGAAGCGGAGCGAAAAGTTAGAAAAATTTAAAAAATGGGAGATAGATGTCTTAATTACAACTACTATACTTGAAAGAGGAGTTACGTTTGATTATTTAGATGTTTTAGTGTTTGAAGCTAATCATAAGATTTTTACAAAAGAGGCATTGATACAAATAGCGGGACGAGTAGGAAGGAAAGAATACGATTATAGCGGGGAAATCGTGTTTTTAGCAGATAAAATTAATAAAAATATGAAGCTTGCGATAAAAGAAATAAACTATATGAATAACTTAGCCAAGTATAGACGATTAAATAAGGAGTAGATAATGGAATGTAGTTTTTGTAAGAAAGAAATCAAAGAGAAATTAGGGTTTAAAAATGTTTTTTCGAAAAAGGAAAGTTTTATTTTGTGTGAAAGTTGTAAGAAGGTTCTAAATATAAATATTGAACATTTAGGAGAATACACCTTGTATTATTTTGCAGATTATGAATTTTTGAAAGATAGCATTTATGCGATAAAATATGGCGGTGATGTAGAAGAATGCCTAAAGTACAGAAGTCTATTTGCAAAATTTTTTGAAGAGTATAATTTTGATTTAGTTACGCTAGTGCCAGCGAACAATGAGAGAAAAATAATTCGTAGCTTTGATCATATAGAACAACTGTGTATTCTGTGTAATGTAAAGTTTGAGAAAATTCTAGATACTGATTATCGTCCTAAACAAGCAAAATTACATAAACAAAGGGTTGGGCATCCATTTTACACATTATTTAATTGTGAGTCTGATTTGAGTATATCTAAAGTACTTATAATTGATGATATTTTCACCAGTGGAAATACCCTACTATCTTGTGCAAAACCACTAAAAGAACTTTTTCCAAATGCAGAAATTAGTTTTTTAGTTCTTGCGAAGAGTATGCACTAGAGTTTTATTGAAGATATAACAAAAAACATCATAAAATTTGGTAGGTATATTTTATAACTATAAACTAGATTTTGTGATATAATTTATAAGCTGAATAAATTTAGTTAGGAGATGGTTAAAACAAAAATTTTATTTTCATTAATAATGATAGTTTTTATTTTGATATTAGTGTATTACTTATCTAAAAAATTTCAACTTAAAAAAGAACAGATAGTAATTTTTTGGATTTTAGTATTATTTTGGACGGCGATTAGCATAATAAGAGCATATAGAAAACTTTATTCAATAACACCAATGGAACATGGTGGCTTGTCCTTAACCCCAGTTTTGGCGGCACAGATAGCCGCAGGGTATGGTCTTATGAGTTTAATCGTTAGGTTGCCGATGTTTCTGGCGAGTGATATTTTTAAACGTCGAAAAGTGTTTATACAGATTGCATTATTCTTGTTAATTTTGACCTCATTTTTAGTGGTGTTTAATGCGAATTATTTAACACTTTATTTATCTTCATTGTCACTGGGGATTAGTGCAACAATGCTAGCATTATTTAATGTTATTTTCTCAGAAACATTTTCGAAAGATAAGGCGGCGGTGTCGGTATCTATTTTATCTATAGCACCACTTTTAGCAGAATTTATGGCAGCCCCAATTCAATATTTATTAACTATGAACACATATAAACAGTTTAATTATATGTGGCTTGTATCAGGAGTAATAGCTCTAATAACATTTGTATTAACTTTTATGATGAAAGATTATCGACCTGTTGATAGTGATTTTTCATTTAATAAAGTTAAAGTAGTTTTAAAACATAAGAGTTTTATTTACATTTGTTTATTAGCTGTTTTATTATCATTTATCAAGTTTTCTACCAGTGGAGCAAATATGATTGCTTATGGGAAGACTGATTTAAATATGACACCACTTATGTTGGCCTATATAGATGCGGTTTTTGCTGTGCCACAACTAATTGCAGGTGTTCTTGTAGGAGTTTACCTTACTCGCAAATGGGGAATTCAAAAAACATTGTTATTTTTACTTGGGTGCTTATTAACTTTTTACATAATAGCCTTATATGTCAACAATCCATATATAATTTATTTTAGCTATACTCTAAATGGTTTAGGATATGGTGGAGCGTACAATATTCTTATTGCACTAGCAATGCAATATTTTGACAGAGAGTATCGTAACGTTAGTATGGGGATTTACCAAGCGTTCTTTGCTTTAGGTATTTATTACGGAGATTATGTTTATGTGTGGATAGCTAAACATATTAAAAATGGTTTGTTTGGTTTTAGCCAAAGTAAAGCAATATTTTTAATAGTAATTGGAATAACCTTGATGAGTATGATTATGGTAAAATTAAAAGTAAAAGATAGTTAAGTATTATAAAAGATGAGTATATCGAAATAGCAGATATACTCATTTTTTCTTAAATAAAAAGTACTAGTTTGTTAAATTTTCAGAATTCTTTAGGAAATTACTTGACAAACAGAAATAGCAGTGCTAGACTAAAAATAACAAGATAAAAAGAGAGGAATACTGTTATGTTATCATCAAAATTATTTAATACACAATTAAATAATTATTACTACAGCTACTATTAGATAGTGTTTGTACTTAGGTCTTATAGGTACAAACAAGGTTTGTATCTATGGGGGCTGTAGAGTTTGGTGATGCTCGCATAGAGGAATATTCTAAGCGGGCTAACAGTTTACAAAAAATAATACGAGGTTAAGAACTTTTTTAAACTTGTATAAAAACTACTAAAAACCGTTTAGAATTTTCTAAACGGTTTTTTCTTTTATAAGAATCTTAAAATATAACAAAAAGGAGAAAAAGAAAATGAAATTTAAAAAATTAAAAGTGTTGTTAGGAATAAGTTTATTAGTACTTGGTGGCTGCAGTAATAAAGGTGAAGTTAAAACAGATAATATAAAAATAGGAGTTTTGCAATACGCTGAACATAATGCTTTAACTAGTGCAAGAGAAGGTTTTGTAGAAGCGTTGGCAGAAGAAGGATACACTTCGGACAAGGTAACTTTTAATGTTCAAAATGCTATGGGAGATCAGAGTAATCTTCAAACTATAGCAGAACAGCTTGCAAGAAAAAATGATTTAAACTTTGTTATAGCAACACCTGCAGCACAAGCTATGGTTAATGTTGATGATAGAACACCCACTATTTTCACAGCTGTAACTGATCCGGTAGCTGCTTCATTATTGGTTAAAGCAGACGCTCCAGAAGGAAATGTAACAGGAACTGTTGACTTAACGCCAGTAGATAAACAAATAGAGAAATTACTAAAAATAGTTCCAAAAGCAAAAAAAGTTGGAATTTTCTACAATTCAAGTGAAGTAAACTCTGAAGCACAAGCTAAGATTGCGAAAGAAACTTTGAAAAAATCTGGTGTAGAAGTTGTAGAAAAAACAGTAACTACAACAAATGATGTTCAACAAGTTATTACATCACTAGCGAGTGAAGTAGATGCAATTTACTTCCCGACGGATACTACAGTAGCATCAACAATTTCAACAATTGGTGCAGTCTTAAAAGAGAAAAAAGTTCCAGCATTAGGAGGAGATAAAGCAGTTTTAGAAGGAATGTTGGTTACTTACGGTGTAGACTACAAAGAGATAGGTCGTCAAGCAGGTCGTCAAGCAGGTCGTCAAGCAGCGCAAATCTTAAAAGGTAAGAAAATATCAGAATTACCAGTTGAACAACCTAAAAAGTTAGCTGTTGATATAAATGATGATATGGTGCGTGCATTAGGTTTGAATAAAGAAGAATTATTAAAAGTATTAGGATAATATAGGAGGATAAGATGGATATATTATTATCAAGTGTTTCACAAGGTTTACTTTGGTCGATTATGGCCATAGGGGTATATATAACTTTTAGATTGTTAGATATTCCCGATTTAACAGCAGAGGGAAGTTTTCCATTAGGTGCAGCTATATGTGCAATAAGTTTGGTGAATGGTATGAATCCTTTTTTAGCAACCTTTTTAGGAATGCTAGGAGGACTTGTTATAGGGGTGGTTTCTGGTTTACTTCATACAAAAATGAAAATTCCGGCATTGTTAACAGGGATTATAACTTTAACAGGGTTATACTCAATAAACTTGAAAATTTTAGGGAAAGCTAATATAGCTTTATTAAAAGAAAAAACATTGGTGACAATGTTACAAGGTTTTGGAATACCGAAAGTCTATGCGGTAATTCTATTAGGGTTAGTATTTTCATTAGTATTAATAGTCTTGCTAACTATATTCTTAAAAACAGAAGTAGGGCTAGCGATTTTATCAACAGGTGATAATGAAGATATGAGTGCAGCTAATGGTATACGAATAGATAATATGAAAATATTAGGCTATATGATAAGTAATGGTTTTATTGCTTTATCAGGAGCGCTGCTTGCTCAAAATAATGGTTTTGCTGATTTGAATATGGGGGTAGGAACAATTGTTATAGGTCTTGCTTCTATTATAATCGCAGAAGTAGTTATCAAAAACCTTAGCCTAGGTAAGAGAATAGCCTCTATAATTATCGGTTCAATTATTTATAGACTTGTTATTTCATTAGTATTAGAGATACCAGGTATGGATACGCAACTTGTAAAATTATTCTCGGCGATTATTTTAGCGGTGATTTTATTTATACCTGAATTAGAGAAAAAATTCCCAAAGGGTGTTAGGAGATAAAAATGAGTTTAGTATTAAAGAATATAGAAAAAACATTTGAAAAAGGAACGATAAATGAAAATCATGTTCTTAGAAATCTTTGTTTGGAGATAAAAGATGGGGAGTTTGTTTCTATAATAGGAAGTAACGGAGCTGGGAAGTCTACATTGATGAATGTTATTGCGGGCGTGTTATTCCCAGATAGTGGAACGGTATCTTTAGATGGAGTAGATGTAACAAAAGATGATGTAACAAAACGTTCAAAAGATATTTCGCGTGTATTTCAAGATCCAAAAATGGGAACAGCTACAAGGATGACTATTGAGCAAAATATGGCAATAGCGCTAAAAAGAGGAAAATCAAGATTTTTTTCTCCAGGTGTAAAAAAAGAAGATAGAGAACTTTACAAAGCAGCGTTAGAGGAGTTAGGATTAGGTTTAGAAAATAGATTAAAAAGTAGTGTGGAATTTTTATCAGGAGGGCAACGTCAAGCGTTAACTTTGGTTATGTCGACGCTTGTTAAACCTAAACTTCTTCTTTTAGATGAACATACGGCGGCTCTTGATCCTAAAACCAGCGCTATGGTAATGAATCTTACGGATAAAATTGTTAAGAAAAATAATTTAACGACGGTTATGATAACTCACAACATGGAACATGCAATAGAATATGGTAATCGTCTAGTTATGCTTCATGAAGGCCATGTTGTTGTAGATATAAAAGGAGAAGAAAAGAAAGATTTAACTGTAGCAAAACTCCTAGAATTATTTAAAAAGAATAGTGGAAGCAATATTATCAACGATGATATGATGTTATAGAAAGTGAATAGAGATAGATGCTAGATATGTCTATCTCTATTTATTATTTTTGTGAAAAGAAAAGAATTTATATTTATTTTGAAAGGAAAGCTAATCATAAATTTTAATTAATTTTCGTCGCTATTCTTTCAAAAAACAGCGAAATTTGGTATAATAAAAAGGATATCATACATGAAGTATAGATATAAAAAACAATAAAGGAGTGTTAAGTTGGATAATAACATTTCAGAAACATTAAAGAAAGAGTTAGAGAAACTTCTTGATAGTAAATTTTTCTATAGAGAACCTAGTAATAACAAAGTCATAGCTTATAGCACCAGCTTTTTATTATTAATACTTTTGGGAAGTTTGTTAAAAGTTGAATTATTAACAGCCTTTTTAGCGATATTTCCTCTTACTTATGTTTTAGGGGCCAAAGGTTTAAAATTTTATATACCACTTGCTGCTGTTGGGACAGCGATGTTAGTATTTTTATCATCACCTCATATGCTGTTTTGGTTTGTAATGCACATGCTTCTTGGGTATTTAATATACCAATCCATAGTTAAGAGATATTCAAAAATATATTTACTTATTATAATTACAACCTTCTTTTTTATAGGGATAGCATTTTATGTCTTATTACTTATAAAATTTGGGGTTATTAATATTAATCAAGAAGAAATTTTAAAGTTTATAAATGATTATATTAATGCTATGTTGACAGCTAATCAATCTTTAGATAAGAGTTTAGTTTTATCAAGTTTTGAAAATATACAAAGAACGTTCCCTGTAACATTATTCATTTCACTGTTTATTTATAGTTTGGCATTACTACAATATACATTATCAATGCTATCAAGGGAATACATTATAATACCAACATTTCCAAAACTTAGCAGAATTATGATAAGTACTAAAACGGGATATATATACATAACTATTACATTGGTATACTTAATAGTTGAATCTATGATGGGGGCTAATTCTTATAATTTTTGGTATATACTTTTACAAAATTTAACGAATATTTTATCATTGATTTTTGTTTTAAATGGTCTATTTACAGCGTTCTTTTTCATAGAACAAAAAGGGGATTCTCAACTTACTAAGTTGTTAGCTGTTCTAGGTATGATTCTTTTTAGTTCTGTTTTTGAACTAGTTGGTTTTGTTGATAGTTTGTTTAGATTACGAGAAATTTATATTATAAAGAAAGGAGAATAGTATGAGCGCAAAGAGAAAATATGAAATAGTTATATTTGCTTTATACACTATTGGTGCAATTATAATAGGATTAATGAATCTTATAAGTTTAGCAGTCTATCTAGTAGTAGGTCTTAGCGTGTTCATGCTATTTTACTATTATAAGAAGAGGGTTTCGGAGCAGACGGAAAAGTATATTAGTAAATTGACTAATCGTATAAAAGATTCAACAGAAAAAGGTATTAATAAGTTCCCTATAGGAATTATTGTTATCGATAAGGATAGAAATATAGAGTGGGCAAATAACTTTATTTACAAAAATATAAAAGTAGAAGAGATAAAAGGGTTAAACATTTTAGAATTGATGCCAGAGATAAAAGATCTTTTTGAATTGGAAACGCCAGTAGATAATCAGTTTGAGATTTTTGGGAAGCATTATAAGGTGAATTATCAAAAAGATAGTGGTTATATTTATTTCTTTGATATTACTGAAAGTAAAGTGGTTATGCAGAGATTTCGTGATACTCGACCTATTATTTTCAATTTAAGTTTGGATAATTATGAAGATGTTTATGATTCTCTTGATGATGAGGTTGCAAGTAAGTTTGATTCACAGGTTGTTACAGTATTAACTGAATGGGCAAAGAAAAATAGTATTTATCTTAAACGTATTGATGAAGACAGATTTATAGGGTTATTAAATGTAAAAGACCTTAAAAAAATAGAAAAAAATAAGTTTCAAATTTTGGATTCTATTAGAAATTTGAAAGAAGAGTTTGATGCTCCTATTACTCTTAGTATAGGGGTAGGAATGGGAACTGACTTTTTACCGGAATTAGGGGAACTTGCGAAAAGTTCGTTAGATCTTGCTCTTGGACGAGGTGGAGATCAGGTTGCCATGAAAGATATAGATGGTACGATTAAGTTCTATGGAGGTAAGACAAATCCTCAGGAAAAAAGAACTCGTATTAAGGCTCGTGTTGTGTCAAATGCTTTGGCTGACATTGTTAGTGATAGTGATAAAATTATAGTTATGGGGCATAAACGTCCAGACTTTGATGCTATAGGTGGATGTATAGGTATATATACTTTTGCTAAGTTAGTAGGGAAAGAATGCTATATTATTTTAAATGAAAGTGATCAGGATGAAACAATCCAAAAAATAATGTTTGAGATTAATGATACTGATGAAACATTGTCAAATGTTTTTGTTGATAGTGATGAAGCTTGGGAACTTATGACACCACAAACAACGTTGATAGTAGTTGATACATCTGATGCTTCACGTGTCATTGATGCAGCTATTTTATCAAAAGCAAATAAAAAGGTTGTTATTGACCATCATAGACGTGGTGAAGATATAATTACGAATCCGCTACTGACTTATATAGAGCCATATGCTTCGTCATCTTCGGAGTTGATAGCTGAGCTTATAGAATATCAAACTAAGATTGAAAAAATTACACCATTAGCTGCGACAATTATGTTGGGTGGTATTGTGGTAGATACTCAAAACTTCTCAATAAGAACAGGGTCAAGAACTTTTGACGCCGCGGCTTACTTGCGTAGCAATGGGGCGGATCCAACGAAAGTAAAAACTATTCTAAAAGAACCTATTGAAAACTTTATGAATAGAGTTGAAATTATTAATAATGCAATCCAAAAAACACCAGAGATAATTATCGTTAAAGCGCCAGATGATAAGAGATATACAAATGTCATGCTTGCTCAAAGTGCAGATTTACTGCTTACATTAAAAGGTATTGAATGTAGTTTCGCTTTAGGATATCTGGATGAAGATAAAGTGGGTATTTCAGCTAGATCTTTAGGGAATATGAATGTTCAATTAGTCATGGAAGAACTTGGTGGCGGTGGGCACCTTGCTAATGCAGCTACACAGATTGAAGGTGTAGATTTAGATGAGGCATTAGTTCGCTTAAATGATGCGATAGATAAAATACTGTTGCAAGAGGATTAGTATAGAGCTAATCTGTCAGAAACATTAGAAAATAAAGGAAAAAGGAGATAGCGTAATGAAAGTTATTTTTATAGAGGATGTTAAAGGAAAAGGGAAAAAAGGTGATGTTAAAGAAGTGGCAGATGGTTATGCTAAATTTTTAATAACTAACAAAAAAGCTATACAAGCAACTGCTGCTAATATGGCAACATTAAAAGGACAACAAAAACGTGTAGAAAAAGATAAACAAGAAGAATTAGTTCAAGCAAATCTTTTAGCGAAGCAATTAGAAGGGTTAGAAGTTAAGATTAAAGTAAAAGCTGGAGAAGGTGGAAGATTATTCGGATCAGTTTCTTCAAAACAAATTGTTGAGGAATTGAAAAAACAACACGATTTAAAAGTTGATAAAAAGAAAATTGACTTACCAAATGGAATTCAAGCTTTAGGATATACAAATGTAAAAATTAAAATACATAATCAAGTAGAAGGAACTATTAAAGTTCATGTAGTGGAACAATAAGAAATAGTTTATAGGTGATAATATGAAATATCATATAGATTCTGTCTTGTTGGCAGAGCAATCTTTACTGGGAGCTCTTATGCAAGAACCTGAAAAGTTGATAGAAGTTAAAGCAACAGTTGATCCAGAAGATTTTTATGATGAAAAAAATAAAGATATTTATAGTGCTATTTTACGCCTTGATGAAGCGGGAATACTACCAGACACCACTACTATATTTGAAGAAATAAATAACAGTGGGGCATTCAAAAACGTGGATGCCTCGTTGTATATAGTAGATGTTTATGACGTTACTCCGAGTGCTCGTAATATTATGCATTATGCAAATCTTGTAAAAAGATATTCTATTTATCGTGAAATACGTGGAGCTTTATTAAGCAGCACAGAGGAAATGAATCAAGGTAATGCTGATATTGATGCACTAACATCTACGTTATTTGATCAAGTAGAACGTGCGATGGAAAGAGCAAAAACATCTCATTTTAAAAATATGCGTGATGTTACTGATGAAGTATTTAAAGAAATACTTGCACGTATGTCGGGAGAAGGTAAAAATATAGCAATTCCTACAGGATTTAGTTCGTTAGATCAGGTTATTGGTTTAGGTAAAGGAGATTTGGTAATCTTAGCTGCTCGTCCTTCTATGGGGAAAACAGCTTTTGCTCTTAATATAGCGTTAAACGTAGCTGGGAAAAATCATCGTTCAGAAAAAGAAAAACGTACGGTTGCTTTATTCTCACTAGAGATGGGAGCTGATCAACTGGTTTCTAGGATGATTTGTAGTGAAGGGATGTTAGATTCTGAGAAGATAAAAAAAGGTTCATTGGATAAAGATGATCTTATGAAATTGGAAACGGCAGTACATTTCTTGAATCAAAAAAATATCTTTATAGAAGATAGCGCATTTATTAAAGTAAATGAAGTTAAAGCAAAGTGTAAGTTGCTAAAAAGTGAGCATGGTCTAGATTTAGTAATTATTGATTATCTTCAACTCCTTCAAGGAAGTAAACGTACCGACAATCGTCAACAAGAAGTATCAGAGATTTCGCGTAGTTTAAAACAGATGGCTCGTGAGTTAGAGTGCCCTATCATTGCTTTATCACAGCTATCACGTAGTGTAGAATCACGTCATGATAAAAGACCGATGATGAGTGACCTAAGGGAATCAGGAAGTATAGAGCAAGATGCTGATATAGTTTCATTCCTTTATCGTGGAGATTATTATCGTAGTGAAGATGCTGATGAAAATGAAGTTCAAGAACCTAGTGATGTATCCACTGTAGAGGTGATTGTTGCGAAAAACAGAAATGGTCAAACAGGAACTGCTGAACTAGCGTTTATGAAGAGATATAACAAGTTTGTATCTAAAACATACGGAGAATAATATAGGATTCTAAAATACAGAAAAATTAAAAGGGTTATAGAGGTTAATGTATGAAATTTAAAAATAAACGAGTAATTTCATTAGTTATAGTAGTATTGTTAGTGGTGTTTTCTTTAATTAATGGGACATTAACTAGAAGTGCTATACAGAAAGAAAATACAGAAGATAGTTATATACAGATGTTTTTGAGAAGTCAGAGTGTACATAAGTTAACATTAGTTGATGGGAATAGTAATGAGACTATTCAAAAGATTTCTATAGAAGGTGAGATTGGAGCGGAAATGACAAATACATATTCGCGCGCTTCAATAATAAACCAAATAAAAGAAGCTAAATCTAATTCTAATGTAAAAGCTATCTTATTATCAGTTAATACTCCAGGTGGAGGAGTTTATGAAACAGCAGAACTTTACAATGAATTAAAAAATAGTGGAAAAGATGTTTATGTATCTATGAAAAAACAAGCGACATCAGGTGGTTATTATGTATCTATGGCAGCTAAAAAGATTTTTGCTAATACTGAGACAACTACTGGATCACTAGGAGTAATAATGAGTTATGTTTCAGCACAAAAATTCTTAAATGATCATGGTATAAAACAAGAGACTATTCGCTCTGGAGAACAAAAAGCAGTAGGTGGGTTGACTGAAGATTTACCAGAATCAACTAGAAAAATCTATCAAGAGCAAAATAAAGAAGCGTATGATAGATTTGTAAAAGCAATTGCTCAAGGTCGTAATATGAGTGAAGATGAGGTAAGAAAACTTGCTGATGGTCGTACCTATACAGGAACTCAGGCTGTTGAGAATAAGTTAATTGATAAAATTGGAACTGAAGAAGATCTTATTAATTTTATCAAAGAAGATAAAAAACTATCTAATCCAAAAGTAATAGAATTACGACCAGATAAAGCAGCAGAAAGCTTATTAAGTCGTTTTGTAAAAGCTACGATGAAGAGTATTATTTCAGAATTGAATAGTGAAGCTACATCTAATCAAGTAGAGAGAAGTTATTTAGGATAAGGGGGTTATTAATATGACAAATAATAATTTCAATTCAAATGACTTTTCTAATGGATGCGAAGGTTTAGAAAATGGTTCGGAACAGACTTTTGATAAGATGGCTGAATCTGTAGATAAAGCTAATGTTGAGGGGATATCTAGTAGCATAGAAGAAAATAGATTTGATGAACAAACTAAAGAAACTAACAGTAAAGATAACACCAACTTTTCATTACCAACTACATTAAAGGATTATTTAATTTTTTCTAGAAATTTTTATTCAGGTTTTTGGGTTAGATTTATTGCGTATATAATTGATCTAATAGTAGTAGCTGCTTTAGCGGGATTGTTAAATACTTATTCTTTTGGATTATTGAACAGAGAATTATATTTCCCGATATTAGGAGAAGAGGGACTTAGTTATGTAGTTGTAATGTTTTCTTATTTTATTTTAATGACGTATTATTTCTCGCAAACTTTAGGGAAAATGATAATGAAGATTAAAGTAGAGACAAATAAGGGGACAAAGTTAAAATTATCAGATGTTTTATACCGTGAAGTAATAGGAAGATTGTTAACGATAGCGTTATTTAATATACCGTATATAGTTGT
>ERZ773037.1393-NODE-1393-length-12575-cov-9.262540_pt1 | contig 12575 bp, 8 predicted proteins | sample MGYA00511466_ERZ773037 | MGnify/ENA primary metagenome ERZ773037 (study PRJEB29015, sample SAMEA2738146) | human oral metagenome | biome: human oral; feature: human-associated habitat; material: saliva | place: China | collected 2202 ... | reverse complement strand
GGTAGACCATCGCAAAGATCAGGAACGTTGCTCCAAAGAAGACCGGGATGGTCTGTAGGAGACGTCGTCCGATGTATCGCAGCATGGACAGGTCCTTTTAACACATGCGTTTACGAATGGGTTTCGCAAACTCGTCGGGGTTCATCAAGATGAACGGGATTTCGCATGGGTCGTACACTCTGCAAGCCTAGGGCCAAAAGCAGGTACACGACGCTACTCATGCGCACTACTGATCATAGTAATGCAAAGAAGTGGTAAATGGTCAATCGTGTGTCTTTAATTACGCGCACACAGTCGCGTTTCGCGATGAGCCATGAACAACTGTGGGGTGGAAGCCTAATGACCTCCACCCCACAGTTTTTCCGCCTTTGTTCAGCGGGGAAGAACTATGTTCAGTTCTTGGTAATCGCGTAGTAGCTCACGGTCGAGTTCCAGGTGAACTGAACGTTGCTCACCTTGGTGGACCATGCACCGTTGGTGTTCGAGTACCAGGTCGGGATGACCGGCATATCCTCGAAGAGCAGCTCTTCGGCCTTGTACTGGAGATCAGCGGCCTCGGTGCCCGAAGCGGACAGAGAGTCGCTCAGGTACTTGTCGAACTCAGCGTTCTTCCAACCGGAGTAGTTGGAGGAAGCATTCGAGGAGTAGGTCGGGAACAGGAAGTTGTAGACCGAGGGGTAGTCGCCCTGCCAGCCCTGACGGAAACCGCCCTTAGTGGTGCCGGCCTTCATGTCACCCAGGAGGGACTTGAAGTCTGCGTAGGCGTCGCCTTCAGCCTCAATGCCCAGGGTGTTCTTGATGGAGTTGCAGGTTGCGTCAACCCACTGCTGGTGTCCACCATCGGAGTTGTAGGCGATCTGCAGCTTGCCGCTCCACGGGGAGATGGCGTTGGCCTGTGCCCACAGTTCCTTAGCCTTCTCGGGGTTGTAGTTCAGAACCTCGGAGCCCTTCAGGCCTTCCTTGTATCCGTCAATTGCGGGAGAGGTGAAGTCCTTAGCAGCGGTACGGGTACCGGCGAAGACGGTCTTGATGATCGAGTCACGGTCGATCGCCATCGAGATAGCCTTGCGACGCAGCTTGCCTTCTTCACCGGAGAAGTGCTCCAGGCGATTGGGGATGGTGATGTACTGGATGATGGCCGCAGGCTGGTTGGCCGTGCGTCCGGACAGTTCCTGCTGGTAGCTGGAGAAGACCGAGGTCGGGACACCATCGAGAACGTCGAGGTCGTTGGAGCTCAGGTCAGCGTAAGCAGCATCGAGGGACTGGTAGAAGACGATGCGGAGGCCGCCATTCTTCGCGGTACGAGGACCGGAGTAGTTGGGGTTCACGGCCAGATCGATCTGCTTGGAGTGCTGCCAAGCATTCTCGCCGTTCGGCATGTAGGGGCCGTTACCCACGGGGTGCTCGCCACCGTTCTTGGGGTCTGCCAGAGTCGAGTCGGGAAGCGGAGAGTAGGCGGTGTAGCCCAGGCGCTTCATGAAGTCCGACTCGGGACCCTTCAGCTTGACAACGAAGGTGTAGTCATCGAGGATCTCGAGGCCGCCTTCCATGTCGCCGGAGCCGTCATCGTCGGTGCCGATAACGCTAGCGAAGAAGCTTGCGGAACCGAGGTTCTGCTTCGTGGCCATCTTCCATGCCTCGACGAAGTTCTTTGCCAGAACGGGGGTGCCGTCGGAGAACTTGCCATCGGCGCGGAGCTTAATGGTCCACTCGGTGTTGTCAGAGTTAGGGGTGATGGACTCTGCAGCGTCCAGCTGGGTCGAGCCGTCAGCCGCGTAGTATGCGGGGGACGAGAAGATGCTGGAGACGATGCGGCCGCCACCGGTCTCGTTGGTGTTCGCCGGGATCAGCGGGTTCTGGGGTTCAGAACCGTTGACCACGACAATGTTGTCCGTAGAGCCACCGGACGAAGACCCACCATTGGAGCCGGTGCTGCCAGAAGAGCAGGCGGTCAGTGTCAGACCAAGGACGGCGGGCACTGCCAGCCAAGACCTCTTGAGGTTCATAAGGATTCCTCCTATTAGGAATGCTGTTCATCAGAAGTGCTGATGACGGAGAGCATAGCCGACTTTCTTCCCAAAAACTTCACGTGTCCATGATTTAAACATTACATTTCGATTACGATTGTCAAGATTTGGTAAAGAAGATTCTTTGGAAATAGTGCTCGCTATGTCAACCTATGCCACATATCACAGGGGTATCAATTTTGCTTCCTCGTCAACCATTGATACCCGTTCCGATCAGGCTTATTGCCTAGTCAACAGCCCGCTAAATGGCGCGAAAATATAGCTTTCAGCACGAACTAACCCCTGCCGTAATGAACTGAAACAGACTAATCTAAACAGTGCAGGACTCGCCGCCTCGGGGACTGCAGCCGGATATTTGGTCTTGCTTCAGCGGTCCAAATATCCGGTTAGACGTTACGGGGTTGGCGGTTGCGGCTGCTCAGCCGCAACCGCCCGCCTTAACGCATCTCCATCTTCGCCGCACCAACGGGGGATACCCGCCGGCACATCATCCAAAGCGCCTGAGGAAATCGCTTCAAAAGTACCGTGCGCCATCAATTGCTCGATTTGCGAGAGCGAACGAATAGCAATTCCCACAACATTGTGCGGAAATTCCCGCGCAAATTCGGCATAAATCTCAGGATCATGCTGCCCGTCATCACCGACCAAGATCCATTGAATATGCGGAAAAGTCTGGCGTAAACGACGAAGTTCGCGCCTCTTGTGTTCCATCCCAGAACGGAACCACCCAGTATTCGAGGGTCCAAAATCCGTCATGAGCAAAGCACCCATCGGATAGTCAGCACGTCGCAAAAACTCACGCAAACCGGGAACCAAGTTCCACGGCCCCGTCGACAGGTACATGACTGGAAGCTCACGAGGCCGCGCTCCCCCACGTCCACCGGTGTCCTTTCCCCCGGCGACGATCGGCATCCCCCGGCGTGAAAGTTTGCGTAAGAAACGGGCCATCCCAGGCACGGCCTCGCGCTGAGAAACACGCTCCATCAGCGCATGCTTTGCAGCTGTGAGAAGTCGCGGAATCATCGAGACAATGATGGTGTCATCGATATCGGAAACCACACCAAACTCTTCATCATTGCCAATCACGCGCAAAGAGACATCAACCGCTTTTGCTGCGCGCACTCGCCCCAAAACACGATCATCGTCAGCACTGTGAACGCGGAACAACTCGCCGCCCGCGCTGAGCTCACCGTGGCCAAGCTGAGACAAATGGAAAAGCTTCTCGCCCTCTTGCAAACCAAGTTTTGCGACATCACAGGCGTTCAAGGGCTGAATCGAAGCAGTATGCCATCCCGGCGCCAAACCGTGTCCCTCAAGGTCAATATCGATGTATCCGCCGCGGTCACTGAAAGCAAGAGTTTGCGCCTGACCAAAAGTCACGACAACAGGTTGACCGGGGACCTGTGCATCGAAAAACTGACGCCAGCCGCGACGCTGGCTGAGCCATGAACGCTCACCACCGCGGTCCTCCATAATGACTCGAGCCATGACACGAGCCGTTTTCTCAGAGGCATAACCGCCAAAACCCACGATCCCAGGGTAGAAACCCGCCCACCCCAGCAGGCCTGCGAGGCCTCGGGAAGTTGCCTCGTCAAGGGAAGCAGCGACGGAAAGCGCGAGGGATGGGGTCTCGTTATCGATCATCTCAATCCTCATCCAAAACTTCGCGCTGGTGTTCAGCCTCCTCCTGGGCGGATTTGAGGAGAGACTTCTTGAGGGTCGGCAGGCCAACAACCATACCCAGAACCATAAGCCAAGCAAAAATTGCAATCATCACGTAGGCACCGGTGGAACCATAGCGGTCAACTGCCGGTCCAGAGGCGGAAGAACCAAGGGAAACACCCAAGTTGATCGCTGTGCTCAGCCATGCCAAGCCCTCTGTTTGACGATGGCGAGGAACCGACTTCGTGACCATCATGTTGACGTTCGTCATGGTAGGCGCGCAGGCAATGCCACTGATCAACATGATGATCCCCAGGGAGACCAAAGAGTTCGCCAGCAGATATGCAGTCATTCCAATGGCAAGGGCAACAACGCCGACTGCGAAGAGCTTCCACAGGGGGTGGCGCCAGCTTCGCGCGCCATAGAGCAGGGCAGAAATGAAGGAACCGACGGAGAACATGGCCAGCAAAACGCCTGAAAGCGCCGGAACCCCGAGCTCCTTCGTGAATGCGACAACCGCGATATCGTTTGCTCCGAATTGCGCGCCCATTCCCGCGTACGTCAGCATGAGGACGATCATTGCGGGGAGCAGAAGCAGAGAGCGCTGAGGGGCCGAGGCCGCGGCGCCAGTAGCAGTCCCCTTGCCTCCGTCTTCGGAAGTGGATGCCTCCCCCGCCTCGTCAAGGTGGACGGGCGAACGATGGGACACGGGAACCGGCTCGGAAGAACGCTGTCCCAAGAAGAGCGCTGCTCCGAGGACAAGGAAAACAATGGAAACGGCAACACCCGTTGTCGGGTGAAGAGCAGTACCCAAAACCGTTGCAACCACGGGGCCAACGATGTAGACAAACTCGTCAACTGCGGCCTCCAATGCGAAGGCACTATTGAGCTGGGCAACGGTGTCAGTCGCGCGAATCCAACGTGCACGAACTAGGGCACCCGGGGAACCCCACGTGGCTCCCGCAATACCTGCCGATACGAAGAGGATCCATGTGGATGCAACCTCTAAGGTTGCAAACAAGAGAACGGTGGTCGCGATAGCAGAAACCGCGAAAACCGGTCCCATGATTTTGAGCTGTCCATAGCGGTCAACCAGTCGTGCCCACATCGGTGCGGTCACCGCCAAAGCGATGATATTGATCGCCGAGACCACACCGGCAAGGGTGTAGTTTCCATATGCCGTTTGAATCGACAAAATAATCGAGATCGGCATGATGGACATGGGTAGACGCAAAATGAACCCAGCAGCCGAAAAACGCCAGGCACGGTTCAGACGAAGAATTTCCCCATAAGTCGACAGCACTGTGTCAGTTTATGCGCTTCCACGCACCTTTGACACTCTCCACGCGTATGGTGCCGCGCACCCTTCAAAGCGCGTAAACAGCGCTTGGCCTAGACCATTTCCGCGCCGCGTACGCTTCGTCCGTACCGCGCGCCACGGCTTAGTTCGTCACTTCAATCTTACCGTGAGCCCCGGCCTCGGCAAGGCTCATGATGTGGTTGACGAAGGTGTAGGTCCCCGGCTCCTTGAAAGAAAGCTCAACGAAACCACCCTGCGCGGGAAGCATGGGGAAGGTCTGAGATCCCCCTCCCCCACGGCTGATGGCATTGCCTCCGTCAATGAGGGTATATCCGCCCTCATCCCAGACGGTATCGAATTGCCCGCCAACGATGTGGAAGGACATGGCGGTATTCGGGCCAGAATCCATCAGCCAGAATCGCACGCGCTCGCCGACCTTCACTTTGAGGGGGTGCGCATCGTACTGGAAGGGACGGCCATTAAAAGCCTGCAGGTCGGGCATCATCGAGGCGATCTTCGTCGCGTTCGCCGTACCGCCGTTATCGCCCAAGTACAGTTCGGTCGCAACCATCGCATACTCGTGGTCGACCGGGCGCAGATCGCTGGGATCAATGATGACGGCACCGGTCATGCCGTTAGCAATATGCATGGACATGGGATGCGTCGAGCAGTGGTACATCCAAATACCGGCTGCCTTCGCCGTGAAGGTGTATTCCAGCGTCTGCCCGGGATCAATCGTCTTCATGGCCTCATCCGGCGCAATATCGCCCGCATGGAAGTCCAGAGAATGCCCCATGGTTCCTTCGTTTTTGAGGGTGATGTGGAAGGTATCGCCGATCTTTCCACGAAGGGTGGGAGCGGGCGTGTTCCCGTTGAAAGTCCAGACCGTCCGGCTGACATCCTCGCTCAGGTTCTGCACGATATCGTCGCGGGCAACCAGAGTGTAGTAGTGGTCTTTTTCTTCCGAGGCCGGTGCAACTTCAGCGGGATAGGGATCGACTTTCGCTGCGTAGGCTCGCAGTTGGTCCGCAGTTGGGATTCCCGTTCCCGTTGCAACCTCGTGGTTGTGGGAGGCGCCGCCAGAGTGTGAGCCCGCTGATGCAGAGCCGCCCGGTGCTCCATCGGCGACAATGCTGAGCGTCATCCCCATCTCGCGATGCCCCGGCAGTGAACACCAGCCCTCGGTGTCGGCAGTGATCACTCCGGCGTCCAGTTCCGCGCTCGCTCCAGGGGCCAGAGAGCCGGTCGTTTGCCCACTAGCAAGAACGAGGTCGTGCCGTTGTTCCGCGGTGTTCGTGAAAGTAATGTGCAGTCGGTTTCCCGCCGGAACGTGGATGACAGAGGGAGTGAAGGACATCCCTTGGACGCCGATTTCTACGTGGGTGGTTTCGCCGGTTTCTTTCACCTGCGTTGCCGAGGCCGCGCTTGAGTGTGCCCCCGCATCCGCGCCCGTCGTGCCCAGGTTTGTTCCTCCGGCGAGAACGCTGGCAACGACGAGAGCCACAACTGCGCCAAGGCCAGTGAAGACCATCGCTGCCCGCGAGGGCCCGGTGTTTTCTTCGCTCATTGAACCTGCCTACTTTCACTCAGGGTTTCACTGCGGGCACGACGTGCCCGCGCTTGAGTAACGCCAGTTTTTGCATAGATGACGACATCGATGACGAAGGTTGCGATCACAAGGAACCATCCCGCCATTCGAAGCACGTGAACAGAGGTGCTATCGCCTGCGAAGAACAGAAATAGTTCGAGGATCAGTGCGCTGTTTCGTAGCCCCAAACGCAGGGGAAACTGCCAGTCGATGATTGCGATACCGATTCGAACGATGGAGGGGCCACCGCCGATCACGACCGGCATCAGATAGGACAGAGCGCCTTGGAAGAGCTGAGCAAAACCCGCGATTCCAATGATGGGAAGCCACATGAGGGTGAGCGCACGAAGCTGAGAGGGAGTGGAGATGAACAGTGCCGCCACTCCTAGAGCGCACACTCCCACGCTGATCCACAGCAGACCAAGCAGGAATGACCAGGCGGAATACTCACGCGGACCTTTATTTCGAAGGACTTTCGCGTAGGGGTAGACGATCCCGACAATTGCGCATGCCCCGACCGCAAGGATCCCCGCTCCGACCAGGGGTATCACGCCCAGAAGGGCACCAGCGATTGCAAGAAGCAAGCTCAAACACCAGGGAAGAAGAACCCGCACACCGCCGCTGACTGCATCGGGAGACATCCGAGTGCGCAGAATTGTCGGCCCCAAGGTAATGACCGTTCCACCTATCGTGAGACCAACCCATCCCGCAACGCCACTGAGGGCGTGAGCAAGGGTCAGGCGATCGCGCATCGCGACCATGGCCTCGGGAATGGAGGGGGAGAACATCGTTGCGGTGACAAAGGAAGCCAGCAGCGCGGCAAGAACGAAGAACGAGGCCGAGCAGACGTAGTAGCGCACGACGACGACGAAGCGGGAAGCCAAGCGTTCGCGAAGAACCGAGAGCATTTCTGCGCCGTGCCACGCGGCGACTGCGGCAATTCCGGTCGCAGCGATCACTGTGCCGACCATCCATCCCAGCCACATTGAGACAAAGAGCGAGGCGAAGAAGGCATTGAAGAGCAGGACGCGGATGGTGTTGTGTCGGCGCGCTCGCGGGTCATCAGCGGACAAGCGCGCCAGAGAGCGCGCGAAGAACCACGACCACTGAAAAATCCCATTGCTTAGGACACCCAGGGTCACCAGGTGGATCATGGTCCACAGGGGTTGGGGCATCCGGCTTTTAGCGACCAGCGTGGCAATCGCCATTGCGACCGCGATCATCATCCAGATCGAGGTGAAAGTGTCAGTGCGCTGTCGAGCAGTTTTTGCGGGAGTCAGCGTGGATGCGGAAGGCGAAGCAATCTCAGGCATGAGTGCTCCGCCCACGTCGCGTGTTCGCAATAGTCACGCTCGCCGTCGTGACGACAAAGAGGAGGAATGCACATACTCCAAGCGCTCCGCCAAAACGCCAGGGAAGTGCAGCCTCGCGCGCGCCAGAAAGGAAACGGATCAGCAGGCTCAAGTGGAAAAGAGCCAGGGGAACCCACATCGCAAGGTGATAGGGAACCTCGCGGCGAATCACCGAGGGGATGATGACCGGCGCGTGCGCGATAACCATCGAGACCGCGAAACCCACGGTCAGGGCGTGGACAATCGCATCGTAGCCGTAGCCGGAGAAGGTCGGGGGTGTGGTAATCCACAGAGCGGCCGGGAGCATCGTCCACCCGTATCCCGCGAGCATCGCGACCGCAGAAAGACGCGGAATTCCAGGGATTTTGATCGTTTTGAGAGCGACATCGTGATATCCCATGTCGATCGCAAGGGCTGCGAGGGAGATCCCGAGAAGCGGGTAGGCGAGAAGGGGAACAATCAGCGTGAGCGCAAGCGAGATGACCAGTGCCCCGATCCAGACCAGGATTCGTTTCTCGGTTGTTTCACTGAAGGCAAGGCGCGCTAGTTCCAGGCGCTCGCCAACGATAGTGAGGAGCAGGAAGAAGAGCCACCAGGGCATGATGAGGGCGACTTCCAGTCCTCGCATCCATAAGAGAATCCCGCACAGGCCGACGCAGGAAGCGACCAGCTGGATCAGGACTGCGTAGGAGGCCTGGCGTTTTCTCCAGACATGCCGATAGATCATGATCAAGGTGATCATGGAGAGTGTCCACAGCACCGCTGGGAGCATCCGCTGGGATTGATACCCGGGAAGGGTACGGCTCAGGTAGGCCGGAAGCGGCAATGCAGCAATGAAATTGGCGACCGCGCGGCTTTGAGAGATGACGATGGCCGCAATTCCCGCGAGCGCCGAGGCTGCCGGGGAAAGGTATGCCCAGCGGGAATTAATTGCCACCGCGCGTTCTAAACAGATCGCTGTTCCCAGGAAGCCGTAAACCATGAGGATTCCGTGGATTGCACCCAAGTCCGTTGAGCTCACCGGAGCGAGAGCACCCAGGCGGACAAGAGCTGCGTCAAGTCCCGCTAGAAGGGCAAGTGCCGCCCCCATGAGCAGGATCATCCGGCGCCAGGGAAAAGGCGGGCGTGCAGAGGTTAAGGTATCCGCACCTTCGCGCGTTTTCTCCACCATTTTTACCGGACCTCTCCTGCTTTAATGAGACCCCTTAAAGGTACCGGTCAGGAGGCTCTTTTTCCACCAAGCCGCAAATCCTGAACATGAATAACGAAAGGGGTGCGGGGCCACAACACGACCCCGCACCCCTCACAAAGGTTATGAACGCGAACTCAGCCCTTCAAGGCCTCACTCACCAGTTGCTTTGCCGCTTCCTGAACCTGAGCAAGGTGCTCGGCTCCGCGGAAGGACTCGGCGTAGATCTTGTAGACATCCTCAGTACCCGAGGGACGAGCCGCGAACCACGCGACATCGGTCGTGACCTTCAGGCCACCGATCGCCGCGTCGTTGCCCGGAGCGCGCACGAGCTTAGCGGTGATCGGATCACCGGCCAGTTCGGTCGCGGAGACATCCTCGGGAGACAAAGCGGCAAGCTTTGCCTTTTCTTCACGGTTCGCGGGTGCATCAATTCGTGCATAAGCCGAAGCTCCGAAGCGTTCGACCTGTTCCTCGTGCAGCTGCGAGGGGGTCTTACCGGTAACGGCCAGAATCTCAGAGGCCAGAAGGGCCAGGATGATTCCGTCCTTATCGGTGGACCACACGGTGCCATCCTTGCGAAGGAAGGAGGCTCCTGCGCTTTCTTCACCGCCAAAACCGAGCTCAGCGCTGACCAAACCTGGAACGAAGTACTTGAAGCCGACGGGGACCTCGACCAGTTTGCGGCCGATGGAATCAGCGACGCGATCGATGAGCGCCGAGGACACCAGGGTCTTACCGACCGCCGCATCCGCGGGCCAGTTCGGGCGGTGCGTGAAGAGGTACTCGATCGCAACTGCCAGGTAGTGGTTCGGATTCATCAAACCATCGGGGGTCACGATTCCGTGACGGTCCGAGTCGGCGTCATTTCCGGTCGCGATGTCGTAGGGAGTGTTTCCGTTTTCGTCCGGAGTCATCGCATTACGCAGCGAGGCCATCGCATAGGGAGAGGAGCAGTCCATGCGGATCTTTCCATCCCAGTCCAGGGTCATGAAAGACCAAGCGGGGTCAACGGTGGGGTTGACCACGGTGAGCTCAAGACCGTAACGCTCGGCGATGGCTCCCCAGTAGTCGACCGACGCACCACCGAGGGGATCGGCGCCAATGCGCACGCCGGCCTCGCGAATCGCATCGATATCGATGACCTGGTCAAGTTGGTCGACGTAGTAGGCAAGATAGTCGAAGCGGTGGATGCAGGGATGTTCCAGCAGGTCCGAGCCCAAAACGCGATCGACGCTGCGCCAGCCCTTTTCAAGGATTTCGTTGGCGCGCTTGGCGATCCACGAGGTGGCGTCGGAGTCCGCGGGTCCACCGTGAGGCGGGTTGTACTTGAATCCGCCGTCACGAGGCGGGTTGTGGCTGGGGGTGACGACGATACCGTCGGCCAGTCCCTCCCCCGTCGTGCGCAGGTGCTTGGGTGCACCATTTGCACCGAGGATCGCCACGGAAACCGCGGGAGTCGGGGTGAAAGATCCGCGTGCGTCAATGCGGACATCAACCTTATTGGCGGCCAAGACTTCCAGAGCGGTTCGCCATGCGGGTTCACTCAGCGCGTGAGTGTCGCGACCAATAAAAAGCGGGCCGTTGAAGCCCTGCTCGGTTCGGTAGTCGACGATTGCCTGGGTGATCGCAACGATGTGTGCTTCGTTGAACTTGCCATCGAATGCGCTACCGCGGTGTCCGGAGGTACCAAAAGACACCCGTTGATCGGGGTTTGAGGGATCGGGTTCGATGTCGTAATACGCAGAAATCAGCGCATCAATATCGGTGAGGTCTTCAGGAAGGGCAACAGTGCCAGCTCGATCAAACATGCTTTTAGTCTGCAATGTTTCCCTCAGGCGTGCAAGAGAGTCCACATAGAGCACAATCATGAGTAAATATTCGTTAAGCTCCGACACCTTGGACCCCCTTGGGATAAACTCGGTCAGGATGTCGCTTCCGCAACGACGCTGACAGTGACAGGCATGGACGGCAAAGGAGAACCCCATGGGCTGGTTGGATTCAATCGAGCACAATCGCTGGCTTTCAGCGCAACTTCAAGCACTGATTGCAGAGGCAAAAGTGAGCACAACACCTTCAGGCTTCAGCGAAGGCCCAGAAGGGGAAGAACCCAGCCCGCGCGCTCAGTTCACCCTCAGTGCTCGAATGCTCCACGCCTTTTCTTTGGGGACTCTCTTGGGGCTTCCCGGCTCTCGCCGCTACGCCGACCACGCAACACACACCTTGCGTCGCGTAATTGACGAGCATCTGAAGGGACTGCCCGACCCAAGCGCCATTGATGAAGAAGAAAACACCGACTCGGAATCTTATAAGGCCGAAGTTCGCGGCGGCGACATTGACTACCAGCTCGATAACGCCCTTTTAATCAGCGCGAGCGCTGCGGCCGCGGTTGCGAATCGCCCCGGCGCACACGAACTCCTATTGGAGGCTCTTCACGAACAGGAACGCCGCTGGCTAGCGCCGAATTCTCTGGTCTACGGCGCAATCGCCTCGGGAAGCACACAGCACAAGGCTCCGATTGTCTCCCTGGGGACCCTGGCCTCGACAACCGAGGCCTACCTTGCCGCCGCTGAAGCGACCGCCGACCCCGTGTGGATTGACCGCGCAGAGGCGATCACCCTTGCGGTCGCGCGCATGGGAAACGAGGCCTCGTGGAGGCTGGGCGAATACATCGATATCGAGACCTCCTCCCCCGTTGCCCAAGGCGAGCAGGGGTGGGCGAAGAAGTGGGAACACTGGTCCTCAACCCCCGTGCTTGAGGGAGTACAGATCGGTACCCTGCTGCGCTGGGCGCGTTTGTCGATCCAGGTCCGCGCTGCGCTGCGTTCCTTGGGAAGGAAACCCGATGATGCCCTTCTCGAGGCCGCGACCGAGTTCTTTGAGCGTGCTCGCGTCGACGGCTGGAGGCAGCTGGGGCATGCCGGCTTTGTCACCTCTGTTGGTTTCGATGACCATGAGAAGCAGATCCTGGATAATCGCCACTACATGTGGGTTGCCTGCGAGGGCGTATGCGCCGCGGTTTCTTTGGCGCGAGCACTTCGCGATGACGGCGCCAGCGAGGGTGAAGTCGAACACTATGAGCACTGCTATCGTTCATGGCTCGATTTCATCAACGATGAGCTCATTGTCCGTCCGGGACAGTGGCTGCACGTTCTCTCGTTTGACAATCAGGTGACTGAGGAGTCGGCCCCGCGCAGTGGCGATATTGCGTGGGCAATTCAGACCGTATTGATTGGCCGTATTCCGATGTGGCCGCCTTTCGCTTCGGCCATTTCACGAGGCCTGTTGGACCATCCGGAAGAGGCTCCAGCTGACCGCCGTTCCTGGGTTCCTTTCCGTCGGCGTCACTGAAGAATATTTGGGGATCTATTACATATTCGTGAAGACGAATGTGCGAATAGTTCAAGATCCGCTATGATTGGCGGGTCTGGAGGGCTGACCGAGTGGCCGAAGGTGA
>ERZ773037.1389-NODE-1389-length-12585-cov-7.365922_pt1 | contig 12585 bp, 11 predicted proteins | sample MGYA00511466_ERZ773037 | MGnify/ENA primary metagenome ERZ773037 (study PRJEB29015, sample SAMEA2738146) | human oral metagenome | biome: human oral; feature: human-associated habitat; material: saliva | place: China | collected 2202 ... | reverse complement strand
GCGAAGGCTGCGCAGGCGGCTCGTGATGACCTGTTGGCGGCTCGCGGCGCATAGTTCGCGTGTTGCGTGAGGGGCGTGTGCTCCGGGTGGATTCTGTTGAGAGTCTGCTCGGGGTGCGCGCCCTTTTTGCGTGTATTGCGGGGGCTGAGGTGCTCAGCGTGGTGCGAGTTTGCTCACCTCTGTAGTCGGGGAGTGCGCCTGCTCTATGAGATGCGTGCATGGCTCCACTTTTGATAGGGCGAATACTCCGCTATGCTATAGAGGTACTCCCTGATATTTACGTGCTGACGTGCGTAGACGCATTGTTGGTGTGAGGGTGAGTGCCGCGGGTAGAACGGGGGTTCTCGTGCTATCCGTGTTACATTAGTTGATAAGTAAAATTCTATAACTCGCAGAAATGGGGGACCCAACCATGCCGCTGACTCCGCTAACTGAGGATGCGCGCGCCTCCGCCCGCGAGAAGGCAGTACTTGCCCGAGCACACCGCCAGGAAATTAAGCGTGCACTGAGTGACCGTGAACTTTCCGTACGTCAGGTGCTCGACATGGTCGATTCCGACCCTGCACTGGCTAAAATGCCGGTGGGGCAGATGTTGCGCGCACTTCCGGGCATTGGTGCCGTTCGAGCTGAACGCATCATTGAAGAACTTCATATTGCACCGACTCGCCGCCTTGGCGGCCTGGGTGTACACCAGCGTCGCAAGATGGTGGAGTACTTCAACCGTAATTCGCGGTATTTGAACCGTGCACGTCGTAAGACTGCTGGTCAGTCTTCCGAGTCTTCTCAGTCCTAATACCTCGTGCCTTCAGCCGATGAAGGCGCAGTAAGGAAGCTATGTCTCAGCCGACTCTCACCGTACTGGCTGGCCCCACTGCTGTTGGCAAGGGTACGGTGTGCCAGTACATTCGTGAGAACTACCCGAACGTGTGGTTCTCTGTTTCCGCTACTACTCGTGATCCTCGCCCCGGTGAGGTTGACGGTACTCACTACTATTTCGTTTCGATGGAAGAGTTTGACCAGATGATTGCTGACGGTCAGATGCTTGAGTACGCTGTGGTGCACGGTAAGAACAAGTACGGTACTCCGCGCGCTAAGGTCCAGGAGGCTCTGGATGCTGGCCGCCCGGTGATCCTTGAGATTGACCTGCAGGGCGCTCGTCAGATTCGCGAGACCATGCCTGATGCCCGCCTGATTTTCTTGGCTCCTCCGAGCTGGGATGAGCTGGTGTCGCGTCTGGTGGGTCGAGGTACCGAGAGTGAGCAGGAGCAAGCTCGTCGCCTTGAAACCGCGAAGGTTGAGCTGGCTGCTGAGAAGGAATTTGACGTCACGGTCGTCAACGACTCTGTTGAGCGTGCAGCGAAGGAAATTGCTGAGCTGATTGGCGCCGCCTAATCTGCATGCTTTGCGTTTGCGGTGGGGCTAGAGTTTCTTCCGACCTGTAGTTCTGCCGTGAGGCGTTGAAGGGTGGGGGTTTCGAAGAGTTTTCTTCGGAGCCCCCACCTTTTTTGGCTGGGCTGACACCTTTTATCCAAGCTGGTACGTGCGTTTTAGCCGTTGAGAGGGTAGAATAGTTCTTTAGTTTTGACCGTGCCCTCAGTGTGCCCGGTTTGCGCCATAGCGCGAACGGTGTGCGGGGGCGTTCGGTACGTACATTCCATCAAGCTATTTGGAGTTTTTAGTGGCAAACGAAATCAAGGAACACGAGGACTACAACTTCGTTGACGGTGTCGCTCCCGAGGGCATCGTGAGCCCCAGCGCTGACGCGCTGATTGAGAAGGCGGAGTCCAAGTACGGCCTGGTGATTTTCGGTGCCCGCCGTGCACGCCAGATTAACGCGTACTACGCTAACCTGCAGGACAATACTGCTGCGCACGTTGGCCCGCTGGTTGACGCTGAGTCGAACGAGAAGTCCCTGTCGGTGGCAATGCGTGAAATCATTGCTGACCGTGTTGTGGCGGAGCACCGCCCGGGCGCAAAGTTCGACGAGGACGGCTACCCGGTTCCCGAGGATCTGTCCGCTGTGATTGATTTCAGCGCGGCTGAGTTCCCCGGCGCTATCGAGGAGGAGTACATCCCCGCAGGTAGCGAAGAGGTTATTGCTATCGAAGAGGTTATCCTCGACGAGTCCGCTGAGTAATCTGCTTTTTACAAGGATTCTTTGACGTACCATGCGCATTATCGTTGGTATTGGAGGGGGCATTGCTGCGTACAAGGCGGCGATGCTCCTTCGTCTTTTTGCGAAGAATGGCGACGAGGTAATCGCCATGCCCACCCCGAACGCGACGAAGTTCGTGGGTGTTCCCACCCTGGAGGCGCTGAGCGGCAACCCCGTCTCAACGGACGTGTTTGACCGCGTGCCGGAGGTGAACCACGTGCGTCAGGCTGAGCAGGCTGACGCTGTGGTGATTGCCCCGGCGACCGCTGATTTGCTGGCTCGTTTGGCGGCTGGTCGTGCGGATGATCTGCTGTCCTCCACGGTGTTGACCACGCACGCCCCGGTGATTTTGGCGCCCGCGATGCATACCCAGATGTGGGAGCATCCGGCGACTCAGGCGAACGTGCAGACTCTGCGTTCGTGGGGTTATCACGTGATTGAGCCTGCGATTGGGCGTTTGACGGGCCCGGATTCTGGTCCCGGTCGCATGCCTGAGCCGGAGGATATTTTCGCGGTGGCTCTGGATGTGATTGCGCGCTTCCCAAAGGGGCAGGTGCACCCGGTGTACACGCCCGGTTACGCGCCGACTGAGCCCCTGTACACGGGCACGGAGCAGGAGCGTCTGGCGGCGGCACGTGCGGCAACGCTGACCTCGGCGCTGCTGGGTCAGGTTGATTCGGGCCAGGCAACTGGCGCATCCGAATCGCTGCGTGGTCCTCTTGCCGGTCGCCTCGTGGTCATTACCGCCGGCGGCACCCGTGAGGCGCTGGACCCGGTACGCTTCCTCGGCAACCGTTCGACCGGCAAGCAGGGCGTGGCGCTCGCGGAGGCGGCACGCGACCTGGGCGCGACCGTACACCTGATTGGTGCGAACCTTGAGGTTCCCGCGCCGGAGGGTGTGCAGGTGACCCGTGTGGTCAGCGCCCTGGAGCTGCGTGAGGCGACCCTTGAGGCGAGCGCGGCGGCGGATGTGCTAATCATGTCTGCGGCGGTGGCTGATTTTAGGCCCGCCGAGTTTGCCGAGTTCAAGATTAAGAAGAGCGCCGATTCTGAGGATGCGCCGGTAATTCAGCTGGTGCGTAACCCGGATATTCTACGTGAGGTCGTTGTGCGCCGCCAGCAGGCTCGTGAGGCGGGGGAGAGCACCCTCGGCCCGAAGCTCATTGTTGGTTTTGCGGCGGAGACCGGTTCGGCGGAGAAGACTCCGTTGGAGCTGGGTCGTGAGAAGCTGCAGCGTAAAGGTACGGACTTCTTGGCGGTCAATACCGTGGGTGTGAATCGTGGTTTCGGCACGGACGATAACACGATTACGCTGCTGTCGACTCTGAACGATGAGGCGCCGGTGTTCTCCGGTTCGAAGAAGGAGCTGTCGGTGCGTCTGTTGGAGCATGTGGCGGCTTTCCTGCCCGAGCTTTCTGCCTAAGAATCCTCATGCGTCCGCGTAGCTACTCAGCTGGTGCGCGCTTGCTTACATATCTTCAAAGCCCGTGCGGTACTTCCTGTGGGAGGTATCGTGCGGGCTTTGCTGTACCCCCTGATCTGCTATACCTTCCGGCTCTGCTGCCTGCCTGCTTCTCCGTAGCTCTGCCGCCTGCCCGCCTTCTTCTGTAGACCCCTTGGAGAGCATTATGCGCAAGCACTTGTGATGCGGGTTTCTTTCTTCTGGGGTTCGCTCGGGGGAGTGCCTCATATTTCTGTCATACTGGTGAAATTTCTGACCGTACCCCTGAACCGTCAGATAAAGGTCTTGTATCATGGCATAGAGAGTATTTCGCGTTGAAGGGGAAGAAACACCATGCCCGAGAATCAGAGCAAGCCCGCCACGGTAGAGTCCGCCCAGAGTGAGGAGCGCCCTCAGATTCTGGTGATCACCGGTATTTCCGGTGCAGGCCGCAGTACTGTCGCAAATGTACTGGAGGATGAGGGCTGGTACGTTATCGATAACATCCCGCCGCAGATGCTCGGTTCCCTGGCTGAACTGGTGACCCGCGACGGTGCGCGAGTTCCGAAGGTGGCGCTCGGTATTGACGTTCGCGCCCGCGCCCTGTTCTCCGATCTTCCCGCTGCGATTGAGACTCTGCGCAAGTCCGATATTGACTTCTCCATGCTCTTCCTTGACGCTAAGGATGAGACCATTATTGCCCGCTACGAGGCTCAGCGCCGCCCGCACCCGCTGCAGGGTGAGGGTCGCGTCCTCGATGGTATCCGCGCTGAACGCACTCTCTTTGAAGGTCTGCGCCTCGCTTCTGACCGCACCATTGACACCACCGGCATGAACGTTCACGAGCTGGCTCGTACCGTGCGTGAAATGTTCGCTGAGGGTGCGGATAAGAAGCTGAACCTGACCGTGATGAGCTTCGGCTTCAAGTACGGTGCGCCTTCGGACGCTAACTACATGGCTGATATGCGTTTCATCCCGAACCCGCACTGGGTTCCGGAGCTACGCCCCCTGACCGGTCAGGACGCCCCGGTGCGCGACTACGTGCTGGAGCACGCGGGCACCGAGGAGTTCATCAGCAACTACCTTGCGGCTCTGCGCCCCGTGCTTGAGGGCTACCGCCGTGAGGGCAAGTACTACGCCACCATCGCTATTGGCTGCACCGGTGGTAAGCATCGTTCCGTGGCTGTGACGGAGGAACTGGCTCGTCGTCTTTCTGCTTTCGGTGAGCTGAACGTGAATGTTCAGCACCGTGACAAGGGCCGCGAGTAAGTTTTTCCCGGCGCGTCCCAACCACCGCGTCGTGATTCATTAGCCGCCGTCCGGCCCCGCACCCGTGGGGCCGGCATACCGTTCCTTCCGGGTATGTGAGGTATTACTATGTCCACCCATTCGACCAGTTATGACACTCAGGGTATTCCGCGCCTGCCGGCTCTGCCGACTCAGGCGTTGCGCCTGTTGAAGACCACGCACCGTTCGCCGAAGGTCACGGCGATGGGCGGCGGTCACGGGCTGTACGGTTCCCTGTCTGCGCTTCGCCACGTCACGCCTGATTTGACGGCTGTTGTGACGGTTGCTGACGATGGCGGCTCGTCGGGTCGTTTGCGTGAGGAGATGGGTATTCTCCCTCCCGGGGACTTGCGTATGGCGCTTTCTGCGTTGTGTGATGACACCGATTGGGGTCGCACGTGGCGTGATGTGATGCAGCATCGTTTTAGCGCGCCCGAAGGTTACGAGGGTGAGTTCCCGCTGGATTACCACGCTCTCGGTAACCTGCTGATTGCTACTCTCTGGCAGCTGCTCGATGACCCGGTTGCCGGTCTGGACTGGGCGGGTGCCCTGCTGAATGCGCGCGGCCGCGTGCTGCCGATGGCGCTGGATCCGATGGTCATTTACGGCACCGTGCTGCGTGAGCATAACGGTGGCGGTATTGAGCGTGTGAAGGTGGTCGGCCAGGTGAACCTCTCGAAGGAGGAGCGGGTTCACGATATTGGTCTGACCCCTGAGAATGCTCGCCCCTGCCCGGAGGCGCTCTCCGCTATTGAGGAATCTGACTGGATTGTTTTGGGTCCGGGTTCGTGGCGTACGTCGGTTCTGCCGCATCTGCTGTTGGATGCTCAGCGTGAGGCGATTATCCGTACGGAGGCGCGCCGCTGCGTGGTCATGAACCTCTCCGACGATAAGGAGACGGTCGGCTTCACCCCGGCAACGCACCTGGATTTGTTGCGCCAGTACGCCCCGAAGCTTCACCTTGACGCGGTGATTGCTGACGCTGACATGCAGGCTGATCACCGTTCCGAGCTGGAGCGTGAGGCTTCTGCGATGGGTGCGAAGGTTGTGTGGGCGCATCTGCGTTCGAGCTCCCAGCCGAATGTGCACGACCCGCTGAAGCTTGCGGCTGCGTATAACGAAGCGTTTGAGCTGAGCTCTTAGATTGACTGGCTTGGATTTGCGGCTCAGGCGTGCTGCTTGAGCTGGCTGTTTTGTGCGCTCTTTTCCTGATTTTTAGACTTAAACACTACGCCCAGAAGGACCTTTCATGGCATTAACCACGCTCGTCAAGGACGAACTCGCCAACTACGAGGCAACGAAAGTCTCTGCTCGTAAGGCAGAAATCTCTACGATTCTGCGTTTTACCGGAGGCCTGCACATTGTCTCGGGGCGAATCGTGGTGGAGTCTGAGGTCGACCACGAGGCAACCGCCCACCGCATGCGCCGCACCATCGCGGAGATTTACGGTCACGACTCTGAGCTGACCAGTGTCAGCGGTGGTGGCCTGCGTCGAGGCGGCCGCTACATTGTGCGTGTGGATCACGGCGGTGAGGCGCTGGCTCGCCAGACCGGCCTGCTGGATCTGCGTGGCCGCCCGGTGCGTGGCCTGCCGCCGGCTGTGGTGAACGGCTCTCTGCAGGATGCCGAGGCGGTCATGCGCGGTGCGTTCTTGGCGCACGGTTCGCTGACTGAGCCGGGTCGTTCCTCCTCCCTGGAGATTACCTGCCCCGGCCCGGAAGCGGCGCTCGCGCTGGTGGGTGCGGCTCGTCGCCTGGACATTATTGCGAAGGCACGCGAGGTGCGCGGCACCGACCGTGTGGTGGTGCGTGACGGCGAGACCATTTCGCAGCTGCTGGAGCGTATGGGTGCGACTAGCACCCTGACCACGTGGCGTGAGGCGCGCACCCGCAAGGAGGTTCGTGCGACTGCGAACCGTCTGGCGAATTTTGATGATGCGAACCTGCGCCGTAGCGCTCAGGCGGCTGTTGCGGCGAGCGCCCGCGTGGAGCGTGCCCTGCAGATTCTGGGTCATGAGGCACCGGATCATCTGCGCTACGCCGGTGAGCTGCGTGTGCTGCATAAGCACGCGTCGTTGGATGAGCTGGGTCGTCTGGCTGATCCGCCGATGACGAAGGACGCGATTGCGGGCCGTATTCGTCGCCTGCTGGTGATGGCTGATAAGCGTGCTTCGGAGCTGGGCGTTCCGGGTACTGAGCTTCCGCGCGAGGACTAGGCGAAGGCTAGATTCTGCTCTCAAACGGCGTGGGAAGCTCGTGTGGCTGAGGTGTTTGTGACGGTTTTGTGACAAACCATAACCCGCTGTTTTTGAACAAAAACCGCATATTTTTCAAAAATGAGCCTGTGGATGGCTCCTTTTCGCGTTGCGCGAGGGGAGTTATCCACAGGCTCTTTGTGTGCGCTCGTGCGTTCGCGCGCGTGAGCCTAGGGTAGGGGTATGACGAGCATGACCCCCAACCCCGACCAGAATGCTGTACAGACCCCTGTGCAGGACAGCGCACCCCAGCAGGGCGGCGCGCAGCGTAGCGCCCGCTCCCTGATGAACAGCCTCTACCGTAGCCCGCGCGCCCGCAAGAACGGCGCGCCGGACGCCGAGGACACAGTGCCGCTGGCTATTGCCGCTGAGGTAACGCCGGCAGAGGTGCCTGCCGAAGAAACACCCGCTGAGCCCGCGCCTGCCGCCCAGTCCGTACCTGCCAGCCAGCATGTATCTACCACTCAGCCAGCGGCATCCCGCCCGGAGTCGAATGGCTGGGCTGACTGGGATCAGCAGCCCGACTGGAACGAGGTGGACGACTGGGCGGAGTGGGAGCAGGCTGATCAGCCCGGTACCACCCGCAGCACCCGCTGGGGTCTGTCGCCGCGCGTGCTGCTTCTGGTGGCGGTGTTGGCGTTGGTTGCCGTGGTGTGGGGTGTGACCCAGTTTTCGGCAGCGCCGCGTGCCGAGCAGATTGCCTCCCCGAGTGGTACCGCCGAGTCGGTGCAGGCGGTGGGCGCCCAGCAGAGCCCCGGCACCCAGTCCACCGCCCAGCCGGGCGCGAGTGAATCTGCGCAGGGTGGCGCCTCCGGTGAGGCTACCGTGCGGGTGCACGTGGCGGGTGCCGTGAACAACCCCGGCGTGTACACGTTACCCGCGCAGGGTCGTACCGTGGATGCGATTGCCGCCGCCTCCGGTGCCGCCGCGGATGCTGATCTGGATCGCGTGAACCTTGCCGGTGCGCTCAGTGACGGGGTGCAGATTTATGTGCCGCATCGTGGTGAGACGGCCGCCCCGGCGCAGATTCAGCCCAATGGCGGCACGGCGAATGCGGGTCAGGGTAACGCGGCGAATGGTGCAGCGCAGAACGGTGCATCTCAGGGCGGTACTCAGCCCCAGCCTGCACGCACGCTGACCGCTTCGGGAAGCGCCCAGAAGGGCTCAACCCCGGTGAACATTAACACTGCCACCGCTGAGGAGCTGCAGTCCCTGCCGCGTATCGGTCCGGCGATGGCTCAGCGTATTATTGCCTGGCGTGAGGCGCACGGCGGTTTCCGTAGCGTGGATGAGCTGGATGCGGTGCCCGGCATTGGTCCGTCGATGCTGGAGAATCTGCGCCCGCTGGTGACGGTCTAATGCACCGCCAGCAGAACCACCGGCAAAACCGCCGCCAGAACCGCCAACAGGCGGGGGCTCGGGAACTATTTCCCGGGTCCTTGCGCCTTACCGGGTCCGCGGCTGCGGCGTATCGCCGTGCTCGCTACCACTGGAGCATCGGTGCTGAGCGGTGGCGTACCCGCCGCGATGAGCAGGAGCTGCGCGCCCAGGGAAGCCTCATTCACCTGGACTTTCGCCTGAGTTTCACGGTGCTGGCGCTGTGGGCTTTTACCGCGGCGGCGCTGACCGTGGGCACGTGGCGGGTGGTGCATCCGCTGGCATGCGTGCTCATTGCCCTGCTGGGTTGCTTGGCGATTCTGCTCTTCTTTCCGCCGCGTGCGGTGATGCCCTACAGCCTGCTCTTTCGCACGACGGGTCAGCTGGTTTTTCTGGCGTGTATTGTCACGGTTCAGGCGGTGCTTCTGTGCGCTACGGGGGTGGATGCATCCCGCGCCACCCTGCAGCAGGCGCAGGGTGCTTCGCTTCGACTAAATGGAACGGTGGAGCAGGTTCGCCGCGTGGATCCGCGCACTACTCTGGTGGTTATTAAGCTGGAGGAAATTCAGGGGCGGAGCGTGCGTGCGCTGGTGAATGAGCGGGTGCGCGTGTACCGGCGTGACGGTTCGGCAAAGAGTGCCGCGCAGCGTCTTGAAGCAAGTTCGGAGGCAAGCGCCGAGATGAGATCGGCGGCTAAGCGGCGGGGGAGCGGCACCGCGCGCTCGCAGGTAATCTATCCGGGCATGAAGGTGACCGCCCTCGGCACCGTGGAGTTTAACGGCTCCACGGCGAAGCTGAGCGGCGCAACCATTTTTCCCGCACCCGCCTACGGTGCCGGGTCGAACGCTACCACCCGGACTACGGAGGAGCCCTACCTGTCCACGCTCAAGGAGCAGCTGCGCACCCGCGCCCTGGACACCCTCGACACGGAGTCGGCGGCGCTGGTTTTGGGCACCGCCTACGGGGATGATTCGCTGATGAGTTCCACCGCGCGGGAGGAGTATAAGCTCAGCGGGCTCAGCCATATTACGGCGGTGTCCGGGGCGAATATTGCCATTGTGTTTTTGGGCGCGTACCGGCTGGTGTTGGCGATTCGCCCGTACCGTTTCGCCAGCGCATACTTGCTGCTTCGTTCCTGGATGCGGCGGTTGCGGGGGAGAACCCGGGACAGAGGCGCGGGTCGTTCTCACCGCCCCGCGTACCCCCGGCACCCTCCCTACCCTCAACAACCCACCCAGCCAAACGCCCACGTCCTGCCGCCGCTCGTGCATCGGCTGAGCACCCTCGCCATTCCGCACCGCGTCATGGTGCTGTGCGGGGTTGCGGCGGTGCTCGCCTACGCCATGCTGCTGGAGACTGAGGGTTCCGTGATTCGTTCCCTCGCCATGGGTCTGCTCGGTGCTTACGCGATGCTGCGCGGTTCGGGTCGCCAGTCCTTGGCGGCGCTGCAAACAACTGTGCTGATCTGTCTGCTTGCCGCCCCGCACCTCGCCGTGGATATGGGGTTCGCCCTGTCGGTGACGGCAACCTCCGCGCTGATTCTGCTGGGCCCGCCTCTGATTCGCCTGCTCATGCGCGTCATGCCGGTGTTCTGCGCGGAAATGCTCGCCGCGCCGATTGTGGCGTCCCTGTGGTGCACCCCGCTGATTTTGGTGATGAGCGGTAAGGTGCCGCTCTACTCGGTTCCAGCGAACCTGATTGCTGCTCCTTTGGCGCCGCTGAGTATGCTCGCCGGGCTGGTGGCGCTCGGATTTATGCTCCTGGGTCTGCCCACTCTGGCGGATCTGTGCCTTCGTGCCGGTGGTCTTGCCGCGCAGGGTATCGAGTGGGCGGCACACACTGCCGCGCACGCGCCGGGTAACCCGTGGGAGCCCGGTTCGAGCGTCCCGGCGGTGGTGTGTAGCGCCCTTTGCGTGCTGGCGTTGAGTATTGCTCTCTGGTGGGTGGATGCGCGCCGCTACCGTACGGTCACGCACCGGCAGTATTTGCGGGTGGTACCGCACACCGCGCCCTCCTATCAGTGCACCCAGCAGCCCGCCCGTCCCTGACCGACTAACCCTGACCAACGCTAGGAGGCACCCGAGAAGAAAACGCTATGATGGATACTCGAGACTCTACCCGCGCTGCACCCCCGTGCGCAGCGGAGCCGAGTTCAGCCCGTACCCTGCAGATAAAGGCGAGTGATAAGCGTGTCCGAGCGTAAGCGTTCAACCCAGCGTGGTGGTTCCCGAGGCTACGCCCGCCGAGGCGGCCCCGCCCTCGACACCGCGTGGCGTACCGTCACCCCGGCACCCGCCGTCATGCTCTACGGCCCGGAGGAATACTTCGCCTCCCGCGCCGCGGCACGCCTGCGTGAGCTGTTCCGCAGCATCCACCCGGAGGTGGACCGCGTTCAGATTAACGCCGCCACCTACACGGCGGGGGAGCTGATCCTGCACGCTTCGCCCTCCCTGTTCGGTTCGGCAAAGATCATTGAGGTTGAGAACCTTGCCTCCATGAGCGACGAGTTTTTGACCGATACGCTCGCCTACCTGAACGACCCCGAGCCGGACATCATGCTCATTCTGAACCACTCGGGCGGTAACCGCGGCAAGAAGCTCATCGACCTGGTGCGCTCCCAGTTCGTGCTCATTAACTGCAAGGCGCTCAAGACCGACCGCGAGAAGAGCGAGTTCTTGGCGGGGGAGTTCGCCGCCGCCCAGCGTCCCATTACTGGCGGCGCCCTGGCGTTGCTGACGGCTGCCGCCTCCGACACTGCGGAGCTTGCCGCCGCATGCCAGCAGCTGCTCTCAGACGTGCCCGGCGAAATCACCGAGGAAGCGGTGAACCGCTACTACGGCGGCCGCACCGAAGTCACCGCGTTCCGTGTGAGTGACGCCGCGATTTCCGGTAACGCCCCGGAGGCTCTGCGTCTGCTCCGCCACTCCCTTGCCACCGGCACGGAGCCGATTCCGATGCTTGGCGCGCTCGCCATGCGTATCCGCAATATTGCGCGCGTGCACCACGTGCGTATGAGCGCTAACGAGCTGGCGCGTGAGGTGGGTATGTCACCGTGGCAGGTTGAGCAGGCTCAGCGTGACGGTCGCCGTTTTACCGGCGCCCAGCTGGCGCATATTGTGCAACTTCTGGCTGATGCGGACGCCCAGCTGAAGGGCGAGTCGCAGGATGCTGTGTATGCGGTGGAGCAGGCTGTTTTGGCGATTGCTCTACCTCCGCGCCTGTAGTGCATAATAGAGCCCATGCTCGAAATTCTGAAGAAAATTTTCTTTGCCCTGCTGCCCTTCCTGCAGAAGGCGGCAGAGGAAGCCCTCAACGACGCTACTGCGTCTAAGGGCGGCTCCGAGTCCTCCCAGAAGAGTGAGTCCCGCGGGGATGAATCTCGTCAGCGCGAATCTCGTCAGGGTGAGGCTCGTACCTCCGGCTCTTCGGCGCCTAAGCCGAGCGTCCCGAAGCCTTCCTCGGCACCTAAGCCTTCCGCCCCGGCTTCGACCGGCGCATCCTCGACCGGCGCATCCGACGGTTCGGATTACCCGGGCGATTACCGCGACATGATTAACTTTGAGTACTCGCCCTCCCTGGACGGCGACGCTGACCCGGGTGAAATCGTGTGGACGTGGGTTCCCTTCGAGGAGGACCACTCGCAGGGTAAGGACCGCCCGGTGCTTCTGGTGGGTCGTGACGGTGAGTACCTGCTGGCGCTGATGATGACCAGCAAGGACCACAATAACCGTGAGCACGCTGATCCGAACTACCTTGATATTGGTTCGGGTCCGTGGGATCCGCAGGGCCGCGCTTCTGAGGTGAAGCTGAACCGTGTGATTCGTGTTCGTCCGGATGCGATGCGCCGTGAGGGCGCGATTATGCCGGAGGATACGTTCCGCCTGATTGAGCGTGCCTGGACTCGCCATAACGGCTAACGCCCTGCGCCGGTAGTTTCACCGGCGACCGGTGCCGATTATCTGCGCCGGATGTGGAGGCTGCGTGTAGCGGTTTTCACAGTATTTTTCTCTCCGCGGGGGTCTGTCGTGGAGGCTGTTCATCTGGTATTATGTGTGGTTGAGTGTCCGATGG
>ERZ773037.1387-NODE-1387-length-12598-cov-14.580403_pt1 | contig 12598 bp, 9 predicted proteins | sample MGYA00511466_ERZ773037 | MGnify/ENA primary metagenome ERZ773037 (study PRJEB29015, sample SAMEA2738146) | human oral metagenome | biome: human oral; feature: human-associated habitat; material: saliva | place: China | collected 2202 ... | reverse complement strand
GTCAGGATACCAAAGATGGTGTGAATATCCTAGTCATGGGGACAGATGGCCGTATTGGTCAAAATAGTGCAGAAACTCGCACAGACACGATTATGGTATTGAATGTTAGTGGTTCGGATAAGAAGATCAAGCTAGTCAGCTTCATGCGTGACAACCTAGTCTATATTGATGGCTACAGCCAGATTGTGAATGGCAAGAAACAAACGGATAATAAACTCAACGTAGCCTATGAACTTGGGGAGCAGGAGGGACAAAAAGGAGCAGAAATGGTCCGCAAGGTTCTAAAAGACAACTTTGACTTGGATATTAAGTACTATGCCCTAGTTGACTTCCAGGCCTTTGCAACAGCTATTGATACCCTCTTCCCTGACGGAGTAACGATTGATGCTCAATTCTCAACATTGAATGGTCAACCTTTGACAGAAGCCACAGTTGGAGATGACCTTCATGCAACAGAGACAGAATCGCCAACCCAAACCATCAAAGTTGGAAAACAGCAGATGAATGGATCCACCTTGCTGAACTATGCTCGTTTCCGTGATGATGATGAAGGGGACTATGGTCGTACCAAGAGACAACAACAAGTGATGTCAGCTGTTCTTGAGCAGATTAAAGATCCAACCAAGCTTTTTACAGGATCAGAGGCACTTGGAAAGGTCTTTGGAATGACTTCTACCAATCTACCATATACCTTCTTACTGACCAATGGCTTATCAGTTATCGAAGGCGCACAGAACGGTATTGAAAGGTTGACAGTGCCAGAACTTGGCGATTGGGTAGATGCCTATGATGTCTACGGAGGACAAGGTCTACTTGTCGACCAAAACAAATACCGGACTAAACTCTCCCAAATGGGAATGAGATAAGAGATAGATAAATAAAAATCAAAGCTTCATTCACCAGTAAAAATGGTGGATTGGGCTTTGATTTTTTACGGTATCTGATGGATTTTTAAGGCTTTTTTATGGTATAATAAAACGATATAACTCGTTATTGGACAGAAGAGGAGAGACATGAGTGATTTGAAAGCGATTCAGGCTCGTAGTCTGGAAATGGCTGAATATTTCGTCGCATTTTGTAAAGAACATAATTTGTTGTGCTATCTCTGTGGTGGAGGAGCGATTGGTACCCTTCGCAACAAGGGTTTCATTCCTTGGGATGATGATTTAGACTTTTTCATGCCACGTAAGGACTATGAAAAATTAGCAGAACTATGGCCACGTCATGCAGATGAGCGTTATTTCTTGTCAAAGAGTAACAAAGATTTTGTAGACCGTAACCTTTTTATTACCATTCGTGACAAGGAAACCACTTGTATCAAGCCTTATCAGAAGGATTTGGATTTGCCACACGGTTTGGCCTTGGATGTTTTGCCTTTGGACTATTATCCTAAAAATCCAGCTGAGCGTAAGAAACAGGTTCGTTGGGCCTTGATTTATTCACTCTTTTGTGCGCAAACTATCCCAGAAAAGCATGGTGCAGTCATGAAATGGGGAAGTCGTATCTTACTCGGCCTGACTCCAAAATCTCTACGTTATCGCATTTGGAAAAAAGCTGAAAAAGAAATGACCAAGTATGGTCTGGCTGAGAGCGATGGAATTACGGAATTATGCTCAGGTCCCGGCTACATGCGAAACAAATACCCAATCGCATCCTTTGAAGACAATCTTTTCTTGCCATTTGAAGGAACAGAGATGCCTATCCCAGTTGGCTACGATGCCTATCTCAGCACTGCTTTTGGGGACTATATGACACCGCCACCAGCAGACAAGCAAGTACCGCATCATGATGCTATTATAGCAGACATGGACAAGAGCTACACAGAGTACAAGGGAGAATATGGTGGATAAGAAAAAAATTCTGTTTTTCATGTGGTCCTTTTCTCTTGGAGGCGGAGCAGAGAAGATTCTATCTACCGTTGTTTCAAATCTGGATCCAGAGAAGTATGATATTGATATTCTTGAAATGGAGCACTTTGATAAGGGGTATGAAACGGTTCCCAACAATGTTCATATTTTAAAGGCTTTTCAGGATTATCGTCAACCAAGATGGTTACGAGCTCTTTTGTGGAGAATAAGAATCTATTTTCCAAGGCTGACTCGTCGTTTGCTTGTAAAAGATGATTATGATGTTGAAGTTTCTTTTACGATTATGAATCCACCGCTCTTGTTCTCAGAGCGGAAAGAAGTCAAGAAGATATCTTGGATTCATGGAAGTATTGAGGGGTTTCTAAAGGATAGTTCAAAACGTGAATCACATAGACGTCAGTTGGATGCTGCGGATGCTATAGTAGGAATTTCCAAAAAGACCAGTAATTCTATCAAAGAAGTGTACCCAGATTATTCTTCGAAATTACAAACGGTATACAATGGTTATGATTTTAAGACTATTCTAGAAAAATCTCAAGAGAAGATAGATATCGAGATCGCGCCTCAAAGTATCTGTACCATTGGACGTATTGAGGAAAATAAGGGTTCTGACCGTGTAGTGGAAGTGATACGACTATTGCATCAAGAAGGAAAACACTACCACCTTTACTTTATAGGTGCTGGTGACATGGAAGAGAAACTGAAAAAACAGGTCAAAGAGTATCAGCTTGAAGACTATGTACATTTTCTTGGTTATCAAAAAAATCCTTACCAGTATTTATCTCAGATGAAAGTTCTCCTGTCTATGTCTAAGCAAGAAGGTTTTCCAGGAGTGTATGTGGAAGCCTTGAGCCTTGGAATCCCTTTTGTCTCTACTGATGTCGGAGGTGCCGAGGAATTATCCCAAAAAGGCCGATTCGGACAAATCATTGAGAGCAATCAAGAGGCAGCTCAGGCGATTACGAACTACATGACTTCTGCTTCAAACTTTGATGTTAATGAAGCTAGCCAATTCATTCAACAATTTACAATTGCCAAACAAATCGAACAAGTAGAAAAACTATTAGAGGAGTAGCATGGAAACTGCATTAATTAGTGTGATTGTTCCAGTCTATAATGTGGCGCAATACCTAGAAAAATCGATAGCCTCCATTCAGAAGCAGACCTATCAAAATCTGGAAATCATTCTTGTTGATGATGGGTCAACGGATGAAAGTGGTCGCTTGTGCGATTCAATCGCTGAACAAGATGAAAGGGTGTTAGTGCTTCATAAAAATAACGAAGGCCTGTCACAAGCGCGAAACGATGGAATGAAGCAGGCTCATGGGGATTATCTGATTTTTATTGACTCGGATGATTATATCCATCCAGATATGATTCAGAGTTTATATGAGCAATTAATTCAAGAAGAAGCAGATGTTTCGAGCTGTGGTGTCATGAATGTCTATGCAAATGATGAAAGCCCACAGTCAGCCAATCAGGATGATTATTTTGTCTGTGATTCTCAAACATTTTTGAGGGAATACCTCATAGGTGAAAAAATACCTGGAACGATCTGCAATAAGCTAATCAAGAGAGAGATTGCAACTGCCCTATCCTTTCCAAAGGGATTGATTTACGAAGATGCTTATTATCATTTTGATTTAATCAAGTTGGCAAAGAAGTATGTGGTTAATACGAAACCCTATTATTACTATTTTCATAGAGGGGATAGCATTACGACCAAACCTTATGCAGAAAAGGATTTAGCCTATATTGATATCTATCAAAAATTTTATAATGAAGTTGTGAAAAACTATCCTGACTTGAAGGAGGTCGCTTTCTTCAGATTGGCCTATGCCCACTTCTTTATTCTGGATAAGATGCTTTTGGTAGAGGATTACAGAGAAATTAAAGAATATCCAGCGATTTATCATTTTTTGAAGAAGCACGCTTTTTCTATTTTTAAAAATCCTATTTTTAGAACGGGGAGACGAATTAGTGCTTTAGCTCTATTTTTAAACATACGATTGTATCGAATATTGTTACTGAAAAATATTGAACAGTCAAGAAAAATTAATTAGAAAAGGAGGAGAGAAATGATTGATGGCAAACGAATATTGCTTTGTGCGACCATTCTAAGCTATTTCTTAACAATTTTAAGTGGCATCACTTATTTGTTTACAAATGAAAATGTCGTACTTTTAACGACTCTACTATTGTTGCTGATTAGTAGCCTTCTATTTTGCTGGAATAATATAAAATATTATTTAATTCACTTTATTTTTTATATTACAATTTTTATATTCTTGGTATCTAGACCCACGATAGATTACTTTAGAGATGGAGCCTTAGACACTTACCAACCTATTGCTTATCGCTTTTCTTTTTTGGTGGTAATCGTCTCAATATTGGGCCTGACAATAGGAGGATTTATTGCTAGTTATTACATCAACAGAAAGAAAGTTCACGATATAGAAGTTAGACAAGAATCTACTGCAAACTTTATAAAAAACTTACGTTTTGTATCACTGAGTGTATTTTTGATTACCTATCCATTTTACTTTTTAAGACTACTTGAACGTTTGCTTTATCGTTTACAGACTTCTTATTACAACTATTATGCAAATTTTGAGAGTCAACTTCCATATTTTACCTATATCTTATCTACATTTACGGTTTATGCGATGTGTATGTACTTGGCAACTAAACCCAAAAAATTACACGCGACAGCAGTGCTAGTGTCCTTTATTATCGCAAATACTATTCATTTAGCAATAGGAACACGTAATCCTTTCATTTTAAGTATTCTATTTGCTTTTGTATATTATTTTATGCGTGAGCAGACTGAAAAGGGAAAATGGATTGGCTTCAAAGAGAAATTGGCCATTTTTGTTGGATCACCTATTCTTATGTTAGCAATGGGAATTCTTAATTATGTGCGAGATAATGTGCAAGTTTCTCATACAGGATTTTGGGATATTCTTCTTGATTTTATTTATAAACAGGGAACCAGTTTTGGAGTATTGGCGAGAGGATTTTTATACAACAGTAGTCTCCCTTATAGAGATTTTCGGAATTTCACCTTTGGTCCTATAATTGACTATTTTGCAAGGGGAAGTTTGGGAATTATTTTTGGAGCGAAACCATTTGAACATACAACAAATAGTATTGAATTGGCCATTGATAGTAATAGCTACGCTAATAACTTATCTTATCTTGTCCTAAACAAGGAATACTTAAAAGGTCATGGTATTGGTAGTAGTTACATCATGGAGTTGTATACCGACTATGGTATGATGGGAGTTTTCCTACTAAGTCTCCTACTTGGCTTATTATTTATAGCAATGTTGCAAGTTGCTTATCGCTCGAAAACCATCTTATTCGCTTTGTCCCTATTAATCTTGAATAATATCTTCTTTATGCCAAGAAGTAGCTTTTCGGAAAGTTTCTTTAACCTGTTTACAATGCAATTCTGGGGAATTGTTCTTATTATGCTATTTGTCGCTAAAATGATTACTAAAAAAATCAATATCTAATACAAAAAAGGAGTTAACTCATGTTTGAACACTATTCAGTAGAGGATCTATTTGCAAATCTCTATAAAAAACGGAAAATGAATCTGCTAGTTTTGATTGTTTTATTTGCACTTATCGCTGTGCCATTCACGCTTACAGCGGTCAAAAACAAAAATACGGTGAAAGATACATCTAGCTATTCAACTTATATTACTTATAAAATTACGCCTCCAGAGGATTCTTCAAAAGTAATTTTGAACCACCAAGCTGGAAGATACAGTGATTTTTATGCTAAATTGATTGATGGTAATCTAAATGGAGCCTTTCTTTTTAATGATATTGATTCAGATAAAATGAAAAAAATTGCTAGTGATTTGGATACAACCGAATCGACCTTAAAAAATTCAACCAGTGACTACTGGACTAAAAAATTAACGGTAAATTCATTAATTGATGACGCAGGTGTAAGTATCAAAATTTTAACACCTAGTAAAGAGGTAAATGATTTTCTTGAGACCAAGTTTGATTCATTAATTGATAAATTTAAGAGTACCTATGCAAATGTTAAAATTGAAAAGTTAGAAACAGTCAATTCAAAAGAGTTAAATCCTAGTGGTGAAATTACAGTTGGCTTCAATCTTAAAAATCTAGTTTTACGCTTAGCAGTTATAGGAGTTCTATGTGTTGTTCTCCTTATTATGGGAAATGTTCTTGTCTACATTTTTAATCCGACAATTAATCGTGCAGGCGACTTTTTGGCCTATCAACTAGATTTTGTTTCAAATATCACTACCAATGATAACCTATCACAACTTTTGAGTTATAGATGTGAAGGTCAACCATTAGCAGTTGTCAGTTCAGATAGTCGTATCTTAAAGAAATTACAAGAAAATTACAAATTAAATATAGAAGGTATTCATTTTGTAGATTTGCAAAATGTAAAAGATCTTTTAGCAACGGATAATGTTCTATTCGTTGAGGAATATGGTGTTACTCGTTATAAAAAATTTGAAGAAAGCTTGCAGATGGTTAGAAATCTAAATCGTTCAGTTTTAGGAGTCATAGCTTTTAATCTATAAAGTATCTTCATAAAAAGTGAAGAGGTTCAATACTTAAAGAGGACGTGATAGTCCTCTTTTTTATGCCTACGATAAGGTAGAAAGGAAGTCTAATGATATTAGTGCTTTTTAACAAAGAGGAAACTTATAACAAGTGAAATAGAAATGCGTTGTTGAAAATAGTTTTCTCAATCAAAAAGGCCTTTTTAACTAACTTTATGATATAATAAACAACGAGGTAAATTGAATGAAAAGTATAAAATTAAATGCTCTGGCTTTTATGGGAATTCGTGTTTTAAATATTATTTTCCCCATTTTAACAGGTACATATGTTGCTCGTGTTTTGGATCGAACAGATTATGGTTATTTTAACTCTGTTGATACCATCCTATCTTTCTTCTTGCCCTTTGCAACTTATGGGGTTTATAACTACGGTCTTCGTGCCATTAGCAATGTGAAAGATAATAAAAAAGAGCTAAACAAAGTTTTCTCTAGTCTTTTTTATTTGTGTGTTGCTTGTACTATTATTACAACACTTGTGTATGTTTTCTCCTATCCATTATTCTTTACAGCTAATCCTATTATTCAAAAGATCTATTTAGTAATGGGAGTGCAACTCGTTGCTCAGATTTTTTCAATTGAGTGGGTTAATGAGGCGCTTGAAAATTATAGTTTTTTATTTTATAAAACAGCTTTCATACGTGTTCTCATGTTGGTATCAATATTTTTATTTGTAAAAAACGAACACGATATTGTTGTTTATACTCTAGTAATGAGTCTATCAACCCTAATTAACTATCTCATTAGTTATTTCTGGATTAAACGAGATATAAAATTTGTAAAAGTTTCACTAAGTGAATTCAAACCGATCTTCCTTCCACTGACAGCCATGCTTATTTTCGCAAATGCAAATATGTTATTTACTTTTCTTGACCGTCTATTCCTTGTGAAAACGGGGATTGATGTGAATGTCAGCTACTATACCATTGCACAACGAATTGTAACGGTTATTGCGGGTGTTGTTACAGGTGCAATTGGGGTTAGTGTTCCTCGTTTAAGTTATTATCTTGGAAAAGGAAAGAAAGAGGAGTATGTAAATCTAGTTAACCGAGGAAGCCGTATTTTTAATTTCTTTATCATTCCTCTTAGTATAGGCTTAATGATTTTGGGACCCCAAGCTATCTTAGTATATGGTAGTGAAAAATATATAGGTGGTGGTATTTTAACTTCCCTCTTTGCTGTCCGTACGATTATTCTTGCTCTAGATACTATTCTAGGATCACAAATTCTCTTTACAAATGGTTATGAGAGAAGAATTACCCTCTATACTGTTTTTGCGGGTATTTTGAATCTTATTTTAGATAGTTTACTCTATTTTTATGATATCTATACACCAGAGTATTATCTGATTACAACGATGCTATCTGAAACGTTCCTTTTGATTCTCTATATTCTCTTTATCAATAAGCATAAACTAATCAGCCTGCGGCACATTCTAAAGTATACTTTACGGTATTCTCTCTTCTCATTGACATTTGTTCTGATTTCCTTCCTAGTCAATTTTATATATCCGGTACAAATGGTTATCAACTTGCCACTCTTTATTAATATGTTTATCATCATGGTATTATCTGCACTCAGTTATATTGGCTTACTAGTATGGACAAAAGATAGTATCTTCTATGAATTTTTAGGTCACTTTATTTCGCTTAAAAAACGCGTTATAAAATAATAGGAGGAATATATGAGAAAATTAAGCATTGAAGAAGCTAAAAAGCTTGAACTTGATATTTTAGACTTTATAGATTCCTTTTGTAAGGAGCACGGCATCAACTATTGTATTAACTATGGGACCTTGATTGGTGCTATTCGACACAAGGGATTTATTCCTTGGGATGATGATATAGACCTTTCTATGACTCGTGAAAACTATGAAAAGTTTATTCAGTTATTTAGTGAGAAGCAATCAAGATATAAACTTCTCTCGTTAGAAACGGATGACCAATATTTTAATAACTTTATCAAAATTGTAGATCCTACAACAAAAATAATTGATACGAGAAATACAAAAACCTATGATTCGGGTGTATTCATTGATATTTTTCCGATGGATACATTTAATGATACTAAGGTCGTTGATATCTGCTATAAGTTGGAGAGTTTTAAACTATTATCCTTCAGTAAGCATAAGAATATTGTTTATGGAGATAGCAAGTTAAAAGATTTGATTCGTACTTTATTCTGGTTTTTTCTTCGCCCTGTTTCTCCCCGCTTCTTCGCTAATCAAATCGAAAAGCAAATTCAAAAATATAGGGTTGAGGATGGGAAATACATAGCTTTTATTCCATCTAAACTCAAGGAAAAGGAAATTTTTCCAAGAGATATGTTTGATGAACTGATTGAAATACCTTTTGAACACCTTGCTCTTCCAGCGACTAAACGTTTTGATGTTGTTTTAAAACAGTTTTATGATGACTATATGACCATGCCACCTAAAGAAAAACAGTTTTATAGTCACGAATTTGAAGCCTATAAATTGGAGGACTAAATGCAGTATTTAGAAAAAAATGAAATTAAAGATATTCAACTAGGCATTTTGGACTATGTTGATGAGATTTGTAAAAAAAATAATATTTCTTATTTCCTTAGCTATGGAACGATGCTGGGAGCTGTTCGCCACAAAGGCATGATTCCCTGGGATGATGACATTGATATTTCTCTGTATAGAAAAGACTATGAGCGTTTGTTGAAGGCTATTGAAGAGGATCAGCATCCTATTTATCGAGTCCTTTCCTATGATACTTCCTCTTGGTATTTCCATAATTTTGCAGCTATTTTAGATACATCAACTGTTATTGAAGATAATGTAAAATACAAGCGTCATGATACCAGTCTGTTTATCGATGTCTTTCCTGTAGATCAATTCTCAGATTTGAGTATTGTGGACAAAAGTTATAGGTATGTTGCTTTACGTCAACTTGCCTATATCAAAAAAGAACGCGCAGTCCACGGAGATAGCAAATTAAAAGATTTTCTTCGATTGAGTACGTGGTATCCTCTTAGATTTATTAATCCAAGATATTTCTATAGGAAAATAGATAAATTAGTTAAAAATAGCGTAACAGATTATCCGCTCTACGAGGGGCCGGTAGGGGTTGATAAAGAAGGGATGAAGTGCATTTTTTCAAAAGATACTCGCAAAGAGCTGATTTTAACAGAATTTGAAGGAAGAATGTTACCTATTCCCAAAAACTATGATCTCATTTTAACACAGATGTATGGTGATTATATGACTCCTCCATCAAAAGAAATGCAGGAGTGGTATAGCCATAGTATAAAAGCCTATCGTAAGATAGAGAAGTAGCTCAGTTTCATAGGAGAGCGAATCTTTTGAGTGTTTATTGGGAAAATCAGGATAGTACTATTCATCTACAAAGTAGGACATGAAAATAGGTTAAAATGATGGTTCATAGAAACGATAAAGGAAAGTGTGATATATAATGAAGAATACAAAGATAAGAAAGTTAATATTATTTAGTTTTCTCATATGTACTTTAATTATGGCTGCCAAATTATCATCAGTCGATGCGGATACCATTTCCGCAGGGGATGGTAATCGAATCCACTTTATTAATTTAAAATCTAAGTCAGGAAGTGATGCAGTTCTCTTAGAAAGCAGAGGGCACTTTGCTTTAATTGATATGGGTGAGGACTATGATTTTCCGGATGGAAGCAATCCACGTTATCCAGATCGGTGGGGAATTACCAGGGATAACGGTCAAGTTTTAGAGGATAGATTGTTCCGTCATCTGAAACAGGTTGGTGTTGAAAAGCTAGATTTTATCTTGGGTACTCATGTCCATAGTGATCATATTGGTTCTGCAGATGAAGTACTAAAACGTTATCCTGTTGATAAATTCTATTTAAAAAGATACTCAGATGAACGCATTACAACACAGTGGAGATTGTGGGATAATCTCTATAACTATGATAATGCAGTTAAAACAGCTCTTGAACGCGGTGTAAATCTTATACAAGATATCTCTGACAACGATAGTCACTTTACCATGGGTGATATGGATATTCAGCTTTATAACTACAAAAATGAGTATGACAGCGAAGGAAAGCTTAAAAAGGTTTTCGATGATAATTCAAACTCAATAGTTGCTGTTATTACTGTAGCTGGAAAGAGAATCTATCTAGGTGGAGATTTGGATAATGCCGAAGGAGCAGAAGATAAGTTAGGCCCGGTTATCGGTAAGGTTGATATGATGAAATGGAACCATCATTATGATGCGATAATTTCAAATACAGTTAACTTTATTAATAATTTATCACCAAGTATTGTTGTTCAGACAAGTGGATCAGATATTAATCGTGAATCCACTAGAGCTCTACTTCGAGAAAAGAATATAAAAATAGTAAAAGCTTATAGTCATACCAAAGATGCGACTGTTTTTGATATAGATAAAGAAGGATTTACTAACGTTTCGGAAGTTTTTCCCGATATACCGACAGTTAGAGAAAAATGGTATAAAGAAGATGGTTACTGGAAATATCGCTTGTCCGATGATGAAATGACGATTGGTTGGCGAAAAATAGACGGTGTTTATTATTTCTTTAATGGACAAGGACAAATGCAGGCTGGCAAATGGTTGCATTTGAAAGATTCCAGAGAAAAAATTGACGGAAATTGGTATTATCTAGATAACGATGGAGATATGCGGGAAACTGGTTGGTTTAAGCATGATGGTAACTGGTATTATATTACATCAACGGGAGCGAGAAGCTACAATGAACTCTTAGAAATTGCGGGACAGAAATACCTATTTGATAAAGATGGGAAGATGTTAACAGGACATCAAGTCTATAATGGCAAGAAGATGTTCTTTAGCGAAAGTGGTGCACTCCAAACAGCAGGTAAGCCTTCAACTTGGCAAAAGATTGATTCAGATTGGTATTTCTATGATGAGGATGGGCTAAAGACCGTCGGTAAAAAGAATATCAATGGAAGCACATACTACTTTAATCAAGAAGGTGTCATGCAAACAGGCTGGGCCTTTGTTGATGGTCACTGGAACTATTTTGCAAGTTCTGGAGCTATGAAAACCGGCTGGGTCAAGGATCAGGAAACATGGTATTATTTGGATAAAGATGGCATCATGTTAACTGGAAGCCAAGATATCAATGGTGTCCGTTACTATTTGAACGCCAGTGGTGCCATGCAAACAGGCTGGGCCTTTGTTGATGGTCACTGGAACTATTTTGCAAGTTCTGGAGCTATGAAAACTGGTTGGGTCAAGGATCAGGAAACATGGTATTATTTGGATAAAGATGGCATCATGTTAACTGGAAGCCAAGATATCAATGGTGTCCGTTACTATTTGAATGCCAGTGGTACCATGCAAACAGGCTGGGCCTTTGTTGATGGTCACTGGAATTATTTTGCAAGTTCTGGAGCTATGAAAACTGGTTGGTTGAAAGATAATGAATCATGGTATTATTTGAACCCTGAAACAGGTATCATGGTCGTAGGTTCTAAAGAAATTGACGGTAAAACCTATTTCTTCAAATCCTCAGGTATCATGCAAGTTGGATGGCAGTGGTCAAACGATTCCTGGCATTATTACACTGAGTCTGGTGCACTTCAAACTGGTTGGTTGAAAGATAGTGATGCCTGGTATTATCTTGAAGGTAAGGAAGGCGTTATGTTAGTCGGCCTTCATCAAGTAAATGGTGATCATTATTACTTTGATGAATTCGGAGCTATGCAAACGGGTTGGAAACAGCTTGATGGTAATTGGTACTATTTCCAAGCTGATGGTTCTTTGTTGAAGAACGCAACAACACCTGATGGTTACAAGGTAAACGAAGAAGGAATTTGGAAAATAAGTCAAACCACGGTAGCAGTGGAGCAAGATAAGAAAGAACAGATAACTGAAACTTCTACTTCGACTGAGAATTCATCTCATGTTGAGGATAATTCTTCACACCATATGATTGAGGAATAAATGTGATGTGTAAACGCCTTAGAAGCAGGTAGGACTAAACCTGATTTTAAGGTGTTTTTTAAGTTTTATATTGACGCCAATATTATAAAGTTAACTCTAAATATACAATATTCTCGCTTCATTCTTTTGATAAAATCGTAAAAATCTAGTATAATAGATAGACT
>ERZ773037.1385-NODE-1385-length-12607-cov-6.213671_pt1 | contig 12607 bp, 10 predicted proteins | sample MGYA00511466_ERZ773037 | MGnify/ENA primary metagenome ERZ773037 (study PRJEB29015, sample SAMEA2738146) | human oral metagenome | biome: human oral; feature: human-associated habitat; material: saliva | place: China | collected 2202 ... | reverse complement strand
TTACCGCGTGAGTCTAGGACTTCGCGAGCGTAAACATCAGTAATAATTGACATTTCTTACTCTCCTTTGAGTTTAAATTTTTTACACCTCTATGATACCTTAAAAATACGCGTTTTTCAAGAAAAAACGTTATCTTTGTGCAGATTTTCCTTAACTTTAGCAAGAAATCGCTTTCTTTATCTTGAAATCCAGCTCCATTCGTTTGTCATTTTGTAGTTAAAGTATGATATACTATTCTTATGACTGATCTATCTAAAGAAATTATGGAAAAGGCCCACGGTGGCTTAAAATTAAATCCTGATGAACAACGTCGCTTTCTAGGTACGTTTGAAGAGCGCGTCCTAGGGTATGCTGATTTAAAAACTAGCAATAGTCCTCAGCTTCAGAAGGGCTTTTTGAAGGTGCTGAAAAGCTTGAATGAACAAGCTAGCCCTCTCTTTGTAAAGATTTCTCCAAATGTTGATTCTAGCGTCCAGTTGAGCTATCTAAAACAAGCAAAAGAATTTGGTTGCCAGGCTACTATTGTTTCGGAAGAACATGACTCCTCTCCTTTTGGGCTCGTAATTCACACAGATGCACCAGTGACCACTACTGACAAGGACCTCCGTTCTGCTTTTGCGGATCTCTGGGAGGAAGAAAAGAAACCGACCAAACCCTCTCTTTGGAAAAAATGGTTTGGTTGATCAGAGTTGTCCCTTAGACATTTTATTAGTATTTAACATTAGATAGAAAAAAGCGGTTTAACCGCTTTTTTCAATCCTTAATAGATTTCCGATATTTCTAGCTGTAAAGAGAAGATTTTCCCTCGCATTCTTCAGAAGTTGCTCTAACCTATCGGGATGTTTCGTACTGGAAAAAGCTCCGACTATATTTTCAAATGGGAGGCTTGGTAAATCATCTGCAATACTGCCACAAATGGCTATTACCGGGATCCCTTTTGGGGTTCGTCTCGCAACCCCTATCGGAGCTTTCCCGGATAGACTCTGATGGTCCAGTCGTCCTTCACCGACAATCACCAAATCTGCGTTGGCTACTTTTAAGTCAAAGTCGATCAAATCTAAACAGCTATCAATCCCTGATACCAGCCTCGCTTGCGCGAAGGCACAAAGACCCGCAGCAAGACCTCCACCAGCACCCATCCCTGCTTGAGTCAAAATACTTGGACAGTGCTTTTCGTAAAAGCTGTAAATAGCTTGATCCACTTTCCCAAACATATTGGGACTGAGCCCCTTTTGTTTTCCAAAAATATAGGTCGCACCATCTAGTCCACATAAGGGATTGGATACATCTGCTAAGATCTGTATCTGGACATCATCTGGGATTTTGAACGCTTCCTCTTTACGGATAGAATCCCATTCTAAAAGGCTTTGCCCACAGGCCTTTAATTCTCTTCCTTCTCGATCATAGAATTGGTAGCCTAGACCTGCTGCAAGACCTAGCCCTCCATCATTGGTCGCGGTTCCTCCAACACCGATATAAATCTCCTTTTTCCCCTGTTTGATTAAAAAACAAATCAGTTCACCAATTCCTCGGGTCTCTAGGTCAAGCGGACGGCGTTGATCGACTGGAATTTTTCCTAAACCGATCAAGTCGGCTACTTCAAAGAGAGCCAAAGAATCCTTCTCCATATACCGCATTTCTACCGGCTCTCCCAACGGACCTGTGACAAGGGTAAAAGTTTCCTTCAAGCCCAATGAGTAGCTGATGGCATCCACTGTCCCTTCCCCACCATCTCCAACAGGACAGGTGACCGGTTCTACATCGAGGAGAGACTGACGCAAGCCTTCTGCAATAACTTCCGCTACTTCTTTCGCAGGTAAGCATTCTTTGAATGAATCTGGAGCAATTAAAATTTTCATGAATTCATCTCCTATTTTCTATCCTTCCCATTCCCATCACAGCTCCATCTCCATAAAAAAACATCCAGGAATTCTCTCCTGGATGTTTTGGATTAGAATCGGATGGATTCTCTTGTTTTTTCGAATGAGGTAACAAATCTGTCTGTTACTCCTGGTTCTACTGTTTCCAATGCTTCTGAAATGACTTTGAATGAAGCAGGATAGTCATACTCTTTTTCAAAGATGTACAAAGCTTCATCAAACGCTGCTTGGACATGATCGTCGAATGAACGATAGCGATTTGAGTATTGAAGCAACTGCTCTGTTAGAGTAGCATATTGTACTAATTTGTATGTTTCTTCCTCTAACTCTGTCATATCGTTGGTCAAAATATCCAGGAGACGGTTGGCGTTTTCAATATTGACACGACGACCTTCTAACTCAGCCAAGAGAGCTTCTGTGTTATCACTTGCAGTGAAGAAGATAGTAAGGAAGGATTGAGGAATTCCAGGTAAGTTACGCTTATCCATGTAGCGCTTAATGGCATGTAAACGATTTGCGTAGATATTTACCTTTTGACGAGCATTGGTGTCGTCTTTCTCAATCTTAGACAAGGTTTCGCTCAATGCAATTTGATCATCTTCAATCTCTTTCAAACGTTCTTCAATCGCTTCTAACTCTTCTTGAAGGATAGAGTAGGCTTTTTGAGTCTCAGATGTATCCTTCAAGGCATCTTCTACAACGAGCTCTTGAGCTGTTAATTCAGCTTCTAACTCCTTCAAATGATTTTCCTTGAGTTCTTTGCTTTCAAATGTTTTGCTGAGACGTTCAACTTCTTCTGCTAAACGCTTGTTATTTTCCTTCGCATGGGCAAGGTAACCTGGTAAAGCTTTGACCAATTTTTCAACAACTTTGTGTGATTCGATTTCACGAGTGAAAATATCATACAAGGCGTTGATTTCTTCTTGAATCTGCTCATTTTCATAGAGCGCATTATCTAGTTCAAGAGCAGCAACATTTTGTAGGTTGGCTTTCAAAGCTGCATGCAATTGTTGGAAACGTGCTTCCAAATCGGTCTCTGTAAAATGATAACCAGACTCCAAAAGTTTGCGATGACCAGCTTCCAAATCTTCCAATTGATCAGGTAGAGTAGTCTGTACATCTTTCACAATTGCAGGAACTTTTTCAACAATGTGCGTCAAGGCAACAATATGGTTTTCAGCTGTATCCAGAATCTCAGCAGCTTCAACAGGGTCGCCTGATGAATTCAAGGTTACAAATTTTGAAAACTCAACTTGAATATTTTCAGCTTGCTTCTCAATTTCGGGAAGCGCTGGGCCGTATGCGTCTGGATCAGAAGCTACTTGTTTTTGCAAGTTTTCAAACATATCCAAGGCATGAACAACCCGACCGCTATTCATTTCTTCTTTTTCTTTTAATTCAGATAAAGCTTGACGGATGGCCTTGATGTCTTCATCAATTAATTGAACCTGACTCTCAATATTTCCAATTGCTTGTTTCGCTTTTAAAAAGCGGAAAGAATTGTTGTAGCCTTCTGCTTCAAAGAGGTTGTTCTCGATATCAGCAAAAGAATTGAGGGATAGGTCCACCCATTTTTGATTCCATTCACGAAATGCAACTTGACTTTGACCAATCAAATGCATATTCTTCACAGCCTCTACTTCATCATTTACCGGAAGGTTATACAACTCTTCTTTTCGTTCTTCCAGAGATGCCAGTAAGGCTTCGTTACGCTTTCTCAATAAGACTGCCACTACATATCCTAAAACCAAAAGGACCCCAATGACAATGATGAGAATAATTAGTCCACGAGACATATAAAAACTCCTTCATTAAATTACTTGAAAGTAATCGTAGTTATTATATCATAAATATTCGAATAATTGGCAAATATCGCAGAATTTTATACATCAAGTGTACTATATTCGGCATTTTCTTCGATAAATTCACGGCGAGGTTCTACTCGATCTCCCATGAGCATATCAAAGATCTTATCTGCTTCTGCTGCATCATCAACTGTTACACGCGCCATGAGGCGATGTTCTGGGTTCATCGTTGTTTCCCAGAGCTGATGATCATCCATCTCACCCAAACCTTTGTATCGTTGAATCGTTGGTTTGGAACGACCTTCAGAATAACGTTCAAGAGCCTCAGCCAATTCAGCTTCCTGGTTGGCTCCTGGCTGGATGTATTCTTTGATCTCACTACCAACTTTTACACCATAGATTGGTGGTTGGGCGATGTAAACATAGCCTGCCTCCAAAACTGGTTTCATATAGCGATAGATCAAGGTTAAGAGGAGGGTTCGAATATGGGCTCCATCGACATCGGCATCCGTCATGATGACTAATTTTTGATAACGGGCTTTCGATACGTCAAATTCTGCACCAAAACCGGTTCCCATAGCTGTGAAAAGGCTTCGAATTTCTTCGTTGGCTAAAATCTTGTCCATGCTAGCTTTTTCCACGTTGAGGATTTTTCCACGAATAGGGAGAATCGCCTGGAACTCGCGGTTTCGACCTGATTTAGCAGATCCTCCGGCAGAGTCTCCTTCGACGATGAAGAGTTCTGTCTCAGCTGGATTGTTAGATGAACAGTCTGCTAATTTACCTGGAAGGTTTGAGATTTCTAAACCAGATTTCTTACGGGTGACTTCACGGGCGCGCTTAGCAGCAACACGTGCTTTGGCAGCCAAAATTCCCTTTTCGACAATTTTCTTGGCAATCTGAGGATTTTCCAACAAGAAATCAGAGAAGGCATCGCTGAACAAGCGGTTGGTAATCTTCACCACTTCAGAGTTTCCAAGTTTGGTCTTAGTTTGTCCTTCAAACTGTGGATTTGGGTGTTTAACAGAAATGACTGCTGTCAATCCTTCCCGAACATCTTCCCCTGTGAGATTTTCTTCATTGTCCTTGAGAAGTTTATTCTTACGAGCATAGTCGTTGACAACACGGGTTAAGGCTGTACGGAAACCTTGCTCATGAGTTCCCCCTTCATGGGTATGGATGTTATTGGCAAAGCTCATGACGGTTTCGTGATAACCAGTCGTATACTGCATAGCCACTTCAACCGTGATATCATCCAATTCTCCATCAGTATAAATCGGAGTTTCGAAGATGACATCCTTGTTTTCGTTGATGTATTCTACATAACTAGCAATCCCACCTTCATAGTGGTAATCTTTCGTTTGCTCCTGCCCTGCACGCTTGTCTGTGATCGAGATGCGTAAGCCACGGTTCAAGAAGGCTAGCTCTTGAATCCGCTTATTCAACTTGTCAAAATCAAAGACGGTTGTTTCTGTGAAGATTTCTGGGTCTGGAGTAAAGTGAACGGTTGTACCAGTTCGATCTGTTTCACCAACCACTTCAAGATCTGCAACGACTTGACCGCGTTTGTATTCTTGGTAATGAATTTGGCCATTCTTATGGACATGAACATCTAACTGAGTCGACAAGGCATTTACGACAGATGATCCAACTCCATGGAGTCCACCAGATACCTTGTATCCGCCACCGCCAAATTTTCCTCCCGCATGGAGAACGGTAAAGACAGTCTCAACCGCTGGACGACCCGTTTTTTCTTGAATGTCAACCGGAATCCCCCGTCCATCATCGACGACTGTAATCGAATTGTCCTCTTCGATAAAGACTTCGATATGGCTAGCAAAGCCTGCAAGGGCCTCATCTATTGAGTTATCGACGATTTCCCAGACCAAATGGTGAAGACCTTCTTTAGAAGTGGATCCGATATACATCCCCGGACGCATCCTAACTGCTTCTAAACCTTCTAAAACCTGAATCTGACTGGCATCATATTCTTGACCAGTCGTTTCTTGCTTCAATTCTTCTGTCATTCTTTCCCTTTTCTAATTAAAAATATAGGCACTTAATTGATCCATTGAGTCAAACAAATAGGTCGCCATGCCAGCTCTCTGGCCAGCTTCAATATCGATCGGGCGATCTCCAATCACCAAGCCTGACTCAATCGCATACTTGTCTTTTAAATACAACATGGAAGTAGGATCTGGTTTACGTGGAAAACCGTCATCAGCTGTCACTACTTCTGTAAAGTAATGACGAATCCCTGTTTTTTCTAGGATGGTCTCTACATGATGGTCACGGTGAGAAACCAAAAAATGACGGGCTCCGTCTGCTGTCAGACGATCCAATAACTCCTCAGTCCCCTCGAATAAGCAGGGGATTTCAAGAGCTTCTTTCTCTCGCTGTTTATACTCTCCCAAAAAGTCTGGAAGGTCTGTGGCAAACTGCTGAACAGCATAATCCGTGGAAACCTTTAAAGCTGCATAAACGGAATCATGATCAGCCTCCCTTTGGAAATACTGTAAGGTCGCTACAAAAGCTTTTGTAGAGGTCTCATAATTGTCCAATAAAGTCCCACCAAGATCCCATATAAAATCATGATAATCCATAGCTCCAATTATACCATAATTTTCAAAAAATTGCTTGTAAAGTCAATGTTTTCACGGTTTTTTTGCAGTCATCTCCCACCTGTTTTACTTTCATTTAAAAAGCATTTATATTTTAACAAAACTAGCCTATAAAAAAATGAAGGCAGGAATTTTCCCACCTTCTTTTACTTCTCAACAACTATGGGGCCGATGTTCCAAAAATATCTTGATAGAGCATCCCTTCTCTCAATGCTGTGGCATCTCCACCAAAATGCTTGACCAGGGCATAGGAAAAAGCAAGTGCTGTTGCAGGACCCCGACTGGTCAAAATGTGACCATCCTGAACCACTGCTTCTTTCACATAGTGTCCTGTTGCAATTTCTTTTTCAAAGCCATCATAGCAGGTATAGCGTTTTTCATCAAGTATTCCAGCGCGATCCAATACAATCGGAGCTGCACAAATAGCCGCAAGACTTTTCCCTTGTTCATGGGCTTCTTTTAAAGACTGAATCAAGCCTTCATGGTCGCGTAGATTCGCCGCACCAGGCATCCCTCCTGGAAGGACAATGCCATCAAAATGATCCAACGAACCGGACCAGACCTCATCTACCTTCACTGTGATACCATGGGAACCTGTCACTTCTGGATCAAATCCAACCATCAAACACTCGATCGTTGCTCTTCGCAAGACATCGACAACAGTCAAGGCTTCGATTTCCTCGAAACCACTTGCTAAGATAACTGCTACTTTTGCCATATTAAATGATTCCTTTCTCGTGTAGTCGACTCAATTGTTTCTGCCTCAAGAGTCGACTTTCTTTTTTCCGTTCTTCACTCACCCTATTTTGATGGCTCATGGATAACAATAAGCCAATTCCAATGAGGTTACTTACAATAGCGGATCCTCCTTGTGAGATAAAAGGCAAGGGAATTCCAGTGAGAGGCAAGATCCCCGTCACCGCCCCAATGTTCTCAAATATGTGGAAGACCAACATCATGATGAAACCAGTTGAGATATAGGTATAAAATTGATTGTTGGATTTCAGGGTAATTCGCAACATCTTATAAACTAGAAACATGTATAAGAGAAGGAGACCCAATCCTCCTACAAATCCAAAATCTTCCGCGATGACCGTAAAAATCATATCACTCTCCCTGACCGGGATCAACAGATTAGATACATTAAAACCTTGCCCCAATAGACCACCGCTGGCAATGGCCAACTGTCCTTGAGCCTGTTGGAAGGTCATGGTTTGTGCATAATCAAAAGGATTCAACCAGGCTAAAATGCGGTTCATCTGATAGGTGGGCATCCCCAAAGTTTGATGGAGAAAGGCCCGCCCACCGTCGGATAGAAAGACGGCCAAAAAGAGAGCGATCCCACCTACGAGGGTTAAAAAGACTGGTAAAATGATTTTCCAGGAGACCCCTGAAATGAGGACGACTCCTGAGAAAATCGCCATAAATACCAAGGAAGTTCCAAAATCATGTTGAAAGGCCAAGAGTCCAAGAACTGGTATGGTGTAGGCCGCAATTTGTACAATTAGAAAAAAGTCTTTTTTAAGCGTCCGATCTTCGTCCCTATTGTTTCGTAAAAAATGAACAATCGAACGAGAGACCATCAAGATATAAGAAATTTTCATAAATTCTGATGGTTGAAAGAGGCTAATCCCCTTGTAGGCTACCCAGTTTTTAGAACCAGTCGAAGCAACCAAGTTTGGGTTGTAAAAATAAAGGGGCAAGACCATTAAGACCAAACCAAAGACATACAAATAAGGCGTCACTTTCCATAAAAATTCTGTATTAAAAAGCATGACGACAAAACTAATCATACAGCCCAAAATAATCCAGGCAACCTGTTGCCCTAAAATAGGCCAAACCAGGTCAGGATAATCATTTGAAACTGCAATGTAGACTGCCACCACTCCAAATGCCAATAATAACAAAACAGTGGTGATCAAGGAGAAATCTCCTCTAAGTTTGAAAGACTGACGTCTCTTCATTTCATCTCCCTTTCATTTAGGTTCCTAAAAAGTATTGAAGTAGCAGACTAGAAATGGATACAGCTACCCAGGCAACAAGGCCAATAAGAAGAGGAGCCACCCCCTGCTTGCGGAAGGCTTGAATAGACACTTGACTTCCAATGCCAACCAAGGCCATAGCCATCAAATATTGTGATAACCATTTACAGAAGGGGATCCATGAGCTTGGAAACCAGCCAAAGGAGGTTACTAAAGAGGCCAAAAGGAAGTAGAAAATAAACCAAGGAACGATTTTACTTAGTTTCACTTGCTTCCCTTCTCGATCCTGTTTTGTCCGTCCTAGAAGCTTTAGCCCCAGCATCCCAAAACAGATTGGAATAATCATTAAGGCCCGTGTTAGCTTGACAACAGTCGCAATTTCACCAGCTTCTTTACTATAGGAAAATGCCGCCGCTACAACAGATGAAGTATCATTAATGGCCGTTCCTGCCCAAAAACCAAATTGCTGATTTGTCATCGCAAGAAGGTGACCAAAGAAAGGAAAAAGGAAGACCGCTAAGATGTTGAAGAAAAAGATGGTCGACATGGACAGAGCGATGTCGTTTTCATCAGCTTCTAGAACAGGGGAAGCCGCCGCGATTGCAGATCCTCCACAAATTGCTGTCCCCATTCCAACCAAGGTCGTTAAGATCTTTGAAGCTTTTAAAAGGTAGCCCACTGCAAAAGCCGAGAGAAAGGCAATACTGATGGTCGGTAAACTAACGATCAAAGAAGACAGGCCCAATTTGGTCACCTTTTGAAAGGACAAGGTAAAGCCCATCAAAATAATCGAATATTGCAAGAGTTTTTTCCCTGAATAGGATAGACCCGATCTACTATTTTGAGGCAAGAGTTGGCTGGCATTCAACAGGATACCACATAAGATAGCAAAGAGACTAGATCCAAGGATAGGCACTGCTTTTCCTAATACCATAGATAGTCCGGCTGCAAGAGCTGCCATCATAAGGCCTGGAATATACTGGCTCCAATTAGATATTTTATTCATTTTAACTCCTAAATTGTTCAACAACTTCTTTTACTTCTCCTGTCTTAGCAATGACAAGAGGAGCTATTTTCTCCAAACTGGCTTGAATCTGCGAGCCATATTGACGGTTTAATAAGCGTTGATCTAATAAAATAACCAGAGATTCTTGCTCGCTTGAACGACTCGAGCGTCCAAGCGCCTGCTTTAAGCGTAAGATAGCTAGTGGCAAACTATAATCATAAAAAGGATTTTTCCCCTCTAGACGCAAGGTTTCATGCAGCTTCTGTACGAAGAAATCACTTGGATTATCAAAAGGAATACGAGGAATGACTTGAATGATTTTTGCTTGCTGGGCAAAATCGACACCCTCCCAAAAGCTACCGGATCCTAAAAGGACGGAAGCTTCCCCTCTATCAAATCGCCGTTTAATATTTGCTGCTTCGCCATTTTTATACTGGGCCAGATGACCCACTGTCATCTGGTGTGAAGTTGCTAAAAGCAAGTCTTTGGAAGTAAACAAGGCAAAGAGAGGCAAGCCAGCAGCTGCTAGCTCATCCAAATATCGGGCTAAAGAGATTGCTAATTCCTCTTGAGTCAGGTTGGTCAAATCAGGAAATTCTCGATCGATGAAGATGGTTTGACCTTGATGGTAGTACAGTTCTTTCCCAATGAATTGGTAGTTCTCAATTCCTAAAATGGAAGCTAGATTGACCTTTTTACTAATCGATAAGGTAGCTGATACCAAGAGAAGTCTGGTGGTCGTCGGAATAAAGTCCTGAAGCGAAACTAAGCCCTCTCTTCCCGACTGTAGTCGAATAATCGGATGTTGGTCCTCTTGTGTCCGATCAATCCAAAAAATTTGAAAACGAGGATCAAAGACCGTTTTTAATTCTGCTAAAACTGGACTATCTAGTTCAGATAAATCCTGGCGAATCTTTTGAACCTGTTCTGCTCCCAGTTCTATTTTTTTGTTGCCTGATTCAAGATGTTTGAGGATGGCATTCAATTCAAATTGAAGACTTTCAAGGATCCGCCGTTTCAACAAGGATTTTTCTGTTTCTATCTCACGCTGCAGATCTAGCATGAAATCCGATAAGGATAAGGAAGCCCTTGAAAAATGCTCCAATGAAAAATAAAGTTTTTGTGCTTCATCCACCACTAGAGTCCGATTTTCTACTAGAGAAGGATCATCCTCTAATCGAGTCAATAAATAGGCATGATTGGTAAGCACAACTCGGCTCATTTTGGCTTTTTCTTGACCGAGACGCCAAAAATCTTCTGTGTAAAATAAAGATTTTTTTGATAACTTCCCATCATGACGGATTCGTTGAACAAAATTCCCGTAACGATGGAGCTGTCCCACTTCGTTTAGATCACCCGTCCTTGTTTGGGTCAACCAGACTAGCAATTGCATTTTGAACCGATTCCAGAGGCGATTTTCCTCTGGTTCATGCAAGATTCGAAAGAACTCATCCAGTTTTAAATAATTTTGAGGACTCTTTAGGCTATGAAAAGAAGTCTGAAAAACGTCCTCAATCGTCTTAGCCTCCTGCTGCATAATCTGATCTTGCAAGACCTTGGTTGGAACACTGACGACAATCTGGTCCCTTGTATGCGCTAGTAAAGGAAGGAGGTAGCCATAGGTTTTTCCAATCCCAGTAGGTCCCTCGATAAAGGTTGCTACTTCTCTTGAAGGCTGAAGACTTTCTTCAATTGACTGGGCAAACTCTTGCTGCAAGGGACGGGGCTCCATGCCCATTAACTGGATATTAATATCAAACTGATCAGAAAAATTCTTGGCATCTCTTTTGATCAGAGGCTTACAAAGAAAAATCCCATGATGAGATGTCAAGTCCTCTTCATGAAAAGTACCCGTATCCTTTAAAGCATCCTCTATCAAGAGTCTCGACTCGTAAATCAGATTATCAGAAAATGATAGCAAGCTTTCCACCAGTTCTCTTGGTAAGGAAGCAATCGTTTCACGAAGCTTAAGAAATAGCTGGGCGGTTGCTTGGGCATCTGAGATGGCTGAATGGGCATGATCTAGAGGAATCGCCAATTCTTCGCATAAGCTACTTAAATTGTATCTTTCTAAGGTTGGGAAAAAGACTTGAGCCAATTCAACCGTATCGATCCGGGGGGTTATGAGCTCAAATCCTTCCCAAAACAATGATTCTGCCAATAGATTGGCATCAAATTTGACATTATGAGCCACAAAGACAGCATCTTCAATCAGTTCGTAAACTTGTCTGGCCACTTGTGAAAAATCAGGAGCCTTTTTTAGTTGCTGATTGGTAATTCCAGTCAGTTGGCGAATATGCTCGTCTAATTCCTCATGGGGGTTAACGTCTGTCTCATAGGTCTCTACAATCTGCCCATCTTGAATGATGACAATCCCGATTTGAATAATTTTTGCATTGCTGCTTGCACTGGTCGCTTCCAGGTCCACGACAGCATATTTTCTTTTAACATTCGTCGTCATAGCACTTAAAATTATATCATTTTCCGACTCGCTTTGCTTGGTATTTTATGACATTGAAAGGGGCAAATCCAGCCAAGAGACGATTCTTCGGTTTCTAGAGGCGTTTTAGTCAGCTATTTTACAATATTTTTGATAGACTAATAGAGAAAGGAGCTCTTATGAAAATCCACCGTATTGTCAATCCCATTGCTTATGAAAACACCTACTTGCTTGAAAACGAGGACGATCTTCTGGTCGTTGATCCCGGGAGTGCTTGGGAACAAATTCGCAGTCGCATCGATCAGCTCGCAAAACCAATTACTGCTATTCTCCTCACCCATACCCACTACGACCATATCATGAGCTTAGAAAGAGTTCGGGAAACTTATGGCCATCCACCTGTTTATGTAGATGCTCATGAAGCAGCCTGGCTTCAAAGTCCTGTGGACAATCTTTCCGGACTAGACCGCCATTCTGATTTAATGGATGTGGTCTGCCAGCCAGCCGAAGAGCTTTTTGACTATCAAACAGATTATCATTTAAGGGACTTCCATTTTTATGTCCTTCACACACCAGGACATTCCATCGGAGGGGTCTCCTTGGTCTTTCCTGATGATCACCTTGTCTTGACAGGAGATGCCCTTTTCCGAGAAACCATTGGACGGACCGATTTGCCGACAGGAAGTGGTCCCCAACTCCTTGAAAGTATTGAGACACAATTGCTCACTCTTCCATCCTCTTACGCAGTGTACCCAGGACATGGGAATGATACCACTATCGGTCATGAAAAATTGTTTAATCACTTCTTTCGGAATCGTTAAAAAAGAGAGTGGGACAGAAATCGGTAATTCGTTAGAATTCGATTTCGTCGTC
>ERZ773037.1384-NODE-1384-length-12608-cov-4.464590_pt1 | contig 12608 bp, 14 predicted proteins | sample MGYA00511466_ERZ773037 | MGnify/ENA primary metagenome ERZ773037 (study PRJEB29015, sample SAMEA2738146) | human oral metagenome | biome: human oral; feature: human-associated habitat; material: saliva | place: China | collected 2202 ... | reverse complement strand
GCACTAGAAGAGAGGGGAAAATTATATATTATTTTATAAAAGATGAGGAAATCAGGGATTTTTTTAATCAACTAGGATAACAACTATTTTTACTACTTTTCCATGATTCTAGGGAGCTACTCTATGAAATTTTTTGATGAAAATTACTCACAATAAATACCTACTTGTATCAAATGTTTAAGAAAAAAGTATAATTTAAAGCAAAGTGACCCCAAAAAGTCTAACTTTTTGGGGTCACTTCATAATGAGGACTTCATCATCCACTGTAACCGTAGAAATTTTCTTTGCAAATTAAATATAACACTTACACAATCCATTCAATTGTCTGACACATCTTTTTAGTCTTCTTCTCTTCTATAATCTACAGAAATATAAACCATTAAAATGGCCTGTATCGCCAAAGCTAAATAAAAAATTTCTGTATTTCTGTTAAAGATAATTGCAAGTGTTGTACAAATCAAATATACCAGTATATAGGCTTTTACAATTCCCTTTGTTAATTGTACTTCAACTTTGTTATATCGCGTTGTTCCATATAAACATAAATAAAAAACCGTAATTCCAATTAGAATCATTGAAACTCCTATATTTAATAAATGCCCCTCATAATACATCTCAACTCCAGCCGTTATCATGTTGATAGCAATATGTAAATAGACTAACGGTGCTCCTGCAACTTCTTGATGATGATTCATTCGAATAGCCGTTTGATAAACATAAGAAACGAATAAAAATCCAACCATTACAAATGTAAGAATTGACAAAAGGAAATGTTCTGACAATGGATACGTTTTAATAATAGCAATAACCAGTTCTCCCACTGTTAAAATCGTAATTAATTACATTCGTTCCACTAAATGTGGAAAACTCCAAGGCGGTTTCACCGTCTTGGAGTTTTCCAATAGCTAAACATGCCAAATAGATAAAGTAGAAACGACAAAACTTAGAATCCTTTCAAAACTTACGATATGCTCTGGAGTGGAATGTAAAATCCCAACAACCCCACTTGTCGCAAGCACAAACACTAAATCAAAAAACAATTCATAGTTCGAAACCTTTTTTTCTTTCATACAACACCTCTTTTAATCCTCATCCTTAATATCAATATCTTCCGGAATCGGCTCATCTAAGTATTTTTGATATTCTTCAATCATTTTTTGACGTTGCTTAATAAAAAAGTCAAATTGTGATCGATTAATAAGAACTTCATCATCTACTGTAATTGTAGAAATTTGTTTTTCACGAATTAAATATAATACATACGCAATATCGACTTCTAAATATTCCGCAATCCCTTCAATTGTTTGATACATCTTTTTCTCCATAAATAAAAGTAACAGTTCTTTTTCAAACTGTTACCTTCTCTTTTATCCTAATTTTTCTACTAAACTTTTCGCAAAAGCTTCGATATTTTTCACATCTTCTTCTTCTGCATTTAAATCTACTAATACATTTTCTGCGCCTTTTGTTGCACCAGTCTTAGCAAATTGTTCATCAAAATCTAATACTGATTGACAGAATTTATCATAGAATGTATCTCCAGAACCTAATGCTCCATAAATTTTTCCTGATAAATCTTCTTCTTCTAATTCTTCATAAAAATCAACGATTTCATCTGGTAAATCACCATCTGTACCATAAGTGTAAGTTGCGACTACACAAATATCATAGTCATGAAATTCATCTGCTGTTGCTGAAGTACATTCTTTAATATCTACTTCTACTCCTTGTTCTTCTAATGATTCTGCTAAAATATCTGCGATTTCTTCTGTATTTCCTGTTAAACTAGCATATACAATTAATGCTGTTGCCATTTACTTCACTCTCTTTCGTTTCAATTGATTTTATTATACCAAAAGAATGCCAATAGAGATAGTAAAAACAGAGGATTTCTTATTTCATTTTCACAATATTTTTCATTCTAAAACTATTAAAAGAACTTTTCCTTTTTATTTTTAAAAATTTTTGATATACTCTTCTAATAACTTTTACAGAATTGGGGGAATCAAATGAATGCTACTCAACGATTAAAACAAGCTGAAAAAGGTGCAATTCTAAGTATTATCACTTACATATTTCTTTCAAGTAGTAAATTACTATTTGGAAAATTATTTTTTTCTCAAGCTCTATTTTCAGACGGATTAAATAACTTAACGGATGTTTTATCTTCAGTTCTAGTATTTGCTGGTTTAAAAATTTCTCAAAAACCTGCAGATAAAAATCACCCTTATGGTCATTGGAAATTTGAAACTCTTGCAAGTCTCATTACTTCTTTTATTATGTGTATTATTGGTATAGAAGTTGTTAGAAATGCTTGGTATACTATCATGAATCCAAATCCAGAACTCCCATCACTCATTACGGCTATAGTAGGATTTATTTCCGGTATAATGATGTATGGAGTTTATCGTTTCAACTATTCACTAGCTAGAAAAATAAATTCCGTCGGACTAAAAGCAGCAGCAAAAGACAATTACAGTGATGCTTTAATAAGTATTTCTACTTCCATTGCTATTTTTGCAGCAAGTTTAGGAATCTCATGGTTAGATGGAGTGATGGCTTTTATTGTTGGAATAATGATTTTAAAAACTGCTTATGATGTATTCAGCGAAAGTACCTTCCAATTAACGGACGGATTTGAACCAGAAGAAATGAAAGAATATAAACCTATAATACTTTCCCACCCAGAAGTAAAAAGTATTGAAGAAATGAAAGCTAGACGTTATGGTTCCAATATTTATTTAGATTTGACTGTTTGTATGGATCCTAATTTAACAGTTTGGAGAAGTCATGAAATAACAGAAGAAATCGAAATAGAGCTCGCAGAACACTTCGGGATCAATTTCATAGATATTCATGTTGAACCTTATAAAAAAGCTAGAAATTAGGTATTTTCCTAATTTCTAGCTTTTTTTGTACTTTCTCCTAATTTCACATGAACCGGAATCGTTGTTTTTAACTCGCAAGGAATGTTACGAATTAATTTTTCTAAAACTTTCATCGAGACTCTTCCTGCTTCTTTAAACTGATATTCAACCGTAGTTAATGTTGGATTCATAAATTGACCAATTTCATATCCACCAAATCCTGCAATCGCAACTTCTTCAGGTATTTTTCTACCACATTGTTGAGCGGCTTTCATTAAAGCAACTGCAAGATTATCTGTAGCTGCAACAACTAAGGAATGACTTTTATCCTTAAATAAATCCATCCCAATGTTTAATGCTTTTTGCGTAGAAAAATCTCCTTCAAGCTGTTCAATTCTTTCAAATCGATGAGCTTTTGCTCCTGAAAAAATTCCTTCTTTTCGAACAACTCCAACGGCATAATCTCGTTTTGAAACCCCCACATATGTCAATTCATGGTAACCTAATTCTGCTAGATTTTGAACTAATTCAAATCCAGCTTGATAATCATCATGAATCACACTATGAATGTCATTATGTTCTTGCCCTACAATCACAACTGGAACAGGGCAATTTTTAATGGCTTTAATATGTTCTGAAGTAATTTCTGTAGCAATTAAAATAATACCAGCTACCTTATTTCTAGCAAAACCTTCGATAGCTTTAATTTCTCTTTTACTATCTTGTCTGGCATTATTCATAATTAATTCATAGTTTAATTCTTCAACAACTTCATCAATTCCCATCAAAGTAAGTGCAGTTGCTGCTGAGTCAACTCTTGGTACAATCACACCAATCATAGAACTAAATTTCGCTTTCAAGCTTCGAGCAAATGGGCTTGGCGTATAATTTTCTTCTTTAATAACTTTTTCAATTTTTTGCGCTGTTTCTAAACTAATCGATCCGCCATTTAAATATCTTGAAACGGTACTCTTCGTTACACCAGCTTTTTTCGCAATATCTTGAATAGTCGCCAATCACTCCACCTACCTTTATAATGTTGTAAAATCAATATTAAATGCTTTTTTTACGTCTTCTGTTACATCACTAATTGGAGTTTTTGAAACAAATTTCCCTTTAAAACTATAACGATGTGAAGCTTGTAAATCATCACATGTAATTAAAGTGATTTCTGTTTTACCTGGTACATCATAAATAACTTCTACTTGATAAGCTTCTACTAAATCGATACTTGTAGTTTCATATTCATAAACATATTCCATATCTGTTAAATAGATTTTATCGCCAATTTTTAATTTAACTAATGGTGAAAATAATAATTTTTCATCTGAAAAATAGTGATGACTTGCTAATGCATAATTACCTTCGCCCATTTTTTGAGTTGGTTTCATTGTTCCAGCTCCAGCTAATAATACTGGGTTAGAAATCCCTTTGTAAATTGGTAAATTTAAATTCACACTTGGAACAGCAATTGCCCCTAAAGTTAAAAATTTAGACGTATCCATTTTAGCTTTAACCACTGCTTGTAAATCTAATGGCTCAACGGTTGAAAAGTCAAATTCTGCTTCTTGAGTTTCATTCTCTTTTACTTCAGCTGCTGTAACTTTAGTTAATTGTTGCGTATGCTCTTGTTGGAATTGTGCTAGCATATACGAACGAATCGGACCAGCAGCAAATAATAATCCTGCGATTATAAATAATAGTCCTGCAACCCACAATCTCCAATTTGAAATTCTTCTCTTACTATTTTTTTTCGTCATAATATTCTCCTTTAAAATTTTGTACTTACTAAAATCCAATACCCTTTATCCCACTGAATTCTTTCACAATTTCCAAATACCTCTTCCATTTTCTTTTGAGCACTTGGAGCTCCTTGTTTTTTTTGAATTACAATGACTAATTGTCCATTTTCAGCTAAATAATCATATGCTTTTTCTAAAATTGTATGAACAACTGTTTTTCCAGTACGAATCGGTGGATTACTAATGATAATTTCATATTGAGATTTCTTTACAGCATCATACAAATTACTTTCATGGATATCTACATTTTTTATACCATTTTTTTGCGCATTTTCCCTTGCTAATAATAATGCACGTTCATTGACATCAATCATTTCAATGGATAGTTCAGGGTATGCTTTTCCGTAAGCAAGTCCCATCGTACCATAACCGCAGCCAATATCCAATAAACTTGCTTTTTGAAACTGCTCAGGAACATCATAAGACTCTATCAGTAATTCACTACCAAAATCAACAGTATGTTTTGAGAATACTCCATTATCACTTGTAAAAGAAAGAGTATTTCCTTTTAATTGATAGGTCCAATGTTTTTGCTGACTTTTACTATCTGGACTTTTTGTATAATAATGATTTGTCATAAATTCTCCTTTATCCTCTATAATATTTAACTATACTATTTCTTCTCCAAACTTCCAACTGTTATGATTAAAATTTAATCATTCTCTAACGATTTTTAATACCAAAAAACCCGTTGCTATTTCTAACAACGGGAAAAGGTTAGGAGGGTTTACTAATAAAAAATGTTGGGAGTTCATTTTTTATTTGGGAGAAGTAAACCTTAGGTGTTTTATTGGGTATGGCTGTATCATAAAGGTAAAATGTGAATTTTCTATGAATTTTTTATATTTTTTTTATGAATTTTAACTTTTTTTATATTTTCACATCATTATATTCGTCATATTTTTTAAATAAATTAACGATATATGGACATGTTGGATGGATTTTCTTCTGATTTTCCCTAGCATAATCCGCCAATTTATCGACTAGTAATTTTCCAATTCCTTGCCCTCTATAAGTTGGATCTACAAAAGTATGATCAGCAATCAATACATCTTTTTCAACTTGAAATGTAATTTCAGCATCCATTTCACCTACTGCATTATAATGTCTAAATGCATTTTCTTCTTTTACAAATTCCATTAAACTCACTCCTTCAATATAATCCTAAACTTCAACTTGTTCAGACTTTTTTTGTAACCGTTGTACAACATCTAGTATACTCTGTTTTTGATAAAAATCTATTTGGTTTTGAATTTGTTCGTCTTGCAAGTCTGAAAAAACTCCACAAATATGATTGGCTACAAGACAAACTTCATTCAAAGTTGATTGATATTGTTTTTTCAATCGTTTATCTTCTCCTACTAGAAGAAATAAATCTCCTAATAAAATCTCTTTTGGATCTACTTGAATCTTATAGCCTCCATTAACTCCATTAACAACATCTACATATCCTTTAGAAGAAGCTAAACTCATCACTTTTCTAACAATAACAGGATTACTACATGCATTATGTGCTAGTTGTTGACTAGAAAATCTTCTATCATGATGAACAGATAAATACGTTAAACAATGGATAATCACTATAAAGTCGTTTCCCATTTTGATTCCTCTATTTGATTAATCCAAATACATCATTTAATGCTTCTGCCATTGTTGGGTGAGTAAAGATTTGATCACGTAAAGCTGTATAAGGTAATTTTGCTTTAATAGCAGTTGCAATGATATTAATTACTTCATGAGACTCTTCAGCAAATAATGTTGCCCCAACAATTTCATTTGTTTGTTCATGTACTAAAACTTTGTAGAATCCTACTTGGTTTCCTAAAATTTTTGCTTTTGGAACAGCAGCCATTGGTAATTTAGCAACTTTCACAGGAATTCCTGCTGCTTGGGCTGCTTTTTCATTTAAACCAACACTTGATAATGTAGGGCTAATAAATGTTGAAGTAGGAATCAATGAACGTTCTTTAGTTGAATATTCTTTATTTCCTGCTAAGAAGTTTTTCACGATTCTGAAGTCATCTAATGAGATAAATGTAAATTGAGGTCCACCATTTACATCTCCTAATGCAAAGATATGTGGTTTATTTGTTTGTAAAAATTCATTTACTTTAATAGCTCCACGTTCAGATAATTCAACACCAGCTTTTTCTAAATCTAAGCCTTGAATGTTTGGTTTTCTACCTGTTGCTACTAAAACTGCATCTGCTTCAAGTACTTTTTCTTCATCATTTTTAGCATAGTAAACTGTTGCTTTGTTATTGTCAGTTTCTACTTTTTTAACAGAAATTCCTAATTCAAAAGTAACGCCCATTTCTTCTAAACGTTCTTTAACCGCAGCAGAAACATCATCATCTTCACGAGGGATAAATGCATCGAATACATCTACTACTGTTACTTTTGATCCAAATTGTGCATATGTTGCTGCAAATTCTAATCCGATAAAACCACTACCAACAATCACAACTGATTCTGGGAATTCTTCTAAATCCATAATTGTTTCATTTGTATGAATTGGTCCTCCAACTTTTAATCCTTCAATTGGTGGGATAAATGGAGTACCACCTGTATTAATAAAGATTCTTTCTCCAACAAATTCTTCTACACCATTAGCTGTGTCAACGGCAACAGTATGTTCATCTACAAAACGACCAAATCCATCAACAATTGTTACATTTGGCGCAGAATTAACTTTTTGATAATTTGCTTGATTTAAAGCAGCGATTAAAGCCTTTTTCTCTTGAATTGATTTTTGGTAATAACTAGCTGCATCTTCTTGACTATATTTTTTACGAGCTGCTGCAGTAGCAATTTTTTTAGTTGGAATACATCCAACATTGATACATGTTCCACCGTACATTACAGGAGATTTTTCAATTAATACTGTTTCTTCTCCTTGTGTTCCTAAGTAAGCAGCAATTGTTTTCCCTGCTTTACCAAACCCGATAATAATATTTTTTACGTTTTTTGACATTTGAATCACCTTTCTTTAAATGTAATATTTTTAATTACAGTTTATATCATATACCTCTTTTTTTATTTTGTAAATAGTTTTGCTTAAAAAAAATAAAAGTCTGATAAAACAGACTTTTATTTTTTACTCTACAGTACGTGGTTTATAAAATGTTCGATTGTCTAATCCAAAAATTCGCTCACTAAATTGTCCTGGTTCTGTTTTTTGTAAAGCTGAAGTAATCATTGTGACACTCGCATCCATTAAGTCCACATGATGTAAAATTTCTGCTTCTAATAATAACGGACGAACTGGAGAACCATATTCTAATTTGCCATGATGCGCTAATACTAAATGTTTTAATAAGACAACATCTTCATGGCTTTGATCAATATCTAATTCTTCACAGGCTTTCGTAATTTCTTCATCCATTAACACAATATGCCCCATTAATTTACCTTTTAGAGTATATTCCGTCCCAATAGCTCCTGATAATTCAATAATCTTCCCAATATCATGTAATAGAACACCCGATAATAACAATGAACGATTCACTTCTGGATATTGTTCTGCAATTGCTTTTGCTAAACGCAACATCGATAAAGTATGATAACTTAATCCACCTGCAAACGCATGGTGATGACGTTTAGCTGCAGGATATTCAAAGAAATCATGTTGATATTTCCCTAAAATTTTATGCACAATTCTTCGCATTGTTGGATTAATAATTTCAAAAAGAATAGAATTTAACTCTTCTTCCATCTCTTCCCTTTTCATTGGGGCATGTTCTAAGAAATCTGAAACCTCACTTGGTTCCCCCAATTCTGGTCTAGAAAGACGTAATCCAGTTATTTTAATTTGAGGCATTCCATTAAAAATTTCTCTTTTCCCTACAAGATAAACAATACTTCCAGATGAAAAACGTTCAATTTCTTCAGGTGTCGCTGACCAATATTTGCCATCCATTTGCCCTGACTTATCTTGGAATGTAAAAGCTAAAAACGGTTTCCCATTCTTTGCTAATCTCACATCAGCTGTTTTAATTAATAAAAACAATTCTAAAGATTCGTCTACTGCATAATCATATAATTTTTTTACCATGAATTCCTCTTCTTTCTATCTTTGTAGCCTAATTAAGCTAGCAGGTGTTTCAGCAATCGTAAAAGGTTCATCATCTAATGAAAAATAGATTACTTGTACTTTACTTGAAAGCTCTTTAATTAATTGTAACATAATCTGTTTACGTTCACTATCAAAATTAACAAAACCATCATCAATTAAAATAGGCAATGCTATTTTAGAAGATAGGTTTTCAATAAATGCTAAACGAATACTTACTAATAATTGATCTAATGTCCCTCTAGACAATTCACTAGCAAATAACCACTTTTCATTATTCTTTTGAACAGCTATTTTCATATTTTCCATTTGTATTCCTTGATATCTACCTTGGGTTAATCGATTAAAATAATGACCGGCTACCTTTATCACTTCATTTGTTTGAGAAGGTAACTGTTTTTGTAAACTTTCTAAAATCCATTTTGAAGCATATACATAACTTGCCCATTCTACTAATTGTTCTTCAACTTCTGCCTTCCATAATTCAAATTGAATCAATTGTTCATGATAAGTTCCGTCTGTTGCGAGTTGTTGAATTTGTTGTAGTTTTTGTGCTTGTTCTTCTATTAACGATTGATTTTTTTGAAGAAGGCTTAATAATGCGTGATGTGAACTCTCCATTTTTTGTTCTAATTCTTCTTTACTGCTTATTGTTTCTAATGCTTCTAAATAATCCTGCAATTGTTGCTTTATCTGTGTATATTCTTGAATCAATAGTCGATTCCTTTCAAAGGCTTCATCTTTTTGATAAAATTCTTCAACATTTTGAACATTAGCTTTTTTAAGTATCGAACTCTTTTGACTTTCTAGTAATTGTTTATCACTATACAGTTGTTGGATTTGCTCTTGTAATTTTAACCCTTCATTCATTTGAAGTATTTCTTTCTGATAAGAATTTTGAACTTCTTGAATCATTTTCTTCAACAATTTCCATTCTAATTCAATTGAATTTGGAATAACTTCTTTCTTCACTTCAAAAACCCACTGCCAAGTCATCTGTAGTTGAGTTAGTTCTTTTTCAATTTTTTGAAGGATTCCTTCTTTTATTTTTCTTTGTTCAATGAAATATCTAAGGGATTTTAAAACATCTCCTTGGCAAAGTTGATCAACTGTAATACTTGAATCAGCATATCCATATTTATTTTTCCAAGTAAATAAATCCTGAGAAATTTTTTCAAGTTTTTCTTTATTATTTTCTCTTTGTAAAGCATACTTCTCTAATTCATTAGTAATTTCTTCTAATCTTGTTGAAAAATACTTCTGAAATTGACTTGTATGAACAGATTTTTTTTTATAGATCCAACTAGATAAACCCATCACAATTCCAATTACCACTCCAATGGCTCTAAACACTGGATTTGATAGGAGTAAAATCGATGTAAGACTAGTCACTACTCCACTAAAAATCAATAGTCCAGTTATATTATGATAATTAGAATGTTGATTTTTAGAATGGTTATTGATTTTTTCTTTTTCCTCTTCTAGTCGATTCATTTTAGTTTCTAATTCTATTTCTTCAAATTTCAAAGTTTTTTGCTGAGAAATTTTTTCTTTTAATTGTTCAATTTCATATTCTGGGATTTTCAAAGGAATATTATCTTGATGAATATTCCATATTTCTTCTTCCTTTAAAATATTTTGTTGTAATTCATCTAATTCTATTTTTAATTTTTTTCTAAGCAAAATTTTTTCATCTATTTCATCTTCCATTAAAGAAATATTTAGTAATTGAGACCATCTTGGATCTTCTTTTAGTACTTGTTCACTTTGATGTCTCTGCTTCCATAAATGATACTCCTGCTGTAGTTCATGAATTTGTTGTTCATTCCATTCATCATCTAAATGATTTCTTTCTAATTCATACTTCCACTCTGGGTTCCAATTTTTTCCTTGATTGAAATCAATTTTATTACTGATTTCCTTCCATCTTTCATAGCTATTCCAGTGGGATTGTAATAATTGAAGTTTTCTTTCTTCTTCCTGTTTTTTTTGAATCATTAGCGAATGCCTTTGGATTTCTTGCTTCATCTCAACTGATTTTTGAAGTGTCTCTTCATATACATCATTATTTTTTGCTAATTCTTCTATTTTAAACATTTGTAAATCTAATTGATGTAATTGCTGGTTAATCACTCTTTTTACTGCTTTAGGCGTAAAGATTGCATCTGCTTTCTTTTGTAGTCTTGTTGATAATTTCATCCATTCTTCACTACCGGTTAAGCTAACACTATATAGATATTGATCCATTTCCTCCATTGAAGAAAATTGAAATTGGTCTAATTGCTCCTTATTAAATCCAAAAACTTGTGCATATTGTTTTTCATCAATTTGAAATAACAATTGTTGCCATCTTTCTTCGGATAAACTATTTCCTGAAGTCGTTTCACATCTAAAACATTGCTTACCATTTTTGATATATCTTTCTATGAAAAGGGATCCTTCTAATGTTTCTTCTAACCAAATTCGTCCTCCCATAATTCCCCCATTTTGAGGTTCATAAGGATATTTACCAGAAACTTTCTTTGGAAAACCAAATAAGATATGTTGAATAAAGGAACGTAAAGTTGATTTGCCCGATTCATTTTTTCCTTGAAATATTTGTAATTGATGATGAAAATCCATTCGTACTTTTGACCATTTTCCATACCCAAAAATTTCAATTCTATTAATGTACATTTTCATCACCTACTTCCATATTCGTTTCGATTAAAACTTTCGCTCTTTGAATTATTTTATGTTGAAATGCTTCACTACTCATTTCTTTTGAAAAATATTTTGCCAACAAAGTATGTTGCATAGCAATATTTTGAATATCTTCTAGTCGATTTTGATGACTTTCCTCATCCTCCAACAATTCAATGCTTAGTTGATTATTTCTTTTCGACTTCTTAAATTCAACATCAATTTCTATTAAATATATTTTTTCGTATTTCGTTGAAATTTCCTTTTGTAAAATTTCTTCTATTAATTTTAACCATGATTGATTAAACCCTCTATCTACTATCAGATTAAATTTTAACAAATAAGTTTTTTCTATTCCATTTTTGGATTAAAATTTCTCGATATAGCTGTGATACGATTTGTTCTATAGAGTAAACATTCTCCATTAAAAATTCTATTTCTACCCATTCAATTGGGTTACAAGAAACAAATTGTCTATTCATTGGTAAATTTTTATTTAGAGTAATCAGATAAAAACCTTTTTCACCAATCTCTTTAAAATTTCGCCCTTGAATCGTTCCAGAGTATGCAATTCTACCATTAGAATCTAAATCTATCGCTCGATGAATATGTCCTAATGCCCAATAATCATAATGAAGCTTTTCTAAATCACTAATTTTAAATGGAGCATATGCTGCAGATGAATCTGATGTTGTACGTGTTTGACCATGATACATCCCAATATGGTAATCTACTAAAGAATTTCTCATTGGAAAATGCATTGCCATTGGCTCTGTAATCCATCTTGTATCATAACTAAATCCACTAATAGCAATACTTTCACCGGAAGAAGTTTTCAATAGTTCTGTTGAAACATCTTCTTTAAATGCTTTTACCCAATCATTATTCCAATCTTCAGTAAATCCTCCATAATCATGATTTCCATGAATCAAATAAGTATAAATACCTGCTTGAGCTAATCTTTGAAATTGTTCTTTCAAAAAAATTTTTTCTTGAATATGTTGATGACTAGAATCGAAAATATCTCCTGAAATTAGTACAAAATCAACATGGTATTTAATCGCAGTATCAATTAACATTAAGAAGGCTGTTTTAGTAGCTTCAATTGCCTTAAGTGCAATCGAACTATCTCTTTGTTGGAGTCCTGTAAAAGGACTTCCTAAATGTATATCGGCACAATGTATA
>ERZ773037.1382-NODE-1382-length-12609-cov-12.212761_pt1 | contig 12609 bp, 12 predicted proteins | sample MGYA00511466_ERZ773037 | MGnify/ENA primary metagenome ERZ773037 (study PRJEB29015, sample SAMEA2738146) | human oral metagenome | biome: human oral; feature: human-associated habitat; material: saliva | place: China | collected 2202 ... | reverse complement strand
AAAAATACAACTCTTTTTTATTGAATTTATTAAAAATTTAAAAAATAAAATATATTTATCTAATTTTAATTTTATTTTCTCGTAAATATTGAATAGATTCTGGTGAAAGAACTTCTAAAATTGATAAATCTTCAGATTGATTATAAGCAAATTCAAAGTGAATTTCGTCCGCATTAGTATATCTATATTCACCACCATGGTAGCCAAAAAATAATTCTCCAGAAGTCAAACGTTCATATGCTTCTTTAACTGTTGCAATTGGAACATAATCTGAATCTTCATCAAAGAAGATAGCTGGTTCTTCATAAATTCCTCTCCAAGAACCAAAATCTGTAACCTTTTTAATCATTAGGGGATAGCTTAATAAGTTTTCAAATTTTACAATATCCATAATAGTTGTCTCTCTTTCTTTTTATCACATATTAATTATATATTGTCAACAAAAGTTTGTCAATAACTTTATAGAAAATTTAAAAATAATTTTTGATAAGAAGAAATGGAATATTTATTCTAATATTACTAATCAAATTGAAAAAGAATATTATAAAGCAAAATTTTAAATAGGATTATTATAATCCTATTTAATTTATGATTTTAAAAGTGGTATTGACAATTTTTATTATCTTTTATATAATAAAGTTAAGTAATTAAAAGGAGAGAAGAAATGGAAAAATCATTAATTTTAAATCAGATTCCTTTTTTAATTAGAACTTGTGTTTTTGAAAATTATTCTGATTTACAAAATCGTCTTTATCTAATCTTAAAACCATTTGAAAATGATTTGCCTGAAGAACCAAAAAAATTAATTTTAGATAATCCTAAAACAAGATTATCATTTCATTTTAATAAAGATACACAAAAGATAGAATTAGATAGTAATTCATATGGAAATAAAATATATCCTAAAGATTTTTTATATAAAAATAATTATGAAAATATTTTATATATTGCAAGAGATTATGAAAATAAAGATAGAGAATATTTTAGTCCTAATGAATTAGAATCAATTACTAAAGATTTCTTTTCAGATGGAAGTCAATTTGCAAGTCTTGGTGGTCATTTAACATTATGGGAAGGTATTATATAACATGTCTATTTTAATTAAAAACTTAAATATCATTTATATCACTTCGTTTTGGAAAAGTAATATATCAAATGAATTAAATGTTCCTGAAACTATAACTGATTATATAAATTTTAGAGTATTTTTAAATAAAAACTTTCCTGATTTTAAAGTTGTGAAACTAGATGAATTAAATAATATTCTTCCAAATCAATTAAAAATTGTTGATGAAATTTCTCCAGGATTATTTATTACTGAAAACAATGAAATTATTAATTATGATGATTATTTTGATGGAAATAATATTCCTTCTGGAATCAAAGGATTTGTATTATACCCAAAGTTTAAATTATTGAATAATAATGATTTAATTGAAAATTATATTAACTATGTTGCAATAGAATTAGTTAATACAAATGATAATTTTTTAACTTCAAAAAAAGAATATTATTGTTTACTTAATTTCCCACATAATGACATTTATTTAAATAATTTAAAAGATGAATTTAATTTAAATTATAATTGTAATTATGATTTAACCAAAGATTCTTTATATTTTATTCTAGGAAAAGATGAAGATGTGCTAAATGACTATTTAAATAATGATAGTTTTATTGTCCAAAATAAAAAATATAATAATTTTAAAGAAGCTTGTAATAAACTAGATTTAAATTATGAATCTATTTTAAATTTAAAAAATTACTTCAAAAATAATAAATTTTCATTAGAATACTATATAGATTTATTCCTAACTTCATGTAAAAAATCAGGATATAGTAATAAGTTCAATAATCTAGATAGTAGTTATTATGATTTTTTAAAATACAAGTTTTATTATAACAATATAAATTTTGATTCTCTATATTCAGCCTGTATTTATTTTAAATTAGATTATGAAAAAATTGTAAAGTATAAACAGAATAAAAATTTGTTGAATGAAGAAGTTTTAGAGTATTTTTTGAATAATGAACAAGAATATGATACTAATAAATATATATTTTTAAATGAAGAGTTTGATTCATTCCTACATTGTTGTAATTATTATGATTTCGCATCTTCTACAATATATCATTACGCAGAAAGAAATAATATAACAAAAGAAGAAGCTCTAATTAGTTATCTTACAGGTAATCTAATATATAAACAACCAGATACAACTAATAATAAGACTAAAACTAAAAAAATATCTAAAAAGATTTTTATTAATAATAAAATTTTTGCTTCTTTGAATAGTTGTTGTAATTATTATAATATTTCTAAAAATATAGTTGTTTCTTATGCAAAAAGTAATAATATATCTAATGAAGAAGCTCTATTATTTTTTGTTCCTGAAGAAATTCCTATTGAATATTTTTGCAACAAAACAAAACAAAAAAATAAAATTATATTTATGAATAAAGTATTTCCATCTTTTGTAGAAGCTTGTAAATATTATAAAATTAGTCGAGATGCAGTAAATCATTATGCTAAAAATAAAAATATTACAAAAGAAGAAGCTTTAGCATACTATTTAGCTAAAGATAAAAAAGAGAAAATAGAATATATTAACAATTAAAATTAAATGGAAAGAGTATAAAACAATGAGATTATTTAAAGACCAAGAACGAATCATTAAAGAAATAATGTTGAATTTAGATAAAAATAATTTAATTATTTCACCATCTGGTTCAGGAAAAACTTATATGATTTCTCAGATTACAAAAAATCTTATTATGCAAGATAAAAAAGTAATTATTATTGTACCAACAAATGTTGTTCAAGAGCAAACTTATAATTTATTAAAGTTATTTGGAGTTTATGCTCCAGTAGAAACATCATTAAAATTTATTTCAATGAAAAAACTGAAAGATGTCGACTTTATAATTGTTGATGAAGCACATCATTCAGAGGCTAATATTCATAAAGATTTATTTAATAAATTTCCTAAAGCTAAAAGAATAGGTTTTACAGCAACACCAGTTAGATTAGATGGTAAAAATTTAGGAAATTCTTTTGATAATGTAATTCAAGGATTAACAGTAAAAGAATTAATTAGTTTGAATAGATTATCTCCTTTTAAATATTATGCTCCCAATCTTAGCTCACAATCTATTCCTGAATTTTTCCAATCAAGTTCTTTAACTGTTGATAACAATTCTTTTTATATCCAAAATAAACAAAATAATTCTTATAATACAGAATATAAAGGTGTTATGTTTGGTGATGTAATAAATACATATAAAAAAATCGCAAAAAATAAACAAGCTATTCTATTTGCTCAATCTATTGAACAATCAAAAGAATTTGCTTTAGCTTTTAAAAGAGAAAATATTAAATGTGACCATATTGATGGATATATGAGTTTTGAGGAAAGAAAAAAGATTCTAGATAATTTTAGAAAAGGAAAAATTCAAGTAATTTGTAACTTTAATCTAATTTCAGAAGGCTTTGATATGAATGACTGTGAAGTTGTTATTCTTGCTCGTAGAACATTATCATTAGCTTTATATTTACAACAAGTCTTTAGAGCTTTAAGATATAAAAAAGATAAAGAAGCTATTATTTTAGACCACGCAAATAATATTCATTATCATAATCAAATTGATATGGAACGCTATTGGGATTTAAATATAGAAAATAAAAAGAAAGACAATTCTAATAATTATCCTTCTAATGTTAAAAAACCAAATTTGACTTATATTTTTGATGAATCTATTGAGTTGGAAGACATATCTAATTCTAAAAATCCTAAATTTGAAAAAGAAGTTAAAGAAGCTTTAGAAAAAGAAGGATTTGAATCTTTTAAAGCTTTAGTTCAAATACAGACTACTTATAATATTATTTCAACAAGTGATAAATCTTGGGCATATACAATGGCAACTCATTATAATAAATTAATTGTATAAATTAACAAAATAGAAAGAGTGAATAAAAAATGGATACTAACAGAACTATTCTCCATTCCTTGATAGAAGGACAAAAGACTAAAGACTTATATGAATATGCAAATAATCTTAATAAATTATCTTATTTAAGTAAAAAATATTATTCTTTAGTTGAAGAATTTAATTTTAACTATAATAAAGTGATTATTGATAATGCAATAGAATATGGTTTAGCTAATATATTTGAGTTGGGATTCTCAATTTTTGATGTAACACACGCTTTAATTGTCTTATATAGAAAAGGTAAATTCAAATTATCTAAAATTGAACAAGAAAAACTGATGAATGATTGTGATAAGATGTCTAATTGGATTATAAATGATACTGTTACAAATATAGAGAATGAAAAATTAAAACATGATATTATTCACAAATTAAATTATCTTTACTCAACTATAAAGAGACTGGAAACAAAAGATTAAGAGGTATAAAAATGACTATCACAAAAACAAAAATTCAATTGAATTTCAAAAATGAATATGATGAAAATGAATATTATCATGGAAAAGATTTTCCTAATCCAAATCTTAAATATTTAACTCCAAGCAAGTTAACTGAAATTATTAAAATAATTAATATTTTTGATAAAGAAATTATTAAAATTCCTCTTGATGGATTTGAATATGCAAATGATTTAAAAGGTGTAATTACTAAAAATGATATTGAAAATCCTACTGAAGAAGCAATTCCTGTTTATCTAAATTTCATTTCAGCTATCTTTGCTTATGATACCTATCCTAGTGACGGATTGTCTGTTAATCTTTTACCAGACATTACTCCAATTCTTACTAAAGATGAATTAATTGAGCTTCTTAATCATATTGCTTATCCTTATCGTCAGTATGGAGAATACTGGATTGGAATTACTAATTTAGAAATTGTAGAAACTGATTTTGGCAATTATTTTAGATGGGAAGTCACTTACGGAGATGATGATTTTGAAAACAATGGAACCATCCCGTTTACAACTATTAATAACACTACTGATTTTACTAAGTTTGAAACAGTTAAAGAATTGAAAGATTTTCTTAATACTATTCCAGAAGATAATAAACTACCTATACTTATTTATGACTACTATGAGGAATAGCAACAATATAAAATAGATAAGAGAAAATCTTTAAAATGAAGGATGAATTATTATGCCTAAAAAATATAAATATAGCTACTATGTTTTTGATAATAAAAAAGATTATGATTTATTTTTAGACTTGATTAAATTCCATGATTTTATTGGAAAATATGATGGATATGGAAGAAATGAAATATACTATTTTATTTGTGATAAATTAAATGTAGATGAAATTAACAAAAGAAAACTATTAGAATTAGAAATCCAATATATTCGTAAAGGACTTAAAAAAGGTTTTGATGTTTCCATTTATAATAGACCTGAATATGATTATGCTCAAATGAGAGAAATTTATGAAGGGATGAAAAATGGATTAGATATATCTTGGTATGCCAAACCTGAATTTGATGATTTTAAAATGAGAATCATTAAATTAGGATTAGAAAAAGGAGTTGATGTGAGTTCTATTGCAAAACCAGGACTTGATGAATATGATATGTTTGCGACCGTTTTAAAAATGATTAAGGAAAAAGAATTAAATAAATAAAAAAAGAGGATTTTTTATATGCTAGATTTGAAATATTTAAACCCACGAAAAGATGATAATAAATGTAAGTTAGTTATTAAAGGTGACTGGAATGATGCTGATTATATAACTGAAGACACTACTTGGAGCATTAATGATTTAAATGAAAATTTACCTTATTTTTCTATTATGGTAGATTTATTTAAATTTGATTACGATTTTCGTCATAAATTTAATTATAGTGATAGAATTGAGAAATTTGGATATAGAATAGATATTAGAGAGGATTTTAAGTCAGCTCTAGAATTTTATCTTAATTACAAAAATAACTTCTATCCAGATATTTTAAATTTAAAAAATAATGATAATAAAATTCTTTCTGATAGACTAATTGCTTTAGATAAAGATAGATTTGATGATGTTTATAATGCTGTAATTACAGATATTGAAGAATGTCTTGGAGATAGATGTAGTTTTGCCTTACCTTCTTATGAGGGTTGGGGAATTCATAGCATTAAAGAAATTTATATTGATTATAAGGGTAATAAATATGATATCCTTCCAAACAAGACATTAGAAGCTTTTGCTGACCTTATGGATAGAGAATATGATAATTTTTCTTGGTCACATGAATATGAATAAATAAAAGAGTTATAAAAATATAACTCTTTTTTATTTAAATTCTAAACTCCACTTAGTATATCCACAATCATAAATAGGTAAAAATCCATAACTTATAATGATTTCTTGATTAGATGGTAAATCTTCTCCTTGACCCACATATTTATAATCAGGAAAATTCTTTAATAATCTATCTGTCCCTTGTTTTACTAAAGATAAATTAGGAATCTTCTTATCATATTTAGAATTATACCATATTAAAGTTCCTTTGTTTTCTGTAATAACTTTAAAACCTAATAATTTATAAACATTTCCTGTTCCTAAATCATTATCTGAAAATGTAATCAATTCTTTTAATTCAGGATAGATTTTCCTATAATTTGAAATTATCTTACTAGCTCCACCTACAACTCTATAATTTGATTCAAAAGCTAATCTTCTTAATTCAAAATAATTTGTTTTCTTCTCAAAAACTCCTATTCCTAAAACTTTATCTTGATATAACAATTCTACCACTTTTGTTGTTGAACTGTTATTTATCTTTCCTAATATATGATTTCTCTCTAAAAATTCTTTATGCTCTTTAGTTAAACTATCTACAATATTTACAGTAGTCTTTCTAGCAGAAACAGTAATTAATTTATTATCAATTTTACTTCTTAAAAATTTAATAATTTTATTTATATCTGTCCAATCAAAAATTGTTAATAATTCTATTCCTTTATCTTTACATCTTTTGAATTTATTATAATGATAAAATTTATCATCTTTACCAAATTGATTATTTGTTATTCCATTGTATTGATGTGTCCAAGTTGGACTAATCTCAATTCCAATATTATATTTAGGAAAGAATAAATCTATTTCATAAGGGTAAATAATTGTTCTATTATGAAGTTCTATATCTATATTTCTTTTCAAATTCAATTCTTTTTCTAATGTTTTAATAAATATATCTTCATTTATAGATAATGAATAAAAATTATTAACATAATCTTGCATTTTTAATTTTATTATATGTTGTCTAATTGAAGAATTAGATAAATTGAAATATTCCATTAAATCAACAATTGTATATTTATTTTTATTTTTTAATAAATATTCTTCTAAATTAATCCAGTCTTTATAATTTTCAATATGTTTCTGATTAGTGCTTTCAACATTAAATTTTTTCATTGTTGTTTCTTTCATTCTTTCAATATCTTCAAATACTGATTTATAACCATATCTAATTAAATTAGTTTGCTGAATTTTCTTCTTAATTATTTCTGCCTGAGAGGGATATTCAAACCCATATCTATCAAGATTAGTTCTCTTTATTTTTTCTTGAATGTCTTTTGATTTGAATGGATTATCTACTCCGTATTTATTCATATTTGTTAAAATAGATTTTTTTTGTATTTCTTTTCCTAATAAAGAACATTTATTTCCATATTTTTCTAGATTTGTTTTTGCTATTTTATTTTTTACTTCTTCAGATTGAGTAACAAATGGAACTCCGTATCTTTCTAAATTTGTATTAATCATCTTATTTAAAAACTCTTGACTTTGAGTGTAACATGGAACTCCATATTTCTTTATATTTGTTAATCTTATTTTCTTTTGAATCTCTTCGGATTGTGATACATATTCAACTCCATATCTTTCCAAGTTTATCTTTTTAATCTTTTCTTTAATTTCATCAGATTGAAAGACATTAATTACTCCATACTTCTCAAGATTCGTTTTTATTGTTTTTTCTTTATATTCTTCTGTTTGAGTATAGTAAGGAACTCCATATTTACTAATATTAGTCTTTATTGTCTTATCTTGAATTTCTTTAGATTGAGAAGGATATTTAGTTCCATATCTTTTTAGATTTGTTTTTTCTGTTTTCTTTTTAACTTCTTCTCCATGTAAAGAACATTTATTACCATATCTTTGAATATTAGTATTTGCTATTTTTTCTTTAACTTCTTTAGATTGAGAAGGATATTCTGTTTTATATCTTCTAATACTTGTTTGTTTAACATTATTTTTATATTCTTCTGTTTGACTATAATAAGGAACTCCATATTTGCTAATATTAGTTTGTCTAATTTTTTCTTTGACTTCATCTAATTGAAAAAGTGTTTCTGTTCCATATTTCAATAAATTATTTTTCTTTTGTTTATTAACCTCATCTTTATTTTTTAATCTATGAGTTGTTCCATATTTTTTAAGATTTGTTTGTCTAATTTTTTCTTTCTTTTCTTCAGATTTAAATGGATTAGATACTCCAAATCTTTCTAAATTTGTTTTTTCTCTCAATAATTTATTGCATTTATTACTACAAGTCCTTTTAGGATAAGCTAAATTTTTTTGAAATATTTTTTCACCACATATCTCACAATAAGAAAAATGTTCATTTTTACAAAACCTTTGTTTATAATGTTTTGGAATATAAGAGACTTTGCAATAATCACAAAGTCTCTCTTTTCCAACTTTTATTGCAGATGTCATTTAATAACTTCCCCTAATAATCGTTTCTTATTATATCCTGAAAAATCTGCTGAATGATGTATTCTATTATATTTGAATGTTGCTCTTGTATATTGAGGATGACTACGAATTAAACAGTACGACTTGTCCACCGTGCCAAATCTTGAGTAAACACCATCCATTCCCCCTCCGTCTTTAGAGTTTTGTGTATCTTCACTTGCATAAGATATAGTTTCTGAAACTAAATTCACATATCCAGCTTTACTTGTTTCCATAGAGGTAATAATATCATCATTTTGTCGAGAAAAATGGTCTAACTGTCTGTCATTGGATGTAATATAGCAAGAATAGCATCTGGTACCCCTCACTACATTTCCAAATGGTTGAGCAAAGCATAAACCATATTTTTCAAGTGCCATCATTCCTCTATTTCTAATTTTCTTATATACTTCTCCGAAGTCTCCTAGGAATTCTTTAAAATTAATGTCTTCAGGATTTAAGGAACTGGCACGAAGCCATTTATCTTTATCATAAGTTGGATCCTCATCTTTTTGTAGAGGTTCTTTTCTTTGTCTAATACCGAAAGACATAAAATCATCATCCATAGTAAAGTAAGTTTCTTCTCCTAGATTTCTACTAAGAATTTGAAGAGGAAGGAAAATAGAAGCGGCACCTCTATAGGAATCGGAACATTGAGTAGAGGACATAGAATCCATAATTTTAGGTTCTCTGACATGAGAATTTTTAATAATTAGGTGTTCAATACCAAAAGCTTCTTTGTAAGCAGGATATTGGTTAGCTTCAATAACCATATAAACATTTTCAATACCATGTCTTCTAAGTTCTTTAAAGGTATAAGAAGTAGAAGCTCTTTTATGAGTAGGGATATAAATATTAAAATCCATACCAAATTTTTCTTTAAAACCGTCAGTGCAACTAGGGATAAAATTAGGTGGAAAATAGAAAGGAAGCCAAATTTCTTCATCATAAGTATTAAATAAACAAGGAAACTCAATAAAACCATCTTTAATTATTTGAGGAATAAAGCTATCCTGTTCATCATAATAGGCTTTATTATTCGCTTCAATTTCTTCTGGAGTTTCATCTCTATTAATATTATAATAGGTAAGACCATTATCAGCAAATTTAAAATCACCATATTTTAAATCTTCATAAATTTTATTAGTCATTGAGTTATTACTCCTCTTCAGTTAAGTTTAAATCATCTCTAATATCTTCAATATTCATATCTCTATATTTAAGTAGATTCTTAGGTTCTAGGATAAAATCAATTTCTTCGTTTGAGAACATATGAGAATCTTTAAGTTGATTTTCAAAAACAGTTCTTTTATCAAGAGCAACAGTTCTAGAATTTCTATTTTTTAATTGCCATTCTTGTCCAAGTTCTTCTTTGCGAGCTTTCGACCATTCATCTTTTTTAGCACTAATTTCAGTTGCAATATCTTTCCATTTATCATTAAATTTCTTTAATTCTTCTTCTGCATCATAAGTTGGTAAAAAGTCTTCTTTTTTAGGAGATAAATCAAATAAAGAGATTTTTGGTTTGTCTTTTGGCTTCTTTTGAGCTTTTTTCTTTTCAAGTTGTTCTTCAATTTGCTTTCTTCTAATTTCTGCCCATTTAGCTAGTCCCCATTCTTGATTATAAGACATTTGTTTTTTATTAAAAGGGTCAATTTTATATTGAATAACTGTATCAGTAAAGAAAGATTCTGGAAGAACATATCTACCAAAAAGTCCTAGTGGTTCAAGAATAGGTTGAATTTGAGGATTATCATCTACAAAATTATCAACATCTACCCAATTCCATCTTTGGAATTCAGAACTTCTATTAAGAGCTAGTCTTAAAGTATTTTCTTGAAGATAAGTTGTATCAAGAACAATAACAGGAACTTCTTTAATATTGTTTTCTTCAGCAAGTTGTAATCTTAATTCCCCATCAATAATTTCAAAATTTTTATTTAGAATAATAGGAGCAATAAAATTCATAACTCGAATACTATTGTTAATTCTTTCTTTATTTTTAGGATTAACTAACTTATATTTACTTTGGTGAGACAAAGAAGTTGTAGGGACGATTCCAGTCCAAAGAATTTTAACTTCATCAATTTCACACTCTTCTTGAAGAACATCTCCTTTAACTTCACCATGTTCCATTACAGTAAAACTATTAAATGTCACATTAAATTGAATAAATTTATTTGGGTAATTTTCTGTTAAATAATCTTGAATAAACTTTTTAACTTCTTCAACTTTTGTTGTTGCTATATTTCCATAAGCAACAATCATTTTATTATTTTTAGAAATTTGTAAATTTCCTGAAATATTACTATCAATATTTTTTAATTGTTTATCCATGTCTTCTCCTTTAAAATATGGAATTTTTTATATCATTAAACTTTGTTTTATATAAATATTCCTATGAATAGAAATATAAGGAATATTTAATATATAGAAAAAAGAGGTGTAATATGGAAGATAAGATAGTTATTATAGGTTCTGGTCTTACAGGTTCTTATTTTGCCAGAGAATTAGCAGAAAATGGAGAAGATGTATTAGTTCTAGAAAAAAATGCTCATGTAGGAGGACAATTATATGATTATATTGACAAAGATACAAATTGTTTAGTTTCAAAATATGGTCCACATATATTTCATACAAGTAATCAACATGTATGGAATTGGGTAAGACAATTTAGTGAATTTGAGCCTTATGAATTAAGAAATAGAACTTATCTTGATTTTGAAGAAAAATCAGGATTTTATGAAATGCCATTTGGAACACATACAGCAAAGAGTTTATTAACCTCAGATGAATACAATGAATATTTAAGAGCTATTGTAGAAGAATTTCCTGGTAAAATATCTGTAAGTGTTTCTGAGTTATTAGATTCAAAAGTTCCTATAATTAAAAAATTTGCTAATTTAATTTGGGAATTAAATTATAAACTTTATACTTCTAAGCAATGGGGAATTAGTCCTAATGAAGTTGATTCAAGTGTTCTTAAACGAGTTCCTGTATATTTAAGTCATTACAATAGGTATTTTAATGATTCTTATGAAGGAATTCCAAAAGGTGGCTATACTAAATTTATTAAAAAAATTTTAAATCACAAGAATATAAATATAAAATTAAATGCTAAACCAAATATAAAAATAAAAGAAAATAAATGTATTGTAGATGGTATATATTATAAAAAAGTTATCTTCACGGGTCCAGTAGATAGTTTATTTAATTATAAATATGGGGAATTAGGATATAGAAGTTTAAAATTTGAATTTTTTAAAGAAAAAATGAATAAAAATCTTTACTTTGGAATGCCAAGTGTAGATACATATCCTAGTCATAAATTTAAATGGACCAGAATTACTCATTATGGATTATTACCATTACAAAAAGATTTAAGTTATCAAATTAGTGCAAAAGAATACTCTTTTAAATATAATCCTTATAATAAAGAAAATAACCCATATTATCCAATCAGCACTAAAGAAGACAAAATACTTCTTTCTAAATATTTAGAAGAAAGTAATAATATTAATAATTTAATTTTAGCAGGAAGATTAGGTACTTATAAATATTATAATATGGATAAAGCTATTGAAGAAGCGATGAAATTATTTAAAATAAAATTCAACAAAAAGTAAAGAAGACTTTAATAAGTCTTCTTTTTTATGACTCTTTCTATAACGCTCTAGGAAGCTCTGGATTCAATTTTAAATAGCAGGTAGTATATTTATATTGAAATGACTTTAAACGTCCGTGGAGAGATTCCTATGATGTCCTAGACCTATCGTAGAGTCTCTATATGAAAATTTCTACTGAAAATATAAAAAATAAACATAAATTAGCTCTTATATTTATTTTAAAATAGATTTATTTTAATTAAATCTTAACTTATAAAATTTACTTTTTAATTTAATGA
>ERZ773037.1372-NODE-1372-length-12669-cov-17.242191_pt1 | contig 12669 bp, 5 predicted proteins | sample MGYA00511466_ERZ773037 | MGnify/ENA primary metagenome ERZ773037 (study PRJEB29015, sample SAMEA2738146) | human oral metagenome | biome: human oral; feature: human-associated habitat; material: saliva | place: China | collected 2202 ... | reverse complement strand
ATCACCTAGCTGGACTTCTTTGCCATCAAGGACTTTCTTGCCAGTTCTATCAAGTGCATGTTTTTCTGGGTGTTTTGGTTTAGGTGGCTCTGGTGTACGAGTAATAACCTTAGCGGTCATTTCTTGTTTATTGACAATATTGATGAAGGTATTCTCAATCTTATCACCAGTTTCAATACGCTCAACTTCAATGTAGAAGTCTGCATCAAAGGTTCCTTTAACTCCTAGAGAGTTTAGGAAATCTTGATTGATAACGTAAGACCATTGGCCACCTTTTGCATCCCACTTAACAGTCACAAGTTTCTTGATAAACTCTGAATTTGTATCTTGATTGAATTCAAAAGTAAACGCATAAGATGTCCCTTTGGCAATCTTATCACCAGCTTTGACCACTTTGCCATCCTTCAGGATGACATCATAAGGCAACGTTAGATCTTTTTCTGCTGTGTACTCTGTACCCTTAATGATACCTTTCCAATTACCTGTGTATCTGTCATGCTTCAAGTCAAGCATATCAATACCGTCATACTGAGAAAGAGTGTCATGTTTAGATGGAACAGTCACACCATTCAATAAATATTGAATCAACTGTCCAATTTGAACTTCCTGACCATCGAGAACTTTCTTACCATCTTTATCAAGCACATGTTTTTCAGGCTTAATGTCTGGAACTTCAACAGTTACCAGATTAGACTTATGATCAATTCCAAAATCGATCTGATGGAATTCGTTCTGAACTTTTTGACCTTCTTTTACCAACAATTTAGCAAACAAATCAAAAGTCACATTTTTACCCTTAGAAACATAGTTCTTATAGTAAGCAGCGTTGTCTTTTGGAACCCACATATAGAACTCACCTTTCGGTGACAATCCTGCTTCTTTCAAGATTTCATTGACAACATCTGTTCTTCCTTTGTCAGAAAGAACATGATACATGTCAAATAGTTGCTTCACATCTTTTTCTTCGTCATCAGTTGCCTTGGTTTTGGCATCGTCAACGGTATAGGCGCCGTCTTGAACATCGTCTACAATCGCAAAACGTTTTGCGATAGATTTAGCTGACGCAGTAAATTTTGAATAAGGAGCATAGTCCGTTTTCAATGTAAACTTCACATTCTTGTCAAATGTCTTAGCTCCATCAATATTATTTCCATGTGTATCCTCAACAGATTTTGTAGGATTTACAGATGGTTTGTAGCGCAAGTTAGCATAGCGTACATGAACAGTACGAGGAGGAATGCTATTTGGAACAGGAGTATATTTTGGATCGACTGGTTTTGGTGGATTTGGCACATGCGGTTCATCTGGAGTTGGAGCAGGAACACCTGGTTTCTCAGGTTCTGGAGTGAATGGTTTTGGTTTATCACTCTTATCAACTGGTTTTGGATCTGGAAGATACTTAGGATCAGGAATTGTATTCTTCTCATAGGTTTCCAACTCTGGCGGATGAATTTCCTCTACCGTCTCCACAATATTATTATTCCCCCAAAGTTGGAATGTGTATGTTGCTTCATACAATTCCCTATCTGTGTAAGGTGGCAAACCTTCCGCTTTTCGTTCCGCATCAGAATACTTACGATATGCTTCAAATTTTTCCTGCGAATAAGGTTTGAATTCTTTTTTACCATAGTAATAACTCAAATGTCCTTTCGAACCATAGCCAATAGATACAATAGTTCCTACAGGTGTATCATGAAAATCGTTTACATTTGAATAGATTGGGTCACCAGCTTTATACTCGTCTAAACCTGTATCGTCGTCTGATTGATACGTACCTGACGTTTTCACACCTTTCCAACCAGTTTTATTTCCAAATGCTGGAATAGGTGTTTCTTGAACCAATGAATCACTAGGTGTTTTTACAATACCTGTTGATCCATCTTCATAGGTATGACGAATGGACTGACCGTAGTCAATATCTGAATACACATCGGCACGTCCAATGTTTAATGGCTTGCCAGTTGCTTCATCAAAGAATTCATAATCAAAATCCGGATTCAAATAATTAAATGGACTAAATCCAAACGGCGAAACACCTTTGTTATCTATCGACCATTTTGACCACCAGACCCACAAACGACTATAAACTTGAGAATTACCTTCTTTTTCAAATGCTTTAGTAGGTGTTGATTTCGAAATGAATTTCACAGAAATTGTTTTCCCTGTTTGAGTCTTACCAATTTTGTGCAAGGTAAACCAATCGCCTTCCTTAATATTTTTTAGAATTGTACCACCCGTTGATGTGGCATTTTGTCGAGCGATTTCCTCTTTATCAATCATATCTGTACGACCAGGCTCAATCGTGGTTTCAGAAGTAGCTCCTAACGTACCTTTGACCAACTCCAAATCTTTTACTCCTGAAAACGCTGCGGTAAGTTTACCGTAGTATTCCAAAGAACCACGTTTTGTTTCGTCATAGTTACCATACAAAGTAATGTTTGGTGCAGTTGCAGCAACACCTTTCTTTTTAAGCTCTTCCAATTTTTGTTCATAATCTTTTTTATTTTTAGCATATTTATCTAAACTTTGATTATTGCGATCATCAATCTGAGCATTTTTTTCTTGTAGCTCTTTCAAAGCTTTTTCATGATTCAAACGAATTCTCTCATTTTCAGCTTCTACTCGAGCTTTCTCACGCTCATACATTCCTGTATCGGTTTTCACACGATTGTTATACGCTGCCATTTCTTGATCATGCTTTTCTTGTCCCAAACGGTTTCTTTCACGAATTTGACGATTTTCTTCTTCACGTTCTGCTTTTGCTTTTTGATAATCGTCATGCTTCTTTTTATTATCCTGATCAATTTGAGCATTTTTATTTTTTACTTCCTCAGTATCTTTATTGTACTGATCCAGATCTTTCTCATACTGAGCTTTCTTCTCGGTATTTTCATTTTGGATCACTGTACGCTCATTTTCACGTTTAGCAACATCACTCTTATAAGTGGTTGCCGACTCTGAAAGATTTTTAGATTGAGTGTCATAACTTTTCTCAATATCGGCTTTTCGTTTCGCAAGATCTTCCTGACTCTCAGCAACCCCAGCGTCTGTCGCAACATCTTCCTGAACTTTTAAACCTGCCTTTTTAGCTGCAGCAACAGCTTGATCAACAGTTGAATGATCTACTACAACATCAACTGTAGTATTCTTTTTAGCAGTTTCGTCCTGCTTAGGCACTTCTTGTTTAGGTGCTTCCTGAACCGCCTTTGGTACATTTTGATTTGCATTCAACTCATCAGCAGATACACTTACAGTTGAAAAAGCCATCGCTAGAGCAGCCATTCCCAAAATAACACCACAAGCACCGTAATGCTTAACTTTACGAATTGATCCAAATACCTTTGTTTCTTGTGTTTTAAACATTCATTTTCTCCTTTACCTAATTAAAATAACTTTTTCTTATAAAAGTAACCCACTGCTGTCAACAACATAGCCCCAATAGCGCCTAGAACGCTTTCTGCTGTCCCTGTGTTTGGAAGGGTTTTGAGCTTACCATCTTTATCAGTGACAGAAATAGTCTTATCTTCGTTAACTGTTCCACCAACTTCTTCTGGAGCCACTACAGAACCATCTGAAAGGACTACGTTTCCATTTTCGGTGCTAACGATAGATGCACCTGTATTTGTTTCAACGGGCTCTTTGGTTACATCATGGACAACCTGTCCAGTTGATGTAGATGTTGTTCCAATTTGGGATTTCCCTTGCTCGTTTGCCTCGTCTGTTGTTTTTGGCTTTTCAGCTGGGACTCCATCAAGGTTTTCAGCGTTATCTTTACCTTGAGGTTTGCTTGGGACTGTTGGTACACCATCAAGACTTCCTGCATTGTCTTTGCCTTGAGGAAGTTCAGCAGCTGGAGTATCCGATGGAACTGTTGGTGTCTCAGCTGGCGCAGTCGGTGCCTCAGTCGAAGCTGATGGAGTCTCAGCGTTGTCCTTACCTTGTACACCTGGCGTTGTTGGGTCAACTGGAGTAACTGAGGGCTCTGTTGGCTGAACTGCTGGAGCCTCTGTTTCTGTTGAAGCGCTAGGTGCTGTTGGCGTAACTACTTCTGTTGTTGGTGCTGAAGAGTCAATTGGTGCAAGTTCGTCTGCCGATGCAAAGCCGCCAGCTTGTGTAAGGGCGAGTGTTGAAAGGGCGAGTGCTGCTAATACTTGTTTTTTCTTGTTCATTTTGATTTTTCCTTTTCTAATTTTTAAGATAATTTGATTCTTTTGGTTCTGTTTCTACAACAAATCCATATTTTGAAGAATCAAAAGCTTTTACATCAAAAGTTAATCTGATGCTAGATGATTTATCCCCTTTTTTTACAGACAAGATATAGGAAACCGTATATTTTTGAGTTTCTGAATCATAATTCAATTTCTCTAAAATAACAGATTGTAGAGTTCCTTCTTTTGGTTTAGTAAATTTTGCATCACCTTCAGAAAGAAAGTCTACTAGATTTTCTTTTTTGCCTGAATAATAAGAGGGGAGAAAGTATCTGCTAAATACATCAACTTCATTTTTTGTTGAGACAAGAAGTTGAGTATTTTTTTGTTCCTGATATAAGAAATTTACTTTTTCGGACTGGCTTGATAGTTGAGCGAAAGCAAAAAATACGCAAACAATATTTATCACTGACAGCATTCCCAAAACACCTAAAAATAGATAAATTTTCTTCAGAGAAACTGACTGCTTTTGAGCTATGGGAGGGGCAACGATTGTTTGACCTCCTACTTTTAGATCATGTGATGGACGATTTGGTTGTGAAAGAACCGCCACCTCACCTTCAGCTGGGAAAAGAGGAAGGGAAGAATCAGATAACCCCAAACTTTGTTTATATATAGGATAAATCTGGTTCTCAAAATACTCCCGTTTTTCTTGATAGCTGTAATTCGCAAATTCAGAACGAGTAAGTATCGCTTGAATGAGGAGAAGCAAGAGATTTTCATAGTCTTCTGTAATGAGGAATGGACTAGCATAAACCTCCCCTTCTGTCACCACGTTTTTTCCTTCCAGATGGGCAATTGCTACTTTTTTCAGCTGAAACTGACCATACGCCTGTCTTAACTCTTTAAATAACAATTCGGCTTGTTGAAATGTTAGGTAGGGCAAACTTTTTGCAATCGGCTGAGAAAAATCAGAAAGATGATCCAATCCCTCGATGATATCAAACAACTCACTATCATCCTCTGGACCTCTTCCATCTTCCCAGGTGATTTCTAGAAATAAGTCATCTGTAATCGTACAGTGACCTTTATTAAAGAGCGCAAAAGCCATATATCACCACCCCTTAATTTTTCACAAAATCAAAAATCCATTCAATGATACTTGGACCTGCAGAAACACCAATAATTGCAATTGCAATTGAAATCCAATTTTTTTTCATTGAGGCTTTTAACTCTCGTCCACCAAACGCATAAATGAGCGAAGTGACAACGGCAGCTAGACCAAATAGCGCAACACTGACTAGCTGAACTTTTGTAATTCCTTGTTTCGCCAAGTTATCCGACTTAGCAAATGGATCGTCCGCATAGACTGTAGATCCTGTTAGGAATAGGGAAAGGCTCAATAAAAACATCTGTGATTTTGTTTTTACTTGCTGAAGTTGTCTTGTCAAATAATTTTTCATAGAAATCCTCCTTTGTTTTTTTGACAACGTTAGTATAATAGATAATTGAAAAAAATTTTTTAAAGGGACAATCATTTTTTTAAGGTGAGTTTTAAGAAAATAATGCTTCACCAAATGACGTCTTTTCAGCTTCAACATCGAATAATATTTTTCTTTTATCTTCACGATGATGCTCATCTGGCGCATCACCTTCTACCCAAAGATGGAAATGATACTCTTGATTGTGATCAGATAAGTTCAGAAACTCTTTAGAAATCAAAGGAAGCACCTTATGTTTAATCACTCTTTCCAGAGGTCGTGCACCATCCTTTATATTGGTTCCTACATCCAATAAATAAGTAACCAAACTTTCTTCATAAGAGAGAGTCAACTTTTTATTCTTCATTCTTTCTTGAATTTCTGATAGCTGTTTGACAATAATTTCCTTATTCACTTCCTCGTCTAACATGTTGAAAATCAATTTATATTCAATTCGATTGAGAAATTCTGGTCGGAATTTAGTTTCCAACTCCAACGTCATGCTTTTTTCAAACTGAACTTTATCCCTATCTGTTAATTTTTTAAAATTCCCTTTCAATTCATACTGCTTGATAATTTTTTCAGCACCAATATTCGTAGTAATAATAATGATTGTATTCTTAAAGCTCACTTGCCTTCCAGTTGAATCAGTCAAGTGCCCTGCATCAAGCACTTGCAAAAATAAATCTACAACTTCGGAATGTGCTTTCTCCACCTCATCTATCAGAATAACGCTATAAGGTTTTTGTTTAACCTTCTCAGTCAATTGTCCTTTCGTTCTAGTTTGACGATCGCCAATCAGCTTTGTGATATCTCCCTTTTGTTTATACTCAGACATATCAAAACGAATAATTGCCTCCTCATCATCAAACATCCCCTCTGCTAGTGCCAAGGCAAGCTCTGTTTTTCCAACTCCAGAAGTTCCTAGAAACATAAAGGACGATAGAGGCTTTCTTTGATCCTGTAAACCAGCTTGTGCAACAGTTATAGCATCCACAACAGCCTCTACAGCCTCATCTTGGCCTTTAACACGTCGTGATAGCTTTTCTTTTAAACCATCAAGTCTTTCCTTGTTACCTTTCAAAATCGTCGTGACAGGAATACCTGTTTTATTTTTCAGCACCTCTGCAATTTCTTGTTTCCCGACATGGGCTAATCCATTTGTAGAACAAATTGTCGCTGCTTCATCTATTAAGTCAAAGGCTTTATCAGGTAAAAATTGATCAGGTATGTAGCGGACGGATAGAAGTACAGCTTGTTTTACAGCATCAGATCTGATAGATACCTGGTGAAAGTTTTCATAAATGGTTTTAGCTTGTTCAAGAATTTCAATCGCTTGAATAGTTGTTGGCTCATCAACCATAATCGGCTGCATTCTTCGCTCTAGCGCTCGATCCTGTTCGACATACTCATGAAATTCATCTAAAGTAGTTGCGCCAATCAATTGCATCTCACCACGTGACAAAACTGGCTTTACAATATTTCCAGCATCCAGAGCACCTTTATTTGAACCTCCAGCACCAACAATCGTATGAATTTCATCAATAAAGAGAAGATTTTCTCCTTTGGTTTTTACCATCTCCTCAATAATTTTTTTAAACTTAACAATAAATCCTCCATCCTCATCTGACATTAAACTAGATAGTTCCAGAGAGCGCACTGTCAAATTTTTTAATTTTGGAGACACCTGGTTTCTTAAAATGGCCAAAGCAAATCCTTCAACAATAGCTGTTTTTCCAACTCCAGCTTCTCCTACCAAAATAGGATTATTCTTAGTTCGCCTGAGAAGAGTGGTCTGAACAGCTTCTACTTCTTTATCACGGCCGTACACCTGATAATCTTCCGCTTTTTTTGAAACTTTTTCTGTCAAATTATCTGTATAACGATCTAAGTAGGGTGTTTTTTTCTTTTCTTCAGTAGTCACACTTAATCACCTCTTTCTTTTACTTCCTTGATTTGAAGAGTGAGCTTATCTTTTATCGCATCCACAAATTCTCGTGGATTGATTGTCCCTTCTCCTATCTGAGATAGAAACATTTCCCAGCCACCGGTTGTCTCTGGATCAGAGAATTCATTATCGTAGAGATAATTGATCAGTAGATAGGCCTTGTTCGTAGGAGTTAGTTGACCTGTTTTTTTATCTTTAACAACATAACCCTTACTCTGAATTTTTTTAATGATTTCTCCTCTAGTGGCTTGTGTTCCCAAGCCATATTTAGGAAATATTTGGCCAATCAATTGGCTTTCAGTTAATCGTTTAGGTGGTTTTGTTTCACCCCCTGCAATCTGAACTTGTGTCTCAATTCTATCTCCTACTTGATAATCAGGAACTTCAACAGAACCTCGTACCTTTCGAGAACTCCATTCAGCCCATCCTAATTTATGAAGCGTTCTACCCTTTGTTTTAAAAACAAGACCATTATTTTCTACTTCAATAGTTTTGGTTGAATAATAACAATCATCCGCAAACATCAAGATTGCCTGCTTCACAACTGCTTCATAAATCAGTCGTTGATCAGTTTTTAAATTTGAAAGGTTTGGAATTCTTTCAGTCGGAATCAAGGCTGAGTGGCTCGTGCCAGAAACTTTTTCATCATTGACATAATCTTCTCTAGGCTCCAAAAACGCTGGCTGAAAATGACAATTAATAGCTTTTTGATAGGCAGATAGATTTTCTTTTAAATCATCAAATTCAAAACGACTGATATATTCTGAGGTCGGTCGTGGATAGGAGAGAAAACCTTCCAAATATAGTCCCTCAACAATACTCTCTGTTTTACTTGAGTCAAATTTCCAGGCGCTTGCTGCAAAACTTTGTAATACAGACAAGGTAAATAGTTGTGGAGCGGATTTCTGATGTTTTTCTACCTCAACTGAAGAAACAACAGAGGTGGTTGATAATCCCCTTGAAGAGGCTAAAATAGCTTCACTATCTTTAGTTTTATCTTTGGTCGTAAAGAACACCCCATTTTTCTTATCCTCCAGCTGAAGCTTCCAATATTTTTCTGGAGTAAAGTTGCGGATCTCTAAATCATTCTCACAAACTAGTCTGACCGCTGGTGTTTGAACTCGGCCAACCGATAGATGGCTACCTTTTGTTCGAGGGAGTTGTCCTCTTGCTTGAAGATCAATCGTTGCAAGAGGAGATAAGTTCATACCTACCAACCAATCACTTTGTGCACGTGCTTCAGCTTCTAAATAGTAATTATAGGTTTCTGAAGGTTCCTTCAATTCCTGAAAAGCTTTTTGAAGAGCTTTCTTCGTCATGGAGCTTGCCCAAAGACGTTTCCAAATTTTCTCCTTGCCTCCTGGTATGTGCGATAAAATGGAGTACGCAATCCGCTCGCCTTCTCTATCAGCATCCGTCCCAATAATCACTTGATCCGTTGCTACCACTTCATCATAGATTCTCTTAAATTTTTCTCTCGAATCCTTGTCCTCTTTCAGATGTTGCTTAAATGAAACATTTGTAAGAGGTAATTTATCAAGCGACCAATTGTCTGGTTCACTATATTCAAATAGGTGCCCTTCAGCAGCCACCACATGTACTTCAGCTGGAAAATAGGGTGAATTCCTAATGACATAGACACCTTTCTTTTTACTAAATTGTCCCAAAGCTGTAGCGTAAGCTTCTGCCTGTTTCTCTTTTTCAGCCAGAATAACTATAACCATATCATTCTCCTTCTACTTCATTTTCTGTCATTGTAAGCTATAATTAAAAAATCTTTTGTAAAGGGACATCAACAAAGGATAGAGTGAGTTGGCATCAAAAAACAGTACATAAAGTTATATAACTTTATGTACAAAAAAGAGGCTCTTAAAGAGCGCTCTTTCTAGACTTTAAGCCCCTTCTTTGGGCTTTGGATAAAATTTTGATTTTGTACCACCTGTCTGTTTAACTGATAAGGCTTTGTATGTTGTTCAACACTTTTTACAATCTTAGATACTGTTCCATGAATCCGTTTCATAGATTGCGCTAGTTGTTGATCGTCAAGAGAGGTCAAATTATCAGTCCAAATTGCCATATAGCGAATAGCTTTCTCCGAGGTATCTAACCCAAAATGCTTAGAAACAAGATAACTTGTCATCTCAGCTTCAAGTTCTCTACGATCTTTTGAGACATCTTCCTTATACGAGTTAGCAAATTTAGGATTATGTAGACTAGCATGCGCCAACTCGTGAATAGTGGTTGCAACCACTTCTCCAGGAGTATTATCTGGATTCAAAAGTATCTTTTGTTCATCTGGATAAAAAGATCCTTTCGCACTTCTCAACTCTTTTGCATCGTCTTGATAGATTGTTACTCCAATATTCTTAGCATAGTCTGAAAGTCCTTCAAGCACCTCTTTTGTACGAATATGATCCATATTAAAGTTATAGTGACGATTTGGCATCGCTTTTGGATAAAATTCAGGCTTCAAGGTTGTTTGGGACAACTCAAATACTTTATACGTAGCGAATTTAGCTAAGCCTGTGTTTGAATCTCTTTCTTGGAAGAAGCGAGATTTCAATTTTCCTTCTTTCTTTAAAGCCTTTTCTTCAGGTGTCGCTTCAGAAAGTCTTTTATATTTTGGATTACCTTTTCCATTTTTTACCTGGTTCCCATTTTCATCCAATACAGGAATCATTTCAACCATCATAGGTCTAAACAAGGTAATATGTGATTTTTCTCCAGTCTTAACCGAAAGATTGTTATGGACAACTTCTCTTGTTCGACCTGTCTTTTTATTGGTATAGGTATTTCTCGTTTCAAATACCTGATCTGAAGTAATCCCAAGCACTTCCCCCATCGATTGCCATTGATTATAGGTTGCGACTGCATTCGCTCCTGGCCACTGTTCCTGAATCAATGCTACATTTCTAGGTGAGAGCTCTGGAAACTTACTCATAAAATTCAGATACTCTTCTAACCGTTCTGGTGTTTCTGTGTACTCTCTCACTTTTTGAAAAGCAACCTCACTCAATTCATGAGGCGTTAAACTAGCATAATCAATACTACTTGAGTTTACTTTAGGAGTCTCCAAATTCGAAATAGGTTCCTCTTTCAGAATCTCCTCTACACGCTGAAGCAAATTATTTTTAGTTTCTTGCTTAGAAGATTGAAAAGTTACCGTTTCTCTTGTATCAAGAGTTTGACCTGTTTCTTCTGTTAATCGAGCTGATTCATTTGCTTCCTGGGAAATTTCCTTATTCACCTCTCTATTTTCCAGCTGAGAAAGAATTTCTTCATCCATCGATGCTAGTTCAGATTGACCGTTGAGTCGACGATATCCTAATCCTAGCATTTGTGAAATTGGTGTAGTCTCATCTCCAATATCATATCGAATTCCCTCTTTGATCACTTCACCACCTGGAGCATAGACATCAAACTTAATTTTGGTAGGAGGGATATAGCCTTCAGTATTGCCTGCAGTTACTTGTTTCATTTCTTCTTGATGAATTGGATAAAAGTCCTGATTGGCCTTATATAGCTCCCTAGCGAAATCTTGATAAGATATCAGCTCTGTCTCTTTAAATGGCAATATAGGACCTTCTGGGCGTTCCTCAGACCATTGAAGGCGTACATGGTAGTTTTCCTTATAGATATGATCTTGTATCCATTCTTTATAAAAATCTGAATTTGTATCTAGGAGATGATCTTCACCAGCTGCAGCAACAATCTGATCAAATTTATCATTATGCTGCTTCGCATAGTCAAGATACTGATTCCAGGCTTGATGAAATTCTTCTGGAGTTTTTGAGAGGTCACCTGGCACACCTAAATTATAGACAGTATCCAAAACTTGAGTAAAAGTTACTGAATCAAGTGAAGTTTTATCTATAGTATTTACTGATGTTGTTTGTTCAGATTCTTTAGGAACCTCTTCATACTGCTTATTTCTCAAGACAGATAACATTTCCTCGCCACCATCTTTAACATATTCATCATTAATCGATAGCTGTTCAATCTGGCCATCTCTTTCTCTATAGACACCGAGAATTGTGCCAGTATCTATATCTTCCAGTTGTTTACTTAAATCCCCCTTCACTCTCATTAAAGATGCAGGGACATGAGTAAATTCCTTTTCTTTGAATAACAATAACAAATCAGTATCTTCAGGTCTAATTGCTTTTGAAAGATCCAGATTATTAAATTTCTTTACAGATGAAAGATCGTTAAACACAAAGGAGTCTGACTCTATCACCTCAGGTAATAAGTTCAAAACTTTTAGTTTATCCGACATTCCATTCGTAAATTTTAAATCTTTGAAATGCCCTTTTCCAGCTGCAACATCTTCAACGAATGACTCAGACAAATGTTCTACCCACTCATAATATACAGGTGTTACTCCAGTTAAGTGCATCCAATTTTTCTTGTCAAATTTAACATTTAGAATTTGGAATTGCTTTTCTTCCGGATTCTTATAAACATAATGGATACTTGTCCCTGACATTTCTTTTAGATACCATTGAGCCGAGTCCCTCATTGCATTTGCGTATAAATTTAACGCTCGCATGTTTTTTCTGAAGGTTTTATTTGACATTCGATCCTCATCGATGGTAAAATGAAGATGAACATTGGCAGGAAAATCAGGTTGAGAATTTTTCTCAACGGGCTGCGGTGCTGTCCCTGGAGTTTCTACTCCTAAAGAACTGGAATTGCGATTCAATAGTTCGCCCCCAGTGTTAGTCTCTTGATAATTATCAAGGGACTTTTCTTTTTCTTCTGGGACTTCAATTATCTTAATGGGGTGAGTATCAAGACGTGATATTAAGTTATCCAATAATTCTCGATTTAAAATCACTTCTCCCTCTTGTTCTTCCAGATAGTGGAACAATGTGTTTGGTGTTGTCACAAAACCATGGGCAAAGTCTCTTGTTCCCGATTCAATCAATGGATACTCCAGCATTCGCTCAACCGATTGTGATAGATTATCAAGGGTTCTTTCACCAAAATAGACGCCGAAACTGTCACTTGAGAGGCTTTCTATCTGCTTGTTGGTACTGTAGGCTGCTATTGCAAGTTCACCAATAAATCGGGTTGAAATATCTACTCCCAA
>ERZ773037.1371-NODE-1371-length-12676-cov-11.668014_pt1 | contig 12676 bp, 15 predicted proteins | sample MGYA00511466_ERZ773037 | MGnify/ENA primary metagenome ERZ773037 (study PRJEB29015, sample SAMEA2738146) | human oral metagenome | biome: human oral; feature: human-associated habitat; material: saliva | place: China | collected 2202 ... | reverse complement strand
TAAGGAGTAAAGAATGTTTTTTCTTCTTTTGGAGAACGTTTTATCAAATCTTCATCTCTTCTAATATTAATTGAGCCTTGATTTATAGCATATTTTAATTTAATAATATTTTGATTTACTTTCTTTAGTACATTTTTAGAAATATTATTTTTTGATAATATAAATTTCTCTATATCTTTTTCTATATCTTTGGATTTAACTAATTCATCTCTACTTTCATTATTCATTAAATCTTCAAATAAATTAAATACATCTTCTCCACTACCATATTCAGCTAAACCAGTTAAATATGAAGCACTATATAAAGAATAATTATTTTTATATTTCTTTGATAGGAAATTTAATGGATAATATTTTATTTCTAAATCACCTTGCAGAATTTGTTTTTTTATAATTTCATTTGTATTCTTATGTAAATTTATACAATCTCCACAAGCAAAATCAGAATACCAATTAAATTGTCTTATTTTATTATTTTCTTTTGTGAAATCTTTCTTAATCTTTAAAGTTTTATTATCATCTGAATAAAGAACAAATGAACCATCTGAATTAACATTATTAAATTTATCTATATTAACTGTTAAACTATTTACTTTTTTAAAGCTTTCTAATGCTAATGAACTTGATAATGTAAATAATATAGTTAATATAGTTAGAATGTATATATATTTTTTACTCAATTTATTTCACCTCTCTATTTATTAATATTCCTTTAAAGGCTATATCATATATAAACTATAAATATTAGTAATGTTGACAATTTATAGAGTTTTAGATATAATAAAATCAAAAAGGAGAAATAAATGATAGGCAAGATAAAAGAGATTTATAGAACAACTGATAATAAAATTTTTGAAAACAGAAGACAAGCTGAAAATCATCAAAATAGTTTAAACTATATGGTAAGACGAAATAATTTTATTTTATATGATTCTTTAGTTAAAAAATATGAAAAAAAATCTAATCAAGAGTTACAAGATATTGTAGGAAAAATCATTCCTTTAACAAAAAATTCTATTTTTCACAATGGAAAAGAAGTTCATAATAGAGTTCGACCATATTATTGTAAAAATTCCCAATCAGAAGAATTACCAAAAATAGTAGCTGAAAATGTTTTAAAGATTCGTCTATATCAAGATTATCCTGATAACAATTATTTACAAGTTGTAAATATTAATGATTTTATTCATATCTACTATAAAGGAAATTATAATATTATTAGCCCTAAAAAATTTATTAGAAAAGTAAAAAATTCAAATTATATTAGTTTTAATGATATAAAAAATGATAGTAGAATTAACATTTCTCCTCAAGAATCAAAAATTTTTCAATTAGGTGAAGTAATTGTAAATGAGAAAATTCAACAACTATTAAACTTAAAAAACAAAAAATCAGCTAAACGATTGACTCTAGGTGAATGGATAGCATTATCTAACTATTTTGAAAAAATTTATAAAAAATAGAACTTTTTCAAATTATCATTTTTTTGTCATTTTATCATTTCAAATGATAATTTACATATTTTTTGATAATTTCATTTTTTAAATATAAAAGGAATCAAAAATGGAAAGAAAAGAATTATTGCAACTATATTACAATGAAGCTTTAGAATTTGTTTTCAATACTAAATTAATTAATCGTCAAATGATTAATAAAATTAATAAACGATTTCAAAATGAAAATTTTAAATTAAATATTTGTTTTAATAAAAATAATAAAGATAAAATTAGTAGTCTTATGGTTTTAGATTTATTGCATCATAATACAAAAGAATTTTGGACAAATATTAATAGTTTAGGAGACTATGAAGAAGTTTATTTTTCAAGTTATACAGGTACAGATACAGTAGTCTTAGATGAAATTGATAAAATTTCACATAAAAACAAGTCTTATATTCTTAAAATGTCTTGTGGAAAATATAATAAAAAAGAGATTAAATATGAAGAGTTAAATGATTATATATTTCAAGAAATTAGATTTTTTATTGAATGGAATACTGGACAATTATTTTCTAACAATATAAACATTAAGTCTTTTGATGATTTAAAAACTTTAGATAATTTTACTTATTCTTCAACTAAAAAATATCCTTTTATTTTAGAAAATAAAGAAGAAGCTATTTTAATTAAATTAGAAAGAGTAAATAAAGTTGTTGATTATCAAAAAGAGTGGGAAGAGGAAAATGATGAATAAAATTATTTTAGGTAAAATAATAAAATTAAAATTTTCAAAATTAATTGTTAATAAGAATCAAAAAGATTTTTACAAAGATTTCTACAAGCTCTGGTAAAAAATTGATATAAATAAAGAAAGAGAGTGATAATTTTATGAATCTTAAATTAAATATTTTATTGAAAAATTTGGAAGATGCTAATATTGATACTTCAAAAATAAAAATTGTAGATTATGATGAAAGTATTTCAAAAGAATTTGAAATTTCAAACCAAAATTTTAAAGAACAATATAAATCTCATTCTTCCTTATTAACAGAAATTTGTGAACATCTGAAGTTTAAATTTCCAAGAATTGAAGAAGTTTTTTGTTCTGATTTATTAGAAAATGAAGTAACAATCCTTCATTATGAAAATGGATGTCTATATAGAAAAACTTTTAATATTGATAAAGATTTAAATAAACTATACCAAGATATTGAAAATCATTTTAAACAAGTTAATGAATTTTGGAAATAAAAGAAAGAAGGTGATAATATTGTTTAATAAAAATTTTTACCCTACTCCTAATGATACTATTAAATTAATGCTTGATAAGATTAAGAAAGGAAATATTAGAAATATTCTAGAGCCTTCTGCGGGGAAAGGTAATATTATAGATTATATTCATGAACATAATTATGAATATAATTATTTTGCACATAAAGTAAATATTGATGCTATTGAAATTGAAGAAGACTTAAAAACAATCTTATATCAAAAAGATTGTATTCTTGTAGGAAGTGACTTTTTAACTTTTGAAACAAATAAAGAATATGATTTGATTATTGCTAATCCTCCATTTGATGAAGGTGCAAAACATTTACTAAAAATGATTGAAATTGCAAAAAATCAAAAATTTACAAATTGTCAAATTTTATGTCTTTTAAATGCTGAAACAATTAAGAATCCTTATTCTGAGGAAAGAAAATTTTTACAAAATCAAATTGAGTTTTTCAAAGGTGAAATTGATTTTTTAGAGAATCAATTTAGTAATGCTGAAAGACAAACAAATGTAGAAGTTGCTCTTGTTCATATTAATATAATTAAAAATGATAATGATAAAAACTTTGAGTTTTTTGACTCAATGTTAAATGACATGTTGGCTTCTCAACATAATTTATCTTCCAATTCTAAAAATAAATTAGAATTAATTATTCCTAAAAATGAAATTGGATATAAAGAAGATGAAATTATTACTTATATTAACATGTATAACAAACACATTGAAAAACTTCGTAATTTATATACAACTCAACAAGAACTGGATAATTATTTGAAATATTTAAATAAAAAAGACATTCGTTTTTATTATCAAAGTCATGAAAATAAAGACTGGAACTCTACTGTAATTGGAGTTAGAAGTCTATATTGGGATAAAATTCTCAATACCAGTAAGTTTAGAGAATTATTAACAAATGAAGCTTATGATGATTTGCAAAAGAAAATAAATAGTCTTTCTGATTTGGAAATAACTTTACAAAATGTTTCTTTGATGATTCAAACATTGAGTCAAAATCAATATTCAATATTAAATGATACTCTTGTTAAATTGTTTGAAAAATATACTTCATATCATCAAAGTGAATATAGTAAAAATATTCATTATTATAATGGATGGAAAACAAATGATGCTTATAAAATGAATAAAAAAATTATTTTCCCTAGTTATTTATCCTATTATTGGAAATGGGAAAGAAGTTCATACAATGATGTTGATTACTCTTTAAAGCAAAAGATTGAAGATATTTTGAAAGTTTTTAAATTAATTTCCAGTAAAGAAGCAGGTGAATGGAAGCAAATTGGAGATTATGAATTTGAAAATAATCTCATTCATTTTAAACAGTTTAAAAAAGGAACATGTCATGTATGGTTTAAAGATTTAGAATTATTAGATAAGTTAAACTTTTTAGTTGGCCAACAAAAAAATTGGCTTCCAACTGAAGATGAAATCAAGAATAATAAAGAAGCTCAAGATTTTATTAAAAAAGAATTCCCTAATCTAAATCAAAAGTTGTTAAATTAGAAGGGAACGAAGAATGAATAAATATAAAAAAATTTATTTAATTATTAGATTTCAATTTTACTTATTTTTTATTGAACGTTATCTTCCTGAGTTAAAATCAGAATGGTTTATTGCAAACAAAAGAAAACTACCTGATTCTATATTTAGATTAATTTCAGAAATCTTGTTTAATAAAAACAGCATTGATTTACAATCAAAAATATTAAAAGAATTAATAGAATTTAACAGTAAAACATTAGGAATGGAAAACTATGGATAATAAAGAATATAAAAAAATTGCAAAAAAAGAATTGCAAAGATTTAAAAGACTACAAGAACTAGAACTTAAAGGACCTAAAATCGTTTTTAACTTCATTTGTGAATATATTCATAAGAATAATTTGAATGATTTTTTTGAAATCAAATTAATGAATAACTATGAAACTAAAATTTATTTAAGATGTCGAAAAGAAAAAATCCTTATTTTACGAGTTGGGAATAAAATAACTAAAAATAAACTAACTAAAAAATTAGTAAATTTAAACAATTATTTAAATGAAAAAGAAAAGTGTGAATATAAATTTATTGATTTCCTTCAAAAAAATAACATTAAAATTAAAACTCCATATGTTATTTCTAATTTAAATAAAAAAGATTGGATTATACCAAATAGAAATTATATAAACAAAGAAAAAGACTATATAATTATTTGTAATCCCAGTTTCTTTGAGGGAAAAATTCATTTTCGTTCATATGAAACTAATCAAGTTGTCTTTGAAAAACATTCAAATTTTAGTGAAGAAAATCTTTACAATAAAAAAATAACTTTTGATTCAAGTAAAAAATTATCGTCTCAAGAATTTCTTGAATTTATTCATTCTTTGGGGATAATTTAATAAAAAAACTATATTATAAAAGGATTAAAATATGAATAAGAAAATATATAAAAAACTAATTTTAGCAGATAGAGAAAGAATAGCTAGATTAAAAGAAATAGAATTGAAAGGATATACAGTTGTTTTTAATTTCGTTATCAAATATATTTATTCAAATAATTTAAATGAATTTTTTGTTCCTAAATTAGTTGAAAACAATGAGACTGAAATATATCTTTGTAGAGATAATAAAAAGTTTTCTATTTTAAGAATTGGAAATAGACAAATAAAAAATAATTTAATTAAAAAGCTAGAAAACTTAAAGAATTATCTTAAAAAAAATGAATTAATGAAACTAGAATTTATTAATTTATTAAAAAAAGAAAAGATGCAATTTTTCTTTTCAGATGATAAACAAAACTTACATTTTGAAGTTGAAAATAATAATTCAAATGTTGAGATGATTCTATTCAGTCCTATTTATAACAGAGATTACATTCTTATAAATGAATATTTAATTAAGATGAAAACAGTTACAAAAAAATATAACTATAATAATAGTAGGGTTATAGAAAGTAAATTTACTTTTAACTATCCATTTAAATTATCTCTTTCTGATATAAAAACTTTAATTCACTCTACAATAGAAGAAGATTTACAAATAAACAACTATAAATAACTCTTTCTGAAAAGATACTTATAAAATAAAAAAGTTATGATATAAAATCATAACTTTTTCTATAGACTAAATTAAATAAAAACTTTATTCTTAATTTTAAATCCTTTATAATAAGCTTGTAATCTCAAAAAGAGATATAAATAAAAGAATTATAAATATATATTTATAGCTCTTTTTCAATAAAATCAACAAATTGTTTAAATTGATTATAAGTTAAATTCATTTCATCTGATTGTTTAATAACTTTTTTTACTAATTCAGTATCTAGTTTAGTCATTCCATATATATATTTTTCATCATCTTCTGTAATAGTATTTTCTTTAATAAAATCATAGTTTGTTGGATGATTCTTAATATTAAAATAATTTAAAAACAATTCTGGATTAAATTTATATCTAATATAACCAGTTTCTCCTAATTTCTTATGATAAATATATCCACTTTCACTATTAAAAGAAAATTTAAATAAAAGATTATGTTTATTATTAGAATATATTGTGATAGTATATCCTTTAGGATTAATATGTTTTACAAGTAAATCTTTTCTATTATCTTTTATAAAATTTTCAAAATTTTCATAAGTTAATTTTGACAAGACTTCATCAACAAAATTTTTATTCATCTTATTTCTTTCTTTTGATTTCAGACCATTTAGATTTATTAAGTTCTTCTTGATAATCGTAAAGTTTTGTTACTTCAGCAGACCAATCTACTTCTTTATTTTTACAAATAATCATGGGTGATAAATCATCAAAAAGATACCATGAAGCATCTTCTTGATATAAATCTTTAAACAATTTATAAGCTTCTTTAAAAGATAAATCTTTTTTTAGATAAACATTAAGAGTAGCTTGAGAATGTTTTCCTTCTAAGTCATAAAAAGTTAATTTTGAAGAATAGTTTTCAATACTAAAAAAATCATCAGGTAATATTATTGAAGCAGAAAGAGTTCTTTTTCTATATCCTAACTTATAAACTTCTGTATAAATAACTGTAAATGTTTTTGAGTGATTAAAATTAAATTGCATAATTTAACTCACATTCTTTTTCTTTTTATATCTTTATTATATAACAAAAAGGTGTTATTGTCAATATCTTTTGATAATTTTTTATTACTATAAAATATAATTAAAAGATAGAGTAAAAATACCTTACTCTATCTTTTAATTTATTATTTCTGTGATAGAACTTCATGAAAGACTCTTTGAGTTAATTCTGTTTTTTGCTCTAAAGTTAAATATTTAACATTCACACAATATCCAGAGATTCTCACGATTACATCTTCACCAGACATAATTTTATCATAAACATCTTCTAATTGCATAACGTTTAAATTACAATGTTGCCCACCATTTTCAAAATAACCATCAAGGATTGTTACTAAGTTATCAACTTGTTCATCATAAGTTTTACCTAAAGCTCTAGGAGAAACTTGAGTTGTTAATGAGATACCATCAGCGGCATACCCAAAATCAAGACTTGCAAGAGAGTTTAAGTTTTGTAACCAGCCCCCTTTAGCTTTGTTAGATGGGTTAGCACCTGGAGAAAAGAACTCTAATTTACTAGTATTAATAGTTCCATCTTCATTTAAATATACACCTCTATGAACTGGAGAATTACCAGTTTGTTTAGAATAAGCAACATTTGAAGTAATAGTTAATAAAGATACAGTTGCTTCAGCATTTTTATACAATTTATGATTTCTTAATCTTGTAGTATAAGCTTCAATCAACCATTCTGCCAATTCATTTGAACGTGGATCATCTTCACCCCAACGTGGATAGTCACCAATTGTTTCATAATCATAAATATAGCCATTTTCATCTCTAATTGGTTTAACAGTTGCATATTTAATAGCTGATAATGTATCAACAGTATTTGCAAATCCACAAATTCCAAATCCCATATTTGCACGAACTTTAGTTGGTAAGAAGGCCATTTGAACAGCTTCATAGTTATATTTATCTGTCATATAGTGAATAATGTTTAAAGCATCAACATAAGTATCAGTTAACCAATCTAATGTTTTTTCAAAATTTTTCTTAACAGATTCAAATTCTAATACATCATCTTTAATTGGTTCAATATCAAAAACTTTGTAATCTTTATGAACATCATCATATCCACCATTTAAGCCTGTTAATAATCCTTTAAGAACATTTATTCTAGCTCCAAAGTATTGTAAATTATGTCTCATATCTTCATTTTCTGGGTCTAATGGAGATACACAACAAGAAATACAACTCATTTCACCATATCCATCTTTAGCCATTGTTGTTACACCTTCATACTGAATAGATGAATGTTTATGACTCATTTCCATACAGTAATGTCTAAATGAATAAGGTAATTTATCAGTCCATAGAACTGTCAAATTAGGTTCAGGTGAATTTCCTACATTATCTAACGTATTTAAGAAACGATAGTCCATTTTAGTAACTCTATGTCTACCATCATTTCCCATTCCTGCCATAGAAGTTGTAATAAATGTAGGGTCTCCTGAATAAAGTTCATCATAAGCTTTAGTTCTAGCATATTTTACAGTTCTTAATTTCAATACAAAATCATCAACAAATTCTTGGATTTCTTGTTCAGTATATCTATTTTCTTTTAAATCTCTTTCTGCATAAATGTCTAAAACTATTGGAACTCTTCCTAATGAAGTAGCCGCACCATTGATAACTCTACAAACTGCCATAAATGCAATATTTGTCCATTGAATAGCTTCTTTTGTATCAAATGCTGGTCTTCTTACATCTAATCCATAAAGTTCTCCAAATTTAACAACTTCTTGAAGTGCTTTATACTGAAGATTAATTTCTTCTTTTAATCTAATACTTTCTTCATTTATTTCAGTAATTGAATTCCAATCATTCTCTTTTTCTTTCATCAAGAAATCAGCTCCATATAAAGCTAATCTTGTATATACACCTATAATTCTTCCTCTTGAATCTTTTTTACCGTAGCTTTCGCTATACTTTAACACTTTAAATATAAAGTCGGAATAGAATGTACCATAACCATTTTAAAGGTTGGAGAATTACATTCGTTGAACCTCCTAAATATTATAATCAATAATATTTAGTTTGGATGCTGATTGTCCATTGTTTGTTTCCCTTAGCAATTAAATAATATTAATATTTAATCTTTTTTTTCAGCATAGGAAATTTATTCTATTTTTTCTGCTTTTCAGCCACTTTCACACTTATTATTTCTAATTATGTTGTAGTTAGAATAACTTTAGGATGTCCCAGCAATTTATCTCCTTTTGACACTATTTTTCAATAATGAAAGCGCCTTGTTATATTAACGCATCTGGAAGACCTGAGATAGTATGAGCATGTCTTGCCTTTCTTATGTTAGATGTATAAGCTCTAAAAATTCCATCATTTACAGTTGTCACATATTTAGTAAAGATTTCATGTAAATTCTTATTTGGTTCATATCCATTTTCTTTTAGAGTAGTTTCAGCCATACGAATTCCACCTTTAGGCATGAAACTTAATCTAAATAATTCTGAATTTTGTAATCCAAAAATCAATTCATTATCTTTATCTATATAACCTGCTGGAATATCTGAAATTGAAGCAACTCTGTCAGTATCCATTGGGAAACGAGTAGCTTCATAATGTGCTTTAGTTTCTTCTATAATTTTTTTGATATGAAGAGAACGCTTTGTTGGTCCAGTTAAGAAACTTTTATCCCCATCATATGGAGTATAGTTATCTTGAACAAAACGAGATACACTTGCTTTTTCTTTCCAACTATCACCTTTAAAGTCTCTCCAGGCTTTTTCAAAAATGTCTTTAGTAGTCATTATTATAACCTCTTTAATTTAGATTTATGTTTAAAATATCTCCTGAAAGCGTTTAAATCTTTCTTTAGAAATATTCCGACTTTTACTATTGACAAATTCAACAGTTTGTAATATAATAATTATAACATTAAAAGAAAGAGAAAAACAATTAATGACAACAGTTTATGATGAATTAAAAGAAGTTATGAAAGAAGCTTATGGTACTGAAGTATTACCAGAACAAGTTATAAATTCAATATGTCTTAAAAATGAAGTATTTTTAGATGTAGAAAAAACATTAAAATTAGCAAAAAAGACATCTTTTAAAGAAGTTCTTGAATTAATTTTTTACACTAAAAATTTTATATTTGAAATTGATTTCAATGAATATGGTGAGAAATATATAGCATATAAAAAGATTTCTTATGAAAATAAAAAAGAATTTATTCCAGAAGATTTAATTACATTATACTATGCTCCAGAATTTAAAAAATATGTCCCATTTAAGACAGATGGTTTTTATGAAAAAGAAAAAATTGAAAAAGAAAATCGAAAAAAAAGAAAGATTGAGACTATTAGAGATAGAAAAGAAGGTTTAGAAAGACTATACAATAACTTAACTGAAATTGAAAATATTCCAGAAGATTTTGAAGTTTTCAATATTGAAGATAATACTTACATTAAGATTCCTACTAATTTTGACTTTGGTGAAGATGGATATACACTTCCTAGAAAATTTGGATTTTCAACTAAAGTAATTGATTTTATTGGATTTGCTAGAAAAGGATTCTATTATGAATCAAATAAATTTGGACTGTTTTCAAGGGTAACATCTTATGATTCTATACTCAATCAAGACATTGACCCTGAAGTAAATAAAGTACATCAAGAATTTAAAAATTTTGCAAAAGAAAGTCTAATAGAAGCAATTGATTCAAATAAACTATTTAAAGTTATTGGTTTTCAAGATGAATATTGGAAATATGATAAATCTTTGAGAAAGAAAACTAAACAAGAAGTGTTAGAACAAATTATTTCAGAATTTAAAAAGAAGATAGCAGAAAATAGAAAGAAAGAAAAATGAGAACAAAAGAACTAAGAACAGAACGCAAATGGGAAAGTAAGAAAACTTATTGTGATTGGGCACAAAATCAAGAACTTGATTTAGGACAAAAAGTTTCTTATTATCCAACTGATGAATTTAAAGATAAAGAAATTCTTCTTGCTGATAATGATTTGCATTTTATGCCTTCTCAAAAACAATTAGAAGAATTTACTTATTATGCTCCAACTGAACTTTATAATAAATTGTTTAAACCATTGTTTTATAAACATCAAATGAAAAAAGATAAAGTTATTGGATATGAATTAAAATTATTTGAATTAAAGGATTAAGGGTATGAAAACAGTGAAATTAGACAACAATATTTATGATAATAACAAAGTTTTAAATAAAGAAAACGATGTGATTTTTAAGGGAAACTTTAAAGAAATCACAAAGTTTGTTTTAGATAGATTTCAGATAACTCTACCAACAGGTCTAACTATCAAAGAATATGAAGATTTTAATGGTAGAGATTTTAAAATTGAATTGGGAATAATTATTCCCGAAGAAACTATTAATTATTTTAAAGCATTAGAAGAAAAGTCTACTGAACTTTATAATATTTATAATAAATTATTTGGAAATCTTAAAATCAAAGAAATTTTAAATCTAATTAAAACAAAAGAAATTCTAAATTATAAAAATGAATATGCTAAATTTAATTTTGATGATGAAGATTTGATTAATGAAATTAAATACCAACTTTTTTATAAATATAAAGAAGATGGAATTAAAGTCTCATTCTATCCTGCGTTAGAAGTAAAAGAAGATTCATTCATTTTTACAACAGATTTATTCTTTATTGAAGAAGATGAAAATATCTTTATTTTTGAAATGATTCAAGGTCAAGGGACAGAAAATTATATTTATAACATTTCAGATAGTGAAGATTTTTCAATTGAAACTTGGAAAACTATTATTGAATATAGTAAAGATTTAGATAATTTAAATAAAAAATATTCAAAATTGATTGGAGATAAAAATGAAAGTAATTAATAGCTATATTTTTGAACCAGGTGATAAACTTTATTATGTAGATAAAGAAGGTTCTGTTTTTTCAATTGAATTAACTAAGGATATTTTAGGTGTTAATGAAGATAGCAATCCCTCATTAATTGGTGATGAAAATTATGTTTTTAAACCTTATGAACCTGTAAGAATTTATGATGACTATGGACGTCTTTATTTATGGAAAAAAGAAAGTCGCTGGCAAGGTAGAGGAATGGGTGAGTACCTTGAAACAAAATATATTAATGAAGTTGCTAATATCTTTATTAATGAAAAACGTGCCTTCCATTATGCTGAAATTGTAAAAAAGAAAAATAAAGAAAAAGAATTTTTTAAATCTTATTCAAAAATTGAAATTAAACATGCAAAATCAGATAGATTGTTAAATTCTTTACCTTTTACTCCTTATCATTTAATTGAATTATTGAAATTAAATAATTTATATCAAGAAGAAGGAACACCTATCAAAATCACTGTTTTAGACAGAGAAAAAAATGAATATGATTATTCTGAAATTCAAAAAAAATTAAAAGATTTTATTTAAAAGGATAAAATATGAAACCCGAACAAAAAATTTTAAAAATGATTTTACAGAATAGTGAAAGTTTATTTGGAATTGAATATGAAAATATTGTTATTACAGAATATTGCTCAATTAAAGATGTTATTGATTATGGAATAGAAGCTTATATCAAGGAAGAAATTTATGATCCTAAAACAGATGAAATCATTGGAACAAAAGAAGAAAAAGCGGAAGCTTTAGCTCAATATTTTGAAATTTTAGCAAATAAACTAAGAACCGATTATAAACCAAAATAATTTATAAAAATTCTTATTTATAAATTTATTCAAAATAAGATTTGTCATGTAGATACGAAGTTATCTGCATGATTTTTTATTAAAAATAGCTATTTTTATAAAAATATTGTTCATAAATAGCATTTTTATCCTAGGAATTTGATTTTAGCTTGAATTTCAAAATTTAAATTGATATAATA
>ERZ773037.1369-NODE-1369-length-12696-cov-6.410727_pt1 | contig 12696 bp, 9 predicted proteins | sample MGYA00511466_ERZ773037 | MGnify/ENA primary metagenome ERZ773037 (study PRJEB29015, sample SAMEA2738146) | human oral metagenome | biome: human oral; feature: human-associated habitat; material: saliva | place: China | collected 2202 ... | reverse complement strand
TTGAGCCAGGTAGATGTTGAGTCGCGTGAAAACAATGAATGATGTAAGTAGAAAGCAGCAAAGGACCGAACGGAATAAATCCGTCCGGTCCTTTTTGGTGCATTAGTGGGGACTAACTCACGCCTATAACGACTCATAGTATTCTCGTATTTTTTGCGCCATTAACTTTCGCCGCCTAATCAAAAATTCCTGGTAATCATTGATATCCATATTTTCAAACCCATCAGGAATGCAATTTTGTCGTAAGTTTTCTGCTAAAACGGCCTTATCAATAATTCCACCGTAAACGGGTTTCTTCGTCTTGCACTGATTTACTACTTCCTGCATATAGATACATGGTGCATCGTCACTAATTTTAATATTAATTTCTTGCTGAAGAAAGACGTAATTAGCAATTTGGTTATACATTCCCCGCTCAAGCTTATGTTTAGTTAAATACTTCTTAGGGAATAGATGGTGAATATCCCCACGATTTTCCAGCATACTTTCTACTTCAACATGCTCCGACAAGAATCCCTTATCATGCACTTTTGCCTGTGCCGCCAAAAAAATTTTAAAGTAGGGGCTGCTTGCAACAGACGTATCTAACTTCTGCAAGAGCATAACATTCCAGAATGCATCAGATAATTCGCCTGCTTCAGTTACTTTTAAATATTCTGTCGGATCATCATAAGCAAAGAATCGCTTAATATCATAGTCAAATCCTGACTCAGGCGAACTCGAATAACGACCGGTCAAGATCGAAAGCACAACCCAACGTCGTACAATTTTTTCTATAATATTATCTTTGATTTTCCGTTCTCTAAGGGCCAAGTAAAGTGCATAACTAAAATTCAATGCGTTTTGTGAACGAATAAGCGAACTCTTTACGATACCTGCAGATTCAATAATCATAAGGAATCTCTCGTAGTTGGTTTTATTGATAGTATGCAATACGGCATCATGCAACTTAGAGAAAGAGTCTTCTTCAATTTCAATTTTAAATTCTCGTGTCTTAAAATCCCGCCCAGATAGCAAGCTTACCAAGTCTGCCAATTTACCTCTTTTAAACTTATAAGTAAAAGCCACGTGCAAAAGGTCTGTATACGCCGCCTTATATATTGGATTCACTTTTCCTGCAGCCCACTTAATGGCATCAAACTCCGGTTTTGAAGCAAACTCAGTATCATTAGCCTGAATTTCTTTTAAATCTTCCGGGGATTCCAGCAGATGGCAGAAATAATCAATGGTTTTTCTAATAAGATTACCACCATATACTTCATTGGAAGATATCTTAGACATGGCGAAATCCGCCTGTGATAACACAACGCCCTTAGAATTAATTCGAATAAAAATATCAGTTACGCTGTCAATATCCAGGTCTTCATTTAGGCTTATAACTCCCAACCTATTATCTTGTATGCTCCGTAATTTTGTAATGACTGCATTTACCTTTGACATTTGGTCCTTAATATTATTCTTTTCACAATAGTTCATTACGAAATCAAAAGGGTCAAATGTCGTTTCGAATACTTTAGATATATCCGGAATCCACCAACTACTTTTTTGGATGGCCGGATTCGATCCTTCAAACACTTCCTCAATAGGGTTAAAAGCAATGACGATTCTCTTCCATTTATAATGGTCATCCAGCACCTTCTTCCCCACAATAGCAGCTGCAAGTGCAGTAATTCGCTGTTGCCCGTCAATTAGGACCTTTTTCCCTACTGAAGTGGTACCATCTTTCAATTTAACCTTGGGGTTCTGCCAGACAATAATATACCCGACAGGAAATCCCTTATACAGAGAGTCCATTAAGTCACGGACCTTAGTACTATCCCAAACGAAAGGACGCTGCATTTCAGGTATGGCTATATCTCCAGTTTTTATGTTGTTAAGTAATGTCTCCACTGCATAGTTATTGACCTCATAACGAGCCATGAGTTGTACACCCCATTTTTAGTTGATTTATGAATGTAAACACGATTCTGCACAAAATTTATATAAAAGAACGCATAAACACTCCATATAACAAGCTAATATTTGCTTTATATTTAAGTATTAATTCCAATACGGTGACAGTTCTACATATTTAGGATATCCATTAAACCATAGATATTCACCATAACCTATTCCAAAAGCACCGTCGCCACCAGCTTTAGGAGTCATTTTAAACCCATATACTTTTTGGAATTCATAAGGAGTGTTATCACAATTGAAACCAGTACGATCAAATCTACGATCCCCACCGTCTAAAACTCGAATTTGTGCTACTCTTCCTCTTCTTATAACTAATTCCAGTCCGATACTACTATACCTCCACAGCTCCTCTTTAGGGTACTGCCTTCTGGGCATATTTATGTCAGGATTACCGTACTTAGAAATAACTTCTTTCGTAGTCATATCTAATCCTATTCCACCAACAGTCTCATAATATCGAGGTGTCGGAGTTCTCAATAGCGACCTATCTTTAGTAGAATCTACATTATCGACTAGAATTAAATGAGCATGATAGTTAGAGGTGCCTCCTACCCCTTCATACCCAATTCTCAAATCCCTATACCCTCCCGATTCGACGACCCGAAGAATACAGCCAAAATTACTCCCTCCACCAGCAAACTTATATACTCCAACTACAGGGCAATCATTAATTGCCGTTCCAGAAAAATTTAAGATTGCATTACCATCTATATCATACCATGTGCCTTGCAGTTTTGATAAAACACTCTCTGTTCTATCCGGCTCACTAGCCATGACGGTACTAAAACAAAATAATATACATAAAACAATGATCCCAATAACATCAAACCGTTTTTCACGCATAATATTTCCTCCAAGAATAAATACCCCAACTACTTTTTATAAGGTAACAATTTATACTTTTCTACATATGATATAGCTCTACTATTACCATGTCGGTTCGACTGGTACATAATCAAAACGACCTTTCCCGTACTTTTATCGAAAATAAAGTTCAGCCCTTCATTATGAGGCGAAACATATTCAACAACTCCGTATCCACTATAGTTTTTTGACCACGAATTATCATCATATACACCATAAATTTCACGATAATCTGCAGGCTCATCCCTATAAACCTTGCCATAAGCATATACAACATCATTAAACGTCATTCCCACTGAAATTCCCTTATTCGTTGTATACCCAGGGGCCACTAAAAAGACTTGTCCTACACGATTATCCCACACATCGACAAGCACACAATTATCATCAGATGCATACAAATCATGTGCAACATACCGATGGTCAGCGCTGACTAAGTGATACGGGTAGGAGTTCAAATACGAGTACACATCCGTATCTTTATCAACACCACCCAATACACCAGCATTATCTGTCATAGCACTAATATTAGTCACCACTGTCAACCCAATAAAAAAACCAGCACAAAGGACCTTTTTTAAATTCATTTCTTGCCACTCACCTTTCTCTAATTAGGTTAATTAACTGATAACTTATTCATGATTTTTACGTCCGCTTTCAATTGTATCTATCATATCACAATTTTATATCAATTCAGATTAATTTTACATGCCACGCTTCTTTAAAAGCTCCTCCTTGGGAACAGCGTAAGTTGGGGGAGCTGGCAAACAATGTCACAGAAAAAAATGTAACCTTGTCAGAAACGGAAACTTTTACTAACTCAGCAGAGTTAGGAATTATTAGTCAGAATAGTTTTTTTGATCGAAATATTACTAATAAAGATAATATTGATAATTACTACATTATTCAACCGGAAGACTTTGTTTATAATCCACGAATTTCTGTTACAGCCCCTGTAGGACCTATTAACAGAAATAAGTTGGGAAGGACTGGGATAATATCACCGCTTTATACTGTGTTTAGACCTCATGATATCAACACTAGATATCTTGAATACTTTTTTAAAACTAGTAAGTGGCATTCATATATGAGATTTAATGGAGACTCCGGAGCCAGGTCGGATAGATTTAGCATAAAACTAAAGTTATTTTATACAATGCCGATTCCTGTGCCTTCATTTGAAGAACAGGCTGAAATTGGTCGACTTTTAGAGAGGTTTACAGAGAACATCACCCTTCATCAGTAAAAGTCATTTCCACACATTTTTACTACGTTAATCCTGATAGGGATCTCATGACTAAATCAATGTCCCGGTTTTCTAGTTCTTGAATGATGTGTAAATAGGTCTTTTGGGTCGTTGTCATGCTCGCATGGCCCAATCGTCTGGCTACGCTAGCAATGGAAACGCCGGCAAAAAGCAAGAGGGAGGCATGAGTATGTCTAAGACCGTGAATGGATATAACAGGTATGTTTTGGGCCTTACAATGACGAGCTAATATGCTGTTTACTGTAGAGTTAAAGACACGACCTCGAATAAAAATCGGTTCGTCTTCCGGTAACCCCTTGATTAGTTCGGAAAATTGGATAATTGTCTGCCAATCAAGTTGTATTTTCCGCACAGATGACTTGTTTTTTGTAGGCATGAACCCTCCCTTCCCTTTATAATCCCACGTCCGCTCCACCGACAAAGACTGTCTGGCAAAGTCAAAGTCTTTAGGTGTCAATGCCAAGGCCTCAGAAAATCGCATACCTGTTTTGGCAATTAATAGAATCAGCCAGTCCCAATTGATTTGCGGCGGCAATTTCAAGGATGAAAGCAAGGTGTGAAGCTCGAATTGATTTAAGTACTTAATCTTCTTCGCCCTAGGGGTCTTCCCTTTTATAATGGCCTTACGAGTCGGATCGCGTTCGATCATGCCATCGTCAACAGCATCTAAGATGGCAGCTTTTAGCTGATGATGAAAATCCATAGTCGTTTGTCGTTCATGAACAGCTGCATAATCGTTTAATAATTTTTGATAGGTTATGCGATTTAAATCGCATAATGATAATTGGGGCACCAGTTTTTTCAACCATACGAGTGTAATCTCGTATTTTTTCATGGTTACATCTCGAATGGCCCCTTCTTTATAAATACGTATCCACCTTTCATAATATTTATAAAAAAGCTCACTTCCCTTTTCATTCATATTTATGTTCTCCTTCCTTTAGCGAATTTACAACATATATTTGTGCAGAAATGACTCTTCCTGATGAAGGGTGATATATCGGTCAAGTTGATAAAAAAATTTACCTATAGCTTCCTGTTCGAAAGCATTAGGAGTTAATAGATCTTGATTAATTAACGCATCCCAATCTATGTTTTTCCTACATTGGCTTGCGCCTTCTGTAGTCGCTTTTAAAAAGAATATTTTTGTTGAGTCTTTTTTTACCCAGGCATTTACAAAATATGGATCACAACTTTCTATTTCAAACACCTTATATGCTGGCGAAATCATTCCATGCTCAAAATTAAAATTAATGTTAGCATTTCCTAAGTGCAGATTCTGAGCCGATAAGATTAAATCATTCTTTCTAACCTTCAGATACCCTACTGTAGAAGAACCTCGAAAATGTGAAAACAAATCTGAGTTTAAATATATCCCCGTTATAGCACAAGACAATAGTATGTCCTCATTTTCTTCAGTTGTTTTTTCACGTCGTTCAAGGAACAACTCACCAAACTTACGCTGTTCCCAAGGTTCAGTGAACCCAGGGAACCTTAATTTCGGTACTAATTTTTTCTCTTCCATCTGTACCTCCTATTATTCTTACTTATATGCTTACACTACGGTTCTACCATGGAATCTGCCAATTTATAAATGGCCAAATCCAATTGATTCCTATATTCTACTTTTTTGAGGGATCTAATGGCCTTGTCTTGTGCTTTTGCCTCATATTCCTTGGCTCCTGCACGTTTTATTTTGCCAAGTTTGCCCTCTGAATCTAAATCGTTCCTACCGTATGTATGCCCAGCAACAAGAGCCTGTAACTCTTCATTGGACACAACATCGACAATGCCCCATTGCAATCGGAAATTGAATATTTTGTCTCCAAGTACCACTTCATTGGCAGCCCGAATAATGTCATCGCTCTTACTCAGCTTTACGGGATAGGTTAACTCAGTGCCAGCTGCCGGATAATGTCCCTTAACAATGGCATCGGCGGCGTTGTTGATTTCTTTAGCATAGGCTCTGTCATCCATAGACTTCGTAAAGTCGTAAATCTTTTCTCTCGTTTCTTGAGCTTTTTCTTCTTCGCCATCATGGACGTAGTTCAAGAGGTTTTCTACTAGTTCTGTTAAGTAATCATAGTTGACCTGTACGTCTTTAACATGAGTCATGGCTAACTCAATCTGATAGACGGGAATTTGTTTTCGTTCTGCCATCTTTTCTTTCAGCTCGTTATATAAGGAGTTGGAAAGCATGGACTCTTCTTCAACGGTCATGCCGAGTGCTTCTATGAGTTGTTCGGGCCGATCGTAATTAAATCCACCTTCTTCACCATTTTCAGTTTCATGGTTATATTGTTTCAAGCGGGATACAGCACGGCTATAATCACGCATGAGTTCAGCCATTCGTTCCTGCATTCCTTCACTGGCCGGAACAGCCGTAAATTGTTCTGTTATGCTGGCTATTTCGCTGACAATGGCCCGTGTATTAGCCAATTCAGCTTTAAATGAATTTGCTAATACTCCTGTCTCAACTAATTTCTGTTTATCCGGATCTGTAGTGCCAGGGTCTATTCTATCCTTTAATTCTGCCGATGTTTTGTCTGCATAAATGGCGAGTGCCTTGTTCATAAGCCTTTCATTGTACGCAGGCCAGCGATAATTTACGATTCTGCCCCACGGCTTTTCTTTCATATCTGCCACTCGGTTAGTCCGCGAATAAGCCTGTATGAGGAGGGCATTTTTCAAGGTCCTATCCACGTAAAGGGTATTCATTTGCGGCGCGTCAAACCCTGTGAGCAGCTGGTCTACGACAATGACAATATCCAAGAAGTTTCCGTCTATTGCCGTCCGATTCAAACGGCTGGCCACATCTTGCGTATAAGCTGACGTATCATCTAACCCAAAGGCCGTGCCAAATTGTTCGTTATATACTTGCATGGCCGACCAAAGTCCGTCATTGGTTACTTTTTGGTACTCTCCATTATTCGTAGACTGGCTAAAGGTCACGGCTGTCTTTAAGGTAAACAAGCCTTGCTCTAACCGTTCTTTATTGACTCGTTGGAACTCATTAAAATACATCATAGCCATGGGCGTACTCGCCTTGTTACCACCGACATGGGTCGTAAAGAGGGCATTGTATTTCCCTTCGTTCGAACGATTGCGCCAATTCTTAAAGATATCTTCTACGACAAGGCGTACATGGTCTATGTTTTCATCATAAATGCTCGGTTCAACCATATCGTCCATGTCTTCATCTGTCATGTTTTCTATCTTATTTTGAATTTTTTCTTCCGACCAATCGGGATATTGCGCCCTATAAAAAACCGGTAGATATTCGGACTTCATTTGCTCTTCATTAATGGTCGTTTCAAAGTCGACCTTAAAGCCCAAAACATTTCTATCGGCAATGGCTTCACGAATGGTATAAGCATGTAATAAAGGTCCGAAAATATCTTCTGTACGAGGCGCTGTCTTGCTCACTACATCATCAAACATGGGCGTTCCTGTATAGCCAATCCAAGCGGCATGCCTAAACTTTTTCTGAATCATCTCAAAGTTTTCTCCACCTGTAGACCGATGGGCCTCATCGACAATAAACACATAGTGTTTATCCGGAACTTCAAATCTCTTTCGCTTAACCAAGGTGCCCAGCTTTTGTACGGATGTGACGATGATGGATATGTCCTTGCTCTTTAGCTTCCGTTCCAAGTCCCTCGTACTTTCCGTACTTTCTACGCTTCCCTTTATGCCTGCATCTGCATCAGCCGACGGATCGTAAGCCCGATAATTTTCATCAGTTTGACGCGTCAAGGCAATACGGTCGACGACGAAGACAACCTTATCCACTTGCGGCATACGACTGGCAAGCCATGCCGTCTTAAAGCTTGTAATTGTCTTACCTGAGCCAGTTGTATGCCATATGTAGCCCAGCTTATTCGTTCCCACGGAAAAATCAGCTTGTTTAAGTTTTGCTAAAACAGCCTGGGTTGCATAAACCTGATAGGGACGCATGACCTTAATCATTTGCTTATTTTTCGTTCCGTCGAGAATCATAAAGTTTGTAGCCATTTGGTGAGCCATAGGGATGCTAAGCATTAAGTCTGCAAACTCTTTCCAATTACGAACCGGCTTATTGTCCCTATCTTGCCAGCGAAAGGCGAAATCTTTGTTGAATTTATCGGCCGTCGTATTTGCCATGTATTTCACATCATTCGGTGTAATGGCCACGAGAATCTGCAAGGTCGAGAAAATATCCGTATACTGTCGCTCACCAATATATTGATGCATTTGATTTAAGGCTTCGTTTACATCATGTGTATCCGCCTTTTCTTCAATTTGGATAATCGGTAGACCATTAATAAGCATGGTCGTGTCAAAGCGGCGTGACGGGCGACCCGTTATCTTCGGTTCTCTACTTATTTGATTCACTACTTGGTACTGCGTATTGCCAGCTCCAATTTGCTTTTGATCAAAGACCGTCAGAAACACATGCTGTCCATCGTCTAAGTCCACTTCTACCTGGGAAACACCATTGAGGCCATACAAAAATTGACCGGCTTCATACGGAGTTTTAAGGTTGCTAATAACTGACTTTACTTGATTAAATTCAATATCACTAAGAGGCCGGTCCAACTTATCCTGATTAAGGGTATACAAAATAGACCGAAAATTATTCCACAGATCTTCGGTCGTCTTAATATTCGGTTCATACTTCCATATCTTTGTCTTAATCGGTCCATATTTTAACTGCCCTTCGGCAATCTGTCCGTCTCGCACAGGAGTAATCGTCCCAGTCGTCAAATAATCAATCAACTTATCCTCAAAATCAAGTTCCCTCATGGCCTGCCTCCCAAGTGCTATATCTATGCCGTCTACGGCAACTATCTATGATTTAAAACTATTTTTATTTTAACATATATTTTATATTACACATTACATATATTTCCTTGCGGAATAGATCTCATCCAAGAGTTCAAAGAAGTAAAATTTCTAATTATATCGCCTCTATACTTTCACACGAACCAATAACTACAAGCTTACATGACTACCACACTCTTTTCCAAGTCTTTAATCCATTTATCAATAATTACCTCAACATTATTAATTTCCTTTAAGTGAGCAAGGACATGTGCTTTATTTAATAAATACATAAAGCAAATTATGTCTTTTGCTGTTCTTCTCTTCTCCTCTGGTGAAATAACTGAGAAGAAATTAATATTTAAATTCTTTACTTGTTCTTCTTTATGGCTACCTCCATGTAATACTAATCGATACATTAAGTTCTTAAAGTAATCGATATACACCGGTGGTATTTGCGACAAAATCTTATCGTCGGTTGAGACCTTGGCAATTCCGTGTCTATACTCAAAAGTTGAGAAAGCTTCAAGTACTTGCCTCATCACATTACCAATAACGATATCATTATCATGGGATTCATCGCTTCCGTAACGATAGACTTGTGTAAGAAGTTCAGTATATTCTTTCTTCCCCTTCGTATTAATGCAGATTAATCGACAATCTTTAAGTTCTAAAGTGCAGTACTCTGGATTTATTTTTTTAAATTTTTGCTTCCACTCGTCCCCCAATTCTTTGAAAATATCTGTTACTTCAAAAAGAGTTGACAAATCATGCGTCATCACAATAGCCCTGCTGTATTTATTTCCATTGAGAATCTGTGCAAGCTCAAACTTTAAAAAAGACAAAATCCCAACCCTATTTTCAAAGTCATAACTGGATATCGGATCGTCAATTATAAGCAAATTTTCATCACCATAGACACTATTTTCATCTCTTTTTTCCATTATTTTTGCAAAAAAATAACATAGTCCTAATATATTACGTTCCCCGACAGAAATCTGCTGTGGTGACACCATTTCCCCATTTGATAAAACTTTATAACTATCACCGTCAGATTTAATAGCTAACCTATTTTCAGTAAAAAATATATATTGTAATGCTTTATTAATAACATCAATAGCAATCTTGAAATTCTTTCTTTTTTCATTCAACTCCTTTAAGACTTCTTCTTGCTCATCTTTATAGCTCCTAGCCTCATCCAGACACTTTTTTGCCTTATCATACTCTATTTTCTGTAGCTTAAGCCGTTCACAATTTTCAATTATCTCGTAATACGCAAGTTTTTCATTTATATCCGTCAGCGTATTTTTATACCCCTCTATATCTCCTACTTTGGTATTATGTATATCTTTTTCTTTTTTAAGATTATCCAGCTTAGTATTTAACTTCTTTATTAGCTCTGCCACATTAGAAATATCTTTATCATTAAGTGGTATATAGGGATTATCTATCTTCTTCTGAATTATCTCATTATTAGTATCTATAATATCATTGATTTTCTTCAATAATTCATCGCATTGTTGGTATGATTTTAAAGATGAAAAGAATGAAAGGTCGAATTCTAATTTATTGTACTTCAGATTTTTCAATTGTACCTGATGATTCTTAACCTTATCAGTCAATACCTTTTGAATCTTTCTTACTAATTTCTCCTTATAATCTACTGTTAATTCCTGTAAACAATACGGACAAGAAGTATTGTTCTTATCACTCAGATACTTTTCCCTTTCTTGTAGTTCTACCGACTTTCCTCCAGTCACCAAATCTAATAGAATCTTTTCTCTATCCGATAACTCAGGTTTTTCAATCTTTTCTTTTATTAATTTATTTGCAAGCGTAACCGTATCTTGTTTATAAGATTCGGGAACAGTCGGAATTTCCTCAGCTATCTTGTTACAGCCGTCCCTTGCAGCCTCTAATTTTTTCAGCGTACCTTCAAAGTCGGCATCTAGGTCCTTCTTTTCTTTTTCAGGCTCAATTTTGATAAATTTTTCATACGTATCATCTTTCACTGAGGTATTAGTCTTGCGATTTTTTATCTTCCGGTCTCTGCCAGCCCATCCGTCATCACCTCTAAGAATATCACATATCCTATCGTGATAAAGTTGAGGGGCTTTTGGATTCTTCTTATCTATGTACTCTTGAAATTCTCTATCTCGACTTTCTACTAACTTTCGTGCCTCATCTAACTTCTTCTTTACTTCTTCAATCTCCTGTGTTAAACCCACTTGTTCTCCTAAGATCACAATAGATTCAAGATTGCCTTCAATACGGACGTTCTCTTCTACAAACTTCTCGTCAAACACAAAAATATTATCTGTTCCAGATAATGTAATTTTTTCATTATCTCTATTATAAAAATTAGCACTTATATCCTTATCATCAGCATTTCCTGTAATGAGCCTCACAGCTTTTGCAATCGTACTCTTACCTGCCCCATTACGGCCATAAAGCAATGTTGCTTTAACATATCCCTTTTCACTATTGAATAAACCTAAGTTTTTTGAATCAGCAAAATTTCTGCCCTCTATTTTAAGACCTAATATATCTTTAATCACTATTTTCGCTCCTATCACAATATTTTTCTACTTTTAGCATTTTCCTTCTACACCCGTCCAGTTAGCCAAGGTGCACTTTATACGTCCCGTCGCCCGACCGTCTATTAAAAATACATTCACGTTCTTACCTCGTTGTGCCATGTGCGGCCCTCCTATATAATCCCTACGGCCCGATTAACACAAAATACAGTGCCCCGGGGTAGTCACGTCTCATGTCTTTCAGTTGTGCCGAAAAGCGTTTAAAGTAGTCGGCAAAGACGTGTACGTTTTCTACGAAAAAGGTTTTATATTCTTCGTCGCTGAGAACTAAGTCTTTTAAGCCTTTAGGATTTCTGTAAAGCCAATCAATATCGAAGGTGACGTCGCCCACCTTTCCCCGAAGTCCCCCGTAATAGCGAGGATCCGTGAAGGTGCAGGCCGGAGCTTTCAGCATAGTAGCCGTAAATTCGTCCAAGCGTTCAATGAGTATGTCCAGTACAGAAATGTCCTGAGAGTTCCAGCCGTAGTGCTCAAAGCGTCCGTCTCCGTATTCAAGACCGCCGCTCTGGCTTTCATAGTCACAGACCCATTGTTCAACCAAGCTTTCCGACAAAGGGCCGTCTATACCGAAAAAAGCATTCCAACAAGGATAGCGTTCTTCTTTGTGCCAGTCGTCCGTAAGGCTTATACAGTAGAGGCTCACATCTCCGTCTCTTTCATCATAAAAGGACAGGCTTTCAAATTCCGGTGTAACACGATACTTTTCGCCCTTCCATGTAAGGTATGTATTTTCTTTATAGCCGTCCGAGTACTGCACATACGCCCCCAAATATAACTATCCTTATATTTCATCCGAGACTTTATTTAAAAGCTCCTCGTTGTGACAATACGTATAAATATTATATACCTTATCGTGTTAATTAGTATCTATATATGAGTATAAATCCATCTTTATCATCACGCTATGATATATTCAAATACATTAAAAGGACTTAGACAGAGTCTCCTCTATCTAAGTCCTTTTCGTACTAATAGGTTACGCTCCCTCATATACGAGGTTGATAATAGTCAGCGTCGTTTCGCATGATTTGACAAGGGACGGTATGGGCAGGAATTCATAGGGTGAGTGGAAGTTCATGCCGCCTGTAAAGTAGTTGGGCGTCAGGATCCCCTTGGTGGAGATGAAGGACCCGTCCGTACCGCCGCGCATGGCAATGGTTTTGGGCGTAATGTTCAGTTCTTTCATAGCTTCGTAAATGTAGTCGA
>ERZ773037.1368-NODE-1368-length-12702-cov-2.510714_pt1 | contig 12702 bp, 9 predicted proteins | sample MGYA00511466_ERZ773037 | MGnify/ENA primary metagenome ERZ773037 (study PRJEB29015, sample SAMEA2738146) | human oral metagenome | biome: human oral; feature: human-associated habitat; material: saliva | place: China | collected 2202 ... | reverse complement strand
GAGGAAAAGGGCGATAAGGGCATTCTTCTTATGGATTTTTTGGAGGGAAGGGCGCTTCGCTATGAAACGGATCTTTCCGTTGCAGGGCAAATCCTTGCGGATATCCACTGTACAGCGTATGAGAGAGAAAAGGATCAGGGAGAGCTTCGCCTTCTATCTCCGGAAAATCCACTGTATGCGATGCTTTCAGAATCCGCCTCCTTATTAAGAACTTATGAGCTAAGCCCATTTAAGGAGGATTCCGTTTATGAGCGTTGTCATGCTCTTTGGGAAAAAGGCATGAATCTCGAAGAAAAATATGCCAAAACCCTTTTCGTAAAAGACTTTTGTATCATCAATACCGAATTAAATTCCGGAAATTTTTTAATTCAGAATGAAGGAAAGGCTTTTCCCAGTCACCTTATCGACTGGGAAAAACCGCTTTATGCACATTTTGCACAGGATCTCGGACATTTCCTCGCCCCGACTACCAGCTTTTGGAAGACGGATTGTATTCTTTATGAAAAGGATAGAGATTTGTTCTTTCATGCTTACAAGGAAGCTTTGGCAGGAAGAAGGAACTTTTCCGGTATAGAAGAGAAGACCGAGCTCTTTATCCTCTTTAATTGCATAAGAGGGCTTTCCTGGTGTGCCTATGCCTATGCCGAATATCAAAAAGGACGAGATATTCAAAATGAAGATACTTTTCGGAAAATCAAAGCGTATCTCACGGATCCGTTTTTATCTTCCGTGGAAGCACTGTTTCAGGAGTCTCGGATATAAGCTTAATCGGGATTCCTATTTATCAATCTTTTCGATGAATAGAGACGCTTATTTTAAATCATAATCCGTAATAAAAGGAATAATTGTTCTTATTTTCCAAAATATATGATAAAATACGGAACTGTTGTATGCAATTTAGACACAATAAGGAGAACATTATGAAAAAGAAAAGTTTGGTATTAGTAGCATTCCTTGCTATGGGACTTTCTCTAACTGCCTGCGGAAACGGCGGCAGCACAAAGACGGAGACTAAGCAGGAGACTTCAGCAGCTTCCGAGGGAAGTGAGAAGTCGGAAGAGACAAAAGAGGAGAAGACGGACAGCGCCAAAGCGGAAGTGAAAGAAATGAAGGGCGATGCCATTAAGAAGATTGTGGAAGATAAGAAGGAAAAAGAGAACTATCTGATTATCGATGTTCGTAGTGCAGAGGAATACGCTAAGGGACATATCAATTTTGCAATCAATATGCCACTGGATACTTTAAAAGACCATCTTTCCGAAATTGAAGATTGGAAAGATAAGAATGTAATTCTGTATTGCAATTCGGGAAAGATGTCCGGAGAGGCTGCCGATATTCTTGTTTCGAACGGTTTTACCAAGGTGTTTAACGGCGAAGGGGTAAAGAAGTTTTCTTATGATTTAAAGACCTTCGGCAATATCCGTGCAAAGGAGCTTATGGAGAAGGCGAAAGACGCCCTTGTAGTGGATGCAAGAGAGGCAAAGGACTTTGAAGCAGGTCATTTTGCTACTGCTGTCAATGTCAATGCCGATGATCCGGCAACCATCGACGCAATTCTTCCGGATGACAAGAATACCTTAATCATTACCCATTGCTATTCCGGAAACCGTTCCGCCAAAGCTGCCGAGTATATTGCAAGCAAGGGCTATACCAATGTATGGAACTGCTTAGACGGTACGAAGGAAGTGGAGTATGATTTTTCCAAGGGAGATAAGTAATGAGTAAAAAATCTTTCCTAAGAGACAGAATTCTTCTGTTCCTTGGAGTGATTGCAGTTGTAGCTCTATACTTTTTATATGCCCCGTTTAGAGCTTTCTTAAAGGAAGTCTTCCGTGTTTTTGCCACGGGAGACTTTCAAAAGCTTAAGGATTTTGTAGCGTCTTACGGGCCCTATGCTGCAGCCATTTCCTTTTTACTCATGGTCTTACAGTCTGTTGTAGCACCGCTTCCCGCCTTTTTGATTACCTTTGCGAATGCCGCACTGTTCGGATTTTGGAAGGGGGCTTTGCTTTCCTGGAGTAGTGCTATGGTCGGTGCTGCGCTTTGTTTCTTTATTGCAAGAAGTCTGGGTAGAGAGGCGGTCGAGAAGCTGACCTCTAAGGGAGCATTGAAAAATATTGATGATTTCTTTAAGCGGCATGGAAAGCAAAGTATCCTGATTGCTAGACTGCTCCCCTTTATTTCCTTTGATATTGTAAGTTATGCCGCAGGCTTAAGTTCGGTATCCTTCTTGGGATTCTGGGTAGCAACAGGTCTCGGACAGCTTCCGGCAACCCTGGTTTATTCTTATGTTGGAGGATTTTTAACCGGAGGAGCAAAGCTCCTTGTAACAGGACTTTTAATTCTCTTTGCCTTGGCATTTCTTATCGGCCTTGGTAAACAGGTTTATACGGAAAGACAGAAGAGTAAGGAAAAACAGAATCAAAATATAGGATAAATAAAGAATAAGGAGTAGAAAGAGTATGAAAAAGAATGTACGAATGATTTCTCGCCTTATAGCAATGGCTATGGCAGGAGTGCTCACTTTATCCGCTTGCGGCGGAAAGAAAGCGGAAACTTCCACTACTACGGCGAAGGCGGAGGAAACAAAAGCAGTAGGAGAGAGTAAGGCGGAAGAGAAGGCAGAAGAAAGCAGTTCGGAAGCCTTTGACAAACTTGTAGAGGAAGCCAAGGGGCAGACTGTAAACTTCTACGGATGGGGCGGAGATGACCGTTTGAACCAGTGGTTGGACGGCTTCTATGCAGAGTATTTGAAGAAGAATTATGACATCACCCTGAATCGTGTGCCGATGGGGATTGAAGATATTTTGACCCAGCTTTCCGCAGAGAAGAAGGCGGGAAGCACGGAATCCGATATTGACATGATCTGGATTAACGGAGAGAACTTTAAGACAGCTAAGGAAAATGATTATCTCTATGGTCCGTTTACAGCGGATTTGCCGAACTTTAAGGAGTATATCAATCAGGATGATCCGGAAACCAAGGCGGACTTCTCTTATCCGATTGACGGCTATGAAGCACCCTACGGTAAGGCACAGCTTGTTTTATACGGAGACAGCAAGGTTGGAGAGTTCCCGAAGAATACCGCGGAGCTTTTGGAATTCGCGAAAGCACATCCCGGAAAGATTACCTATCCGGCACTTCCCGACTTTACCGGTTCCGCCTTCGTCCGCAATGTAATCTATGATATTGTGGGAGTAGAGCAGTTCCAGACTGTTAAGGAAGACAAGGAAGCGGTAAGAGAACTTGTTAAGCCGGCAATGGAGTACTTGAAGGAGCTTGCTCCTTACCTTTGGAAGGAAGGAAAGACCTATCCGGAGTCCGCACCGACGATGATGAATATGTATTCCGACGGAGAACTTATCATGGGCATGAGCTATTCCGCATACATCGTGGCAAACGGCATTCAGGACGGCAGTTTCTCCCCCGATACGAAGACCTTCCTTTTCGACAAGGGAACAATCGGAAACACGAACTACATTGCCATTTCCAAGAATGCAAAGCACAGAGCTGCCGCAGAAGTGGCAATCAATGCGATGATGGCTCCGGAAGTACAGTTAAACCGTTATGAGACGTTAAAGACTATTCCGGTACTCGATAATGCCAAGCTTTCTAAAGAGGTGCAGGATGCGTTTTCCAAGGTGGATCTCGGACAGGGAGTTCTTCCGCAGAGCGAGCTTTTAAACAAGCGCCTTCCGGAAATGCCGGCAGGGCTGGTTCCGATTATTGAGGAAATCTGGCAGGAAGAAGTTGCAGGAAAGTAAAATGAAAAAGAATTTCTCCTTTCTTTATCTCTTGCCGCAGCTTTTCTTTACAGGGCTTTTTTTACTGGCTTTATTTTTGGGGCTTTGGGACAGCTTTACTGTTGAGGGACATGGTAGTTTAGCGCATTATAAGGAGATTTTTACTAGAGGGGATACGCTCCCCTCTATTTTCTATACATTGCGGATTTCCTTTTCATCCTCCCTTTTTACGCTCCTTCTTGCGCTTCTTTGTTCTTTTTTGATTTTACATTTTTCGGAAAAATGGGACAGCTTAAAGTCGATATTACAGCTTGCGATTATTATGCCGCATAGCTTGGTAGCGCTTTTTCTGCTCTTTTTCCTTTCGCAAAACGGATTTATGGCAAGGATTTTTTATGCGTTAAAACTTATTTCCGACCAAAGTGCTTTTCCGGAGTTCGTCTATGATCGGTTTGGAGTAGGGGTGATTCTTGGTTACATCTGGAAGGAATTACCCTTTATGCTTTTTTTCGCTTTACCGCTCGCCTATTCGGTGGACGGAAAGTTGGGAGAAGCCGCGAGAACCATGGGAGCGAGCCCCTTATACAGCTTCTTTTTTATTACCCTGCCTTTATCGATTCGGCAGTATCTTGCGGCTTTTTTTATTATTTTCTCCTTTTCCTTCGGAAGCTTTGATCTTCCCTATCTTCTTGGAAATACAACGGAGAGAGCCCTTAGCGTCCTGGCCTATCAGGAACTGCAAAGAGGATTTATGAATCGCCCGACTGCACTAAGCTATAACGGAATCATGCTCCTTTTTTCGCTCCTGCTTTCCTTCTTTTATTTCCGCTTTTTACCGAAGAAGAAAGGATAACTATGCTTGTAAAGAAAAATCCGGCGTATCAGCTGATACGCATATTGTTTCTGTTTTCGATTGTTTTTCCTTTTTTGGTCCTTATTTTACTGAGCTTTTCCGAGCGCTACACATGGCCGGGGATACTCCCCGGAAACTACTCTTTGAGAGCGATTCGAAGTATTCTCTTTCAAAGAAAGGCTCTTTTTTTAAATTGCCTATTCAGTATCTTTTTTTCCGTCATGGTGTCTTTATGCACTATAATTGCTGCCTATTGCACCGCAAAATGGCAAAGTGAACACAAAGAGAGTAGCTTGCTTTCTTTTTGTATATTCCTTCCTTTTATGATTCCGTCTTCGGTTTTTGCCATGGGAGCACAGATTCTTTTTCTACGCCTTCCCTTTAAAAATGCCTACCTTTCGGTCTTTCTATCGCACGTGCTGTACAGCCTGCCGTATGCAACAAGTTATCTTACGGAGGGAATGCGAAATAACATCAAACGCTTGGAAGAGCAGGGAAGAGTATTCGGGGCGAGCGGCTTCTATTTGCTGTTTAAGGTGACAATTCCCTTGCTCTTTCCCTACCTTATTCCCGCATTTATGATGTCCTTTATTCTTTCCATGAGCCAGTATATCTTAACGGTGCTTCTTGGTGGAGGGAAGCTGAAGACTTTAAGTCTTATTATGGTGCCCTTTATTCAGAGCGGAGAAAGAAATCTCGCAAGCGTTTACGGACTGCTCTTTTTACTGAGCAGTTTCCTGCTCTTTCTTCTTATGGAAATGCTTTTTCGAGGCTTAAAAAGGAGGGAAAAAGCATGTTGAAAATAGAAAATCTGCATGTGAACTTGGAAGGAAGTCCTATTGTAAAGGACTGCTCCTTAGAAATAAAAAAAGGCGAAATCTTTAGTCTTCTCGGTGTCAGCGGTTGTGGGAAGAGTACCTTGATTAAAGCTGTACTAGGGCTCATTCCGAGTTCTTCGGGGAGAGTTTTTCTGAACGGAAGAGATTTGACTTAGCTTCCTCCCGAAAAAAGAGATTGTACGGTGGTTTTCCAGGACCTTCGTTTATTTCCACACCTAACGGTCGGGGAAAATATTGCCTTTCCTCTGCATTTTCAAAAAAAGAACAAGACGGAAGAACGGAAAATCGTGGAAGAGCTTCTCTCTCTTGTTAGTCTTGAAGGTTTTTCAAAGAGAACGATAGAAAGTCTTTCCGGAGGACAGAAGCAAAGAGTCGCGATTGCAAGAGCTCTTGCGCAGAATGCGGAGCTTCTTCTTCTGGACGAGCCCTTTTCCTCTTTGGACCCGAATCTTCGAAAGGAAATGGGAGAGCTTCTCCTTCATTTACGGGAGAAGAGAGGCCTTTCCGTTTTGCTTGTCACCCATGACCATGAGGAAGCCCTGCGCCTTTCCGACCGAATTGCTTTAATGAAAGAGGGAGAAATTCTGCAATGCGGAAGAGGGGAAGAGCTTTTCTATGCCCCGAAAACCGTCTATGCGGCAAAATTTATGGGGGAAGCCAACTTCCTTCCCGGAAGGGTGGAAAGGGGAGAATTTAAGATGCCTTTTTTTCCTATTCTTAACAACGATCATTCGTGCACAGCGCAGTCTCTTGTTGTAGCGGACAAGCCGGACGGAGAGTACTATCTTTTCCTAAGAGAGAGACAGCTCAAGTTTCAGAAAGTGTCGGAAGCTCTGCAAAAATCAGATGCTCTACAAAAATCAGATGCGGAAGAGATGCCTTTTCCGGAAGAGGCAATCGATTCAAGGGAAAAAGCGCAAGCTTATAGCAGCGCCTCTCTTTTCTATCCGATAAGCTCCCAGTGTATTGGAGACAGCTGGAGAGTTTTTTGGGAAAATGAAAACGGTCTTGTTCTGCACAATTTATCAGACAGACCTGAGGATTTAGAGCAAGCGCAGTATAGGATGGTACTGCAAGCGGAAAAGGGAGTTATTCTATTTTCTAAAGAAGAACTTTTGGAGGACTAAAGGTGGAAACAGAAAAGATAGAAACAGAAAATATAGAAACAGAAAAAACGGAAATAGAAAAAATAGAAACGCAAAATATAGAAACAGAAAAAAAGGAAATGCAAAATAGAGCAAGGCAAAACGAAAATAAGCGAAAAATCATTTTCGACTGCGACAACACCATGGGAATTCCGGGCTGTGATATGGATGACGGGCTGTGCCTCCTCTATCTTCTCGGAAGAGAGGACATCGAGCTTCTGGCCGTCAGTGCAAGCTTTGGAAACAACCGGACCAAGGTCGTTTATGAAAATACAAGGACTATGCTTAGTGAAAGGAATAGAGAGGATATTCCCTTATGGCTTGGAGGATTAAAGCCGGAAGACTGGGACTCGGAAAGCTCTCGAAATCTTGTAAAGCTTGCCAGAACCTATCCGCATGAAATTGATTTGATTGTGACCGGCTCTCTAACGAATATTGCGGGAGCCTTTGTTTTGGATCCCGAATTCTTTAGTCTCATTAAGGGAATGTACTTTATGGGAGGAATCACCGCACCGCTCATTTTCGAAAAAAAGGAAATGAAGGAGCTCAATTTCTCCGTAGACTATAAGGCATCTACCCTCGTTCTCCAAAACGGAGAGAATCTTCATATCATTACGGGAAATGCCTGCCTTACGGTCATGACCTCTTATTTCGATTTTAAAGAGAGACTTGAAAATTCAAGTCTCGGCCAATATATTTTAAAGAAGGAGAGTGATTGGTTCGCCTATAACGACAGGGAGTACGGCATCAAAGGATTTTACAACTGGGATATGACGACCGTCCTCTATTATTTTTATCCGGAGCTTTTTCGGAAGAGTAAGAAAAACATTCATATTACGGAAGAGAATCTGAAAAGAGGATACTTGGAAGAGATTCTGAAAACAGGCTGTTCGGAAGAAAAAGACTTAGGAAGAGAACTTTACTTTGGAGAAATCAAGGAAAAAGAGGAAGTAAAGCGGAAGATGCTGGAGGCCTTTGCTTAGAAAGGTAATATTTCAGAAAACCCTCTTTTATTCCGCTTTTCAATTTGATAAGACCGGAAAAACAAATAGCAGCAAAAAAGAAGGAGCACAGTATGTCTACATTGCAATTCGTTTTCGGGGCAAGCGGGTCGGGTAAGACGGAATTTTGTATTCGAAAGGCCTTGGAAGAGGCAGGAAAAGATTTAAATCACAATGTCTACTACCTCGTTCCGGAGCAGGATACCCTTGCCATGCAAAAAAGGATTGTAATGCATGAAAAAAACAAGGGAAAAGGAATTCTAAATCTTGATGTTTTAAGCTTCCAAAGGCTCTATTACGCAAGCTTCTCTCATGCGAACAAAAAAGTACCGAAGTCCCTCGATGAGATGGGGAAAGTCATGGTGCTTTCTCTTGTTGCGGAAAAATACAATCGCAATCTGCTTTATTTTCAGGGAGAAATCGATAAACCGGGGTTTCTCGAGGAAGCGAAGTCTCTTATTTCGGAGTGTATGCAATATGGGATAAGCCCGGAGAATTTAAGTTCAGTTGTTGAAAAATCTTCCAAAAAGCTGACAGGGGCAAAGCTCCATGATATGGCGCTTCTTTATAAGGGCTTTTTAAACTGGCTTTTGGAACACGGGAAGTATACCGAGGAAGGGATTCAAGACCTTGCTTTAGAGCAGGTTTTAGAGGATCCGAATTACAAAAATGCGAGTTTTTTTTTGGACGGCTTTACCGGTTTTACCGTTTCCGAGTTAAGATGTCTTGAAATCCTGATGGAAGGAGAGAATGACATCCTGATTTCTCTGGAAATTCGCAGTCGGGAAGAGGGAAATCTCTATGATAAGGGAGACCTGTCTTCCCTTTTTTACCTGACAAAGGATGCGGTAAAGGAGGTGGAGGAGCTTGCCTTAAAACTGAACGTAAAAGTCCTCCCGGAAATCAATTTGAATCTTTATGACAGCATTAGCGGAGAGAGACGGAAAGAGGGAGAGGTCTATCCTCGCTTTGAAAAAATTCCTGCACTGCAGAAAATCTGCGATGACTATGCTTTCGGACAGACAGAAGGAGAGAGAGCCAGTCGAGGGCAGGAGAAAAAGGACGTTAAATCCTTCGAAAAGACGGAGCAAGAAGAGGCGCAAAAAGAGAAGCGGATTCAGCCTTTCGGTATTTCGATTCGCGAATGCCCGAATATTCTAAGAGAAGTGGAGGAAGCGGCAGCAGAGATTCGCGCTCTCGTAAAGGACGAGGGCTACCGTTATCGGGATATCGCCGTGATCGTTCCGGATCCGGAAAGCTATCGGGATATTTTATTCAGAAAATGGAAGGATTTGGAAATTCCTTTTTTTCTGGAGGAGGATATCAAACTCATGGATTCCCCCTACGGGAAGGTGGTCCGAAGTGCTCTTTTAGTCCTCGAGAAGGGCTTCCTTTTTGATACGGTATTTCGCTATCTTCGTGCCTTTCCGTATCGGGGAGCTGAGGAAGAAGAGCTGGTGGACCGCTGGGAAAATCTCGCTAGAGAAAGAGGATGGAAAGGACTTGAGGCTTTTTCTTCTCTCTTGCAATCGGAGGAGGGGGAGGAGGAACTTTCGAGAGGAACAGAGGAAGAAGAGGAGATACAGTCGGAAGAAGTGGAGAGACATCCGGAAGAAGAGGAAATAAATTCGGAAGAAAAAGGAGAGAGAGCGTATAAAAAGCAGGTAGAAGACTATCAGGCATATCGGGATTTAACCTGCCTCTTCACTTTTTATGAGAGGAACAGGAAAAGTGCGGATCAGAAAGAGGAGAAGGAGCTGGACGATGAGAAGGGGCAGAACGAGGAAAAGAAGGAAAAAGGTTTAGTTCTGAAGGACAGGATAGACAGTCTATCCGAACTTCTGGAAAAGACGGATTTGGAAAACAGGCTTTTAGGCTCGCTTTCCTTCCTCGCGGAAGAAGGCATGGAAAACAGGGAGGAGAGTTTTGAAAAAAGCATTGGCATTATTCTGGAAATAATAGAAAAAATTAGGGAAAGTCTCGGAGAAATTTCCATTTCGAAAAAATCTTTCGGAAAGCTCTTTGATCTCGCGTTTTCTCTGGAAAAATTAAGACAGATTCCGGCAACACTGGATCAGCTTGTGGTCGGAGATCTACGGCGTTCCCGTTTTCATAATCCGAAGGCCTTTTTCTTCTTGGGCTTAAGCGCGGAATTTCTTCCGAAAGGGATGGGGAAGAGCATCATTTTCACAGAAAAAGAAAGAGCATTTTTACGGGAAAGCGGATACCGGCTTTCTCCGCTTTCCTGGGAGGAAAGTTATATGGAGAAATATTATGTGTATAAGGCTTTTCTTACACCGAAAGAAAGGCTTTATTTGTCGTACCCGAGAGCAGTTCGAAACGGAAAAAGCGGCAAAGCCTCTCCTTATCTGAAAGAGCTCTTTCCACTTTTCCCGGACTTAAAAATCATTTATTCCGAAAGGGAAAAACTTCCGATTTATAATGGAAAGAGAGCCTTGGAAGAGTTGGTAGAAGAACTTCCTAAACAATGCACAGGGAAGAGTCTTTTCTTACAGAAAGAAGAGATTCTTCATCGCTTTAAAACAGAGAGTTTTCGGCTCTTACAGTATTTATGGAACAGGGAAGAATATCGCGAGGAAGTGGAGCGAATACTGAAGGGGATTTTCTTTGAAAATACGGAAGAGCGTATCTCGAAGGAGATGAGCTTGGCACTCTATGGAGAAATCTTGAAGGGCTCCGTAAGTCGGATGGAAGTCTTTTATTCCTGCCCGTATGCCCATTTTCTGCAATACGGTCTGAATCTTAAGGACAGAAAAACAAGTGAAGTGCAGGCTTTTACTATCGGAAATGTCTATCACAGGATGCTGGAGCTGTTCTTTCAGAAGCTGATGAGAAGGAAGGATATAGAGGAAGTTTTCGGAGAAAAGCTGGAAGAACTTTTAGAGGAGGTTTTAGAGGAGCTTTGGCAAGATCCGGAATTCAGCCTCTTCCTTTCCGGCGGAAGAAACGAATATTTACGGATGAAGCTTAAGAAAAATGGGAGAAGAATCCTTTGGGCGCTTGGAAAGCAGCTTATGGGTGGAGATTTCAGACCGAAAGCCGTGGAAGAAGAGTTCAAAATGGAAGAGGAGGGATTGAACCTTCGGGGAAGAATCGATCGGGTGGATGAATATCTGTCGGAGGATCGGAAAAAGCTTTTTTTGAAGGTCATCGATTATAAGAGCGGAAAGAAAGCGTTTTCTTTGAAAAATCTTTTCGCAGGACTGGATTTACAGCTTCCGCTTTATATGGATTATGTTCTGCAAAGGGAAAAAGAGAGAAATCCGAATCGGGAAGTGCTTCCTTCGGCACTTTTCTATTTTACCATGGACAATCCCGTCATTCCTTATGAAGAGGATTTTGATCCCGAGAAAGAACGTTTAAAGGCGTTTAAACCATCCGGTCTTGTGAACCTCTCCGAGGAGAGTCTTTCGCATTTGGAAAAGAGAGAAGGGGAAAGCCTCCTTCTTCCCGTGCAGTGTAAAAACGGCGAGGTAGAGGAGAAAGGTGCGGCTGTTTCTTCCGAAAAGTTGAAGGCACTTTTGGAATTTGCCAAGCAGGAAATGCTTGAGGGCGCTAAACGCATAAAAGAGGGGGAGAAAGGGATTTCTCCGATAAGAAAAGAGGGGGATATTACCGCTTGCAGCTACTGTCCGTATCACAGTATCTGCGGTTTTGATGAGGATCTCCCGAACTTCCGATATCGAAATCCGGATTCCCGAACAGACGAAGAACTTTGGGAGGAGATTCTGAAGAAGACAAAGGGGAAAACAGAGGAAGATATAGAGAAAAGCGATACGGGGGAAGAAAAAACGCTAATCCGTGCGAAAGATGCGAAGAACATCGAGACGAGAAAGGAGGATGGCGATGAATAAATGGACAAAGGAACAAAGCGAAGTCATTTCCCACAGAAAAGGGAATTTACTGGTTTCCGCGGCAGCCGGTTCCGGAAAAACCGCGGTACTGGTGGAACATGTCATTGATCGCCTCCTTGATAAAGAGCATCCAATCAGCCTCTCTTCCGTGGTGCTTATGACCTTTACGGAAGCTGCCGCCTCGGAAATGAAGGAAAGGATCAAGGCACGCCTAAAGGAAGCCTTTTTAGAGAATAGAGATCCGCATATTGAACGAGAAATAGCGGAACTGCCGAATGCGAATATCAGTACCATTGATGCCTTTTGTAAGAGGCTGATAGAGGAAAACTACACGAGCCTCGGTATTGAACCGAATTTCCGTATCGGAGAGAAAAATGAGCTTGCACTCCTTAAGGAAGATATTGTAGAAGAACTTTTAGAAGAGGAATACGGGAAGAAGGAGGAAAGCTTCCTTTCTTTTGTGGACCGCTATTCCACAGGAAAACAGGATAAGGGGATTCAGGAGATTATTGTAAAGCTGTACTACCTTGCTGTGGCCAGTCCCTTTCCGGAAAAGTATCTGAAGGCGCTTTCCGAGAACAGCAGCAGCGCCTGGAAAAACTATCTCCTCGAGAGCATCAGGAAGCGAGTGGAGGAAGCAATAGAAATGCTTACGGAGGCAATCCGGATTTGTACAGAAGAGGGGGGACCTTCCGAGTATCTTGCGACGGTGGAGGAAGATTATCAAAGTCTTTTAAGAGTAAAGGCAGGGGCTATTCTTCGCCGTACAATCGAAGAAATACAGGCGATTTCTTTTAGCCGCATAAAGAATTCCAAGGCGGAGAGAAAAGAGGAGGTTAAAGGAAGAAGAAACGCGGTAAAGGCGCTCGTACAGAAATGGCAGAAGAACTATATTCTGATTCCTGAGGAGATAGAGAAGAAGGCGGAAACAGAGGGAAAAACTTTATTACAGGAGGCCATCCGTCTTACCCTTCTCTTTTATGCGCGTTATCAAAAAGAAAAGCTGGAACGAAATCTTCTGGATTTTTCGGATCTGGAACATTTTGCGCTAAAACTTCTCTATACGGAAAAAGACGGTGAGCTTCGCTTCAGTACCCTTGCGGACGAATTGGCACAGGAGTATACGGAAATTCTCGTAGATGAGTATCAGGATTCCAATATGGTGCAGGAATATCTTGTGTCTGCCTTATCCAAGGAACGCTTTTCGGAGGGAAATGTCTTTCAGGTCGGAGATGTGAAGCAGAGT
>ERZ773037.1366-NODE-1366-length-12714-cov-4.132238_pt1 | contig 12714 bp, 27 predicted proteins | sample MGYA00511466_ERZ773037 | MGnify/ENA primary metagenome ERZ773037 (study PRJEB29015, sample SAMEA2738146) | human oral metagenome | biome: human oral; feature: human-associated habitat; material: saliva | place: China | collected 2202 ... | reverse complement strand
AGGCAAGCTAAAACAACTACCGAATGTAAGCGGTGTGAGGTTTAGTAAAAAAGAGGTCGAAGCACTAGCAGGAATTGAAAGTGAATACTCGGCTATTGGTTACAGAAAGTTGAAAAACGAGGTAGAACGATTAGAAAAAGAAAATCATAAGCTAAAGAGTGAAATAAAAAAAATCACCAGCCAAATGCTAGTGATTGTAGGAGAAGATTTATGAACATATTCGCAGAACTAAGAAGAATGGCTAACGCACATAAAGCGACTATTGAAAGTACAGATAAACTAACTGACGAACAAATTAGATCAGCTAAACAGTTTATTGGTAACGCCCTTAAATGGGATGCAGATAGTAGTGCGCAAATGGTAATAGATGCATTAGCTAGTAAAGGATATTACGAATGATTAAGTTGTGTTACGCACTACGAACAATAACAGGGTTACTTGCTATTGGTGCGGTAGGAAGTATAGAACTAGACCAAATAGGCTTATGGACTGGTTTTTTACAAATGATGTTAGGTATAACCACATGGCTATTAACCAGCTATTGGCTAGATGAATGTAAGATTTATGCAAATAAAAAAGTCCGCTAGTGAAAAGTGAGAAGTTTCAGCGGACTTTGTGTAGGAGTATTAAAAAATACTCTACTTGTATTTTAACACAAGGAGAAATAAATGGAAATAAATTTAACACCTATTGTTAGTCAAAACGAACAAGTATTCAAATGGAATAAAGACGAAATTAAAAATTATTTTGAGGCACAGTTAGAAAAGTACAAAGGACTTGTAGTAACAGAAGAAAACTATAAGGACATGGTAAGTGCTAAAAATGAAATCGTTAAGTACAGAACAACGCTTGATAAATTCTGTAAAGAGAAAAAGCGAGAACTTAAAAGACCGATTGAGTTATTTGAAGAAGAAGTAAATGAAGTATTGAAAGTTGTTTACGATGCAGAAAAACCACTTGCAGAACAAATCAAATACTTTGACGAAAAAGAGGCACAAGCGAAAACAGAGGCTATCAATAAGTTTATCGAAAAAATGGTTGAAAAATATGGCGTGCGTGAAGAATACGCAAATCAACTTCAACACGATAAACGCTGGTTAAATAAAACTGCAAAGATGAAAGACATTGAAATCTCTATTGAGGGAATGATGATTGAGATTTCAAAAAGACAACAATCGGATGATGATTACAAACAAATCTTAGCAGAGAAAAAAGGCATGATTGAGTTTGTTGTAGATACTTGCAACCAACAATACGAATTAGCAACACCAATTACATTTGATGAATGTTGGGATGTTGTAAAAGATATGCCACTAGATCAAGCAAGAGAATTGATTAATGCAAAATTCGCTGAACGCAACGAAATGGAAGAGGCTGCACGAGCAAGCATCATAAATGAAACAGTTGAAAAAATCGAAGTTGTAGAAACTAAAACTGGTTTTTCAGTAACTGTTTATGACTTAACGGAAGATGATGTAAAAGATTTAACGGATTTCTTAGAAATGCGTGGTTACAAGTACAAAGAGGTATAGATGGATAGTAGATATAATGCGGTAAAAACTGTACCGCAATCAGCGTTAAAGATAATTGACTTTGGGAAATTGAAAGGGAAATATGACATTTCTCCTCAATGGCGATGGGAAATATTAACCGAAGTTTATGGGATGTGTGGTGTTGGTTGGTACTTTGACATTGTAGATACAGAACAAGTATTGGTCGAGGCTACTGGCGAAACAATGCTTTATGTAAAAGTAAATCTATATATCAAAGAGGGGAATGAGTGGAGTAAACCAATTCCCGGTTATGGTGGTGATTTCTTAATATACAAAGATAAAAATGGTTACCACGGAAATGATGAGGCTTTCAAAATGGCTGTTACAGATGCACTAGGTACTGCAGCAAAAATGATTGGTGTAGGTGCTGATGTATACCGAGGTTTACAAGATACGAAAATCAATGCAGCAGCCGAAAAAGAAAAGAAAGAAAAAGAATTTGACCCTCACAATGCATACGCAATCATATTGAAGATGGCAAATGAACATGGGTTAAACGAAGAGCAAGTAGCACACCAATTAACAGAAATGTTTGGTGTTGGTGTGATTGATAACATTACAAGAAATCAAATGTCAAAACTTTATGACTGGGTAAAAGGTTATGAAGTGGACAACAAATAACATCGAAACGTTAAGAAGTCCGCTAGGTGTAATGGTAGTAATACCAGCACCACATGACAATGATCTAGCGAAATTAGATAAAGAAAAAGAATATGTGATTGAGATTAAAAAGAAATCAAAATCACGTAGCATGAACGCTAATGCATACTGCTGGGTTCTATGTCAAAAGATAGCGGAAGAATTAAGTAAAAATGGGTACACCTCAAAAGAGGATGTGTACCGCAAGGCAATAAAAGATTGTGGACATTTCTCATATGTGCCAGTAAGAGCCGATGCGGTTGAACGCTACATTCAAATATGGCAAGGACACGGAATAGGGTGGATAGCCGAAGATGCTGGAGAATGCCAAAGCCTAAAAGGGTATCACAATATAATGTGTTACCACGGCAGCAGCGTATACAACACAAAAGAAATGGCACGATTGATTGATTGTCTAACAGATGAATGTGAACAACTAGGTATCAAATTAGAACCTAGTGAGTACATTCAATCACTCATAGAGGGGTGGGAGAGTGAACAACAGAAAGAAAAGGGATAATAAATTATATTCAGTAACACGAAAACAAGCCTATGAACGTGATAACGGACAATGCGTTATATGTGGCTACAGGGCTGAACAATGCCATCACATAGTATTCCGTTCACAAGGCGGTTTAAGTGATTTAAGAAATCTAGCTTGCTTGTGTATGCAATGCCACAATCAAGCACACGGCGTGTTCGCAAAAGAGATACGCAAGCACTTATTAGAGGAAGTAGAAAAAAGGACAGATGAGTATGAAAAGAATTGATGTAGTTGAATTATATGTGAAGAAACGAATTGAGAAATTAGAACAAACGCAAGGTACATATAAATCACATGATAGTGAAATCATAGAATTAAAAGATGTACTTGATGTGATTGAGCAAACGCAACCAAAAGTTAAGTATGCAAGTGCTGGTGAAATTATGGAAGTAAAACCACAGTATAAAGAAACCGCTTGTGATCATGTTTATGGTAGATAGTGCCTATGAGCGAACCAAAACGATATTTTTGGTTGAAGTTGCATAAAGACTTTTTCCAAAGAAAAGAAATTAAACGATTACGAAAGATTGCAGGTGGTGATACCTATACAATTATCTATCTCAAAATGTTACTCCGTTCAATTATGAGTGATGGGAAATTATACTTTGATGGTTTAGAAGATGATTTCTCATCAGAACTCGCATTAGATCTTGATGAAAAAGAAGAGAATGTACAAATAACAATACAGTACTTACTCAAAAGCGGACTACTTGAAATGTGTTCTGATGAAGAATACTATCTACCAGATACAAAAGATAGTACTGGGTGCGAAACGGCAGTAGCTAGCAGGGTTCGTAAACATCGAGAAAGAAAAAAAGCGTTACAATGTAACGCTGATGTAACGCAAGCGAAACAATTGTGTAACGGAGAGATAGAGAAAGAGTTAGAGATAGAGAAAGAGTTAGAGATAGAGTTAGATACTAAGGCGAATAAATCGCCTACAAAAGCTAAACGCTTTGTTAAACCTACTCTATCTGAAATCGAACAATACTGTACTGAAAGAAATAACAATGTAAACGCTGAACAATTTTATGACTACTACGAAAGCAATGGTTGGAAAGTAGGCAAAAATTCCATGAAAGATTGGAAAGCATCGGTCAGAACATGGGAGCGTAGCGAATACAGAAAACCAACAACAAAGAAAACCAATACAGAACAAACATTAGATGCAATTTATAAAGTCATGAACGAGAGTGAGGTGGAATATGGCGAAAGCGGATGTAATGGAAGTAATTCTGTTATTACAGTCAACGATACCAAATTCTAAATTGTCAGAAGAAAACGTAAGAGCGTATGTATCGTTCTTATCAGATATAAACCCTGTTACGTTAAAGCAAGCGGTGATTAATCTTGTGAAGATTAATAAGATTAAGTTTTATCCATCAGTAGGTGAAATATTATCCGCTTGTGAAGAAATAAGTAATTATGTAAATGCACATGAGGAACTACCAATCGCACAAAGCGAATGGGAAAAAGTCATTAAAGCGGTAGGTGCTTATGGTTTTGAACATGGCAAAGAACATTTACAAGGTATAACCTTACAAGCTGCAAATACTATATGGTCTTCATTTAACCCTAGAATGGGAAATGAATATAACGAGGCAAGTTGTAGATCACAATTCATTAGATGCTACGAGCAACTGGCGGAACGTGAAACACACCGCCAGCGGATGGCAAATTCAATCAAAGACAATCACTTGCTACTTAAAGCAAGGGAGAAAGCAGAAAAGGAACGTGCATTGATTGGTGCAGGTCAAAAGCAAATTGAAATGACCTCTACAGGTAACTTGGTTGAAGTGGTCAAAGAACCAGTTGATGTAACAGAAATAATCAACAAAAGCAAAATATCAGATAAAGGTAAAGAGTTATTAAAACAGGCAATATGGGGATAGATGAAAGAAAGCGTGAAAGAGTTTGATGTAAGTGTAAACGTTAGCTTTAACGTTAGTTTTCAAGTCATGGCAACTAGCGAGGCACAGGCAAGAGTAAAGATTGAAAACTTGCTTGAAATCATGCGTAACGAGGCAACAGTTGATTGTCATATTCATCCTAACTACGATGTGTACGTTGACGATACAGAGGCAACACTAAATCAAATTAGTTATTGGTAAGGGGTGATAAGTTGTGTTGGTTAAAGATGAAACAAAGTATTGTTGGGTTGATGATGAAGTGGCTGGTGAACCGCAAGATAGCATTGAAATGGCTATCGCAGATTATGTAGAAAACGAATACGACTACGGCGATTTTGGTAGTTTAAGTCGAGAAGAGTTATTACAAACAACAATAGAAGTCGGTCATCCATACAGATATGTGCCAGAGGTAGACGGCGAGCGTGTTATTTGGAATGTATGTGATTATAACTTAGATGATGAAATCGCTGAATGGTCAGATGATTACATGAAAAATGTTAAAAATGAACACGTGGACGAACTAAGTAAAGAACTAACAAAAGTATTCCAAGCATGGGAAAAACGTCATGGTTATGAGAACCGAGCGTGGGTGGTACAAGAAACAAAAACATATCGCATTGGAGATTATGTTGCGGAGGATAAATGCTAAGTAAAAAACGAAAGATGGTAATCACCATTGAGATACCTCTAAACGTGGACACACAAGAAGAGGCAACTCAACAGATGCAAATGATTATGAAAGCAGATGCACGCACCTTTGAGAGCCTAGAGGAAATCATCAAGGTATATAAAGGTACGATGTGTATTGAACAGAAGATATAGGAGCAATGAATGAATACAGTACAAATTATGGGCAACTTGGCACGTGATCCAGAGGTTAGATATACACAATCTGGAAAAGCGGTAGCCACATTTACAGTAGCAGCAAGCAACACTTTCACATCAAGCGATGGTGAAACAAAAGAACAAACTGCTTTCGTAAATTGTGTAGCATGGGGAATGCTAGCTGAAAGCATTGGTAATTTGCGTAAAGGCAATAGGGCGTTTGTAGAGGGTAGACTTCAAACACGTTCATACGAAACACAAGATGGTCAAAAGAAGTATGTAACAGAAGTAGTAGCAAATTTTGTAGGAACATCACTAACGAATGATGAAACTGCATCAAGTAACTTTGATGGTTTTGAACAACCGCAAGATGAAAATATTCCGTTCTAAGAGGTGAGTAACATGGATGAATACAAAATTAGTGGCTATGTAAAAATTGGCTTTTCAAAAGTTGTGAAATGTGAAAGTTATGTTGATGCAATGGAGAAAGCCCAAGAGATTTCATATAACGAAGATATTGATTTTAGTGAACTGAATGATTGGTATGACGATGTTGAAGTTGAAGAAATAGAAGAGTTGTAGGAGTGAGCATTAATATTGAATGCACCATGTAAGGGATGCAAATACAGAGAGGTAGCTTGCCACGTTAAGTGTCCAGCGTATCGAATGTACAAACGCAGAATGGAAACGATGCAAGAAAACACAATCAAACAGAATGATGTGTTAGCGTACCTTGGGGATAATGTAAAGAAAGTTAAGCATCGTATGAGAAAAGCAAAGTATGGGTGTACTGTGAATGATTAGAGGTGAATAGGAAAGAGGATGCATATATGGGGGTTATTTGATGATGGTAACGGATGCTATCGTCAAGCGGTAGATGAATATAACGTGAATATGGGGGGGGCAACACACAATCACATCAATAGGCATTGGTGATGCGTGTATCAACCAAGACCTTGCAGTTAATACGCTACATAAACCTAACGCACTATGGGAACAGTTGGACAAGCTAGATAGACCTGATGTTATTCTAGCTAGTCCACCCTGTGAAAGCTGGAGCATAGCAAGTGCGATGAAAGGTGGTAATGCGTGTTGGAAACAAGAAAAGGATATGACTATCAACTTGTTTGGTGAATATGAACAAGGAAGTAAATTCACAATCAGAAATAAAGCTGATTATGAGAACTACCAATTCAAATATGATAAGTCATTCCTAACACGTATCAATGGTGAAATGTGTATCTACAACACATTGAAAATCATTGAGCGTTATCAACCTAAGGTATTCGTGATTGAAAACCCAGCATATGGGCGGATATGGGAGTATATCAAGAATGTAATAGGGTTTGATGTTCCTTATGAAAACCTAACCTATTACAACAACTACGATTACCCAGTTAAGAAACCTACAAAGTTTGGTAGCAATATCGATTTGAAGTTATTAAAAGATAATGTTAGAAACAACATTAAATTTGAAAGCATGAATATCAAAGGTGTTAATCGATATAACACAAGGTCGCATATTCCGTTGGAGTTAGTGAAAGATATTTTAAAGAGGTGTGATGATCATTGCCGATAAACAGTAAAGATAAAGGTAAACGTGGTGAAAGAATGTGGAGAGATGTGTGTAGGTCGCATGGGTTCGATAAAGTCCGTAGAACTGCCCAATATTGTGGTAATACAGGCGATGCATCGGACTGTGTAGGCTTACCTAACATACATCAAGAGGTCAAATTCGTTGAAAACTTAAATGTACGTAAAGCATATGAGCAAGCGGAACACGATGCAAAACAAGCAAACAATGGAGATATACCTATTGTGGCTTGGAAGAAAAGCAATCAAAAGTGGCTTGTAGTTATGAGTGCAGATGATTGGTTTAAATTGTACAAGGAAAGTGAGTGGAGTAATGGTTAATATGAGTGAGTTTGTGACTGACAATAACCTTAACTGGTTAGCACTAGCAGCTTGTGTATATGGAAATATAAGTTCTGGTAGAGCGTTGTGTTGTTTAGGTTTGAAAGGTACTAAGCCACAAAAGACTTATACACGTGCAAGTGAGTTAGATGGAAATTCATTATTACAAATGTATAACGCTGGAATGTCATTAAGGGCAATTAGTTATCAAGTAGGAGCAGATTATAAAACGGTGAAAAAAGCGTTAGTTATGTTAGGGGTGAAGTTTTGAAAGAACAAATGAAAGTAAAGTTGGTTAGTGAATATGCACAACTACCAACAAGGGGAAAGGTGAACTCCGATTTACCACAAGTATCCGCTGGGTTAGACCTATATTGCCCGTTTAGTGTAACGATACCAGCAGATAGTAAGCGAAAAATTCCATTAGGTGTAGCAGTTGAAATTCCACCTAATCACATGGGGTTATTAACACCAAGAAGTAGTATGAGCAATACACCGCTACGATGTGCCAATAGCGTTGGAATAATCGATGAAGATTATAGAGGTGAGATTAGCATTGTGTATGAGAATGTATCGTGCAAAAACTACACAATAAATAAAGGTGATCGCATCGCACAACTAATCATCGTTCCGATTAAATTAGTTGATGTAGTAGAAGTAGATGAATTAACAGAAACAGAACGTGGTACCGGCGGATATGGCAGTACTGGTAAATAAGTTATCTAAATTAATTAACATAAAAGGAGAAATAAACATGAACAAAAAATTAGTAGTAGCAACAATGGCGGTAATGGCAGTAACAGGTAGCACATTTGCAAATGGTTTAGTAGTAGGTCAAGTAGAACCAAATACTACTGCACCAGTAGTTAGCGGTTACAATTCCGCTGCATTAGGTGTGAATACAGTAGTAACAGGCACAAGCACAATCGTTCTAGGTCGAGATAATAAAGTTAGCGGTAGCGATACAACAGTTATCGGTGCTAACAATGGCACAGTAAGTGCGAACCAAACAACAATCATTGGTTATAATAACAAAACAAATAGCAACCAAGAGCAAGTGGTGATTGGTGCTAATTCTGAAACCGCTGGTCAAGGGGCAACAGTAGTTGGTACGCATGGTAAAGCTACTGCATGGGATGCTTACGCTATTGGCAATAATACACTTGCAGATAAAAGTAACAGCGTGGCACTAGGTACTAATTCTGTAACAGATGACCCAGTACCAACAAAACAAGTAGTGTTGAATGGAGTTACTCATGTATTTGCAGGGGAAAACCCTCAATCTGTAGTGAGTGTTGGTTCTAAAGATAGAGCAGGGTTTGGTGGTGTAAAATACTACAACCGCCAAATTACAAATGTTGCAGCAGGACAAGTTGATGCAGCATCTATCGATGCGGTAAATGGTAGCCAATTATATGCTGCCTACGATGAAATCGCATCTATGGGTGCGAAACTTGTGAAACACGATAAAGACATTAAATGCTTGAATATTCGTGTAGACCGCAATGTAAATAACATCAAGAATTTAACCGCTAAGGTGGATAACAATTACACAACGATTACTAACTCTATCAACGCAACAAACGAGCGTGTAGGGGCAAATTCTAAAGCTATTCAAGAAAATAGAACAGTAATCAATAATCACACAACGATCATTAATAATCACGAACAACAATTACAATCTCACGAACAAACTTTAGTAGACCATGGAAACGCTATTGCAGACCATGAAAACCGCATTACAAGTTTAGAACGTGGTTTAACAAACAACGTAGACCGAGAAATCGGTAAAGCTGGTGCAGCCAATGCAGCATTATCTGCACTTCACTACTTAGGCTATAACAAAGACGATAAAATGACATTCTCCGTTGGTTATGGTCATTACAAAGGACATAGTGCAGTAGCACTTGGTGCATTTTATGCACCTACTGAACACGTAATGTTTAGCGTAGGTGGTACACTTGGTTCTGAAAAAATGGTAAATGCTAGTGTGAACTTTAGATTGGGTAAAGGTTCTGAATATGAATTAAACCACAAAGGCAAAATCAAAGAACTTGAAACGCTAGTTACTCAATTAGTGGCTGAAGTGGAAACATTGAAAGCGAGTAAATAATGAATGAGATTGAACGAGATATAGAAAGAAGAAAGATTGAATGTGAAATCGCAAGGTTCGAAAATGAACGTAGAATATCAAGACTTGCAATGGCAAAACATTTAGCAATGCTTGATGCAGAGCGAAAGTGTAGAAATGATAGTTTGTTTTCGATTTTGTCAACAGGTTTATTGATATGGAGTTTTGTATTGTTGATTTGCATAACAATCATGATGTTTCTACCATTGTTTAAGTAAAGGATATGGGCGGTGAAATATCCGCCCTATCATAAGAGGTGAATAAAATGAATGAAGAAAATAAAAATGAATTAAGTATTAGTGAACCTGAATGGCAAGCTAGATTTAGAGGAGAGTATAAGGAATTAAAAGAGCGTTACAACAAACTGCACAGAATGATTGTTAAATATGATGCTGGAACTTTAGATTTTAAACCAACGTGTCCTATAGATTTATTGCGTAGGCAAAAGGCTATTATGGGAGAGTATTTAAACATACTTGAAATTAGAGCGGAAATTGAAAATGTACGTGGTTTAGATGTTGATAACACTAAAGCAAAAATCGATTATGAAATAGCAAAGCATGGGAGATTTGCATGAGTAGCTATAGCGGATATGTTGAACACTCCGACTTTTACATAAGACCTCAAAGTTACCAAGATGCATTCGATTTCTTGTGCCAACTTGCGGTAGAGAGTGATGAGGATGTGTTTTATATCGGTAAAGTTGTAGATAATGGATATGATTTTGACTTGGAAGATGAAGTGATGTTTGTTTGGAATGAGGATAAAGGAGCGTGGGTTAGGACTTGATTGGAGATAGAATTTTTTTCAATAACGATAAATTCGCAATAGACATTAATGGTGAAGTATGTAAACCAACCATAAAAGAAGATATGTGTAAGTGCATATTCTTCTATAAACATAAAGAAAAGTGGGCTAGATTTGAGTGTTTGTTGTGCGGTATTGAAAATGCAACTGATGAAAAAGTTGAAAGTATCAAACGATTTGCCAAAGGGTTCTTTATAAAGGAGAGTGAAAAAAGTATGATCACAGATAAACAAGGTAGAGAGTGGTTACTTCAAAAGCTATATGATGATGGCTGGCGGTATATTGTGGCTGATAAATACGATAATATGTATCTAACAAATGAAAAGCCATCCATGTTTGATGATGTGGACGAAGTAAGAATAAGCAGTTGTAAAAAGTATATTGGTATAACTGGGGTTATGGCAGCGTTGCCAAAATTAAGTGCTAATGAGGTTTTTAGTATTGAAGAGGGATTAGGTATTGTTGATTGGTTGAAAGTAAAGGTTGATACTCCTGTATTGGTTAGCGTTAATGGTGTTAAGTGGTATAAAAGGTATTTTGCTAAAGCTGACTATTGTGATGTTTATGTATGGAACAAGGGTGCCACATCGTGGAGTATTGAAAATGTTAATGATACAGAGGTATGGAACCATATAAAACTAGCAGAGGTATAAATACATGGATTTTATAATCGTTAAAATTCTTATGTATGTATTTTCCGCCATGTGGGGTGTTAGAATATGTGATAAATATGGGTATGAGTGTTTGTTTGAGTTTATTTTATTTATAACGATAACGTGTTTAGTTGTGTCTATGTATATGTGAGGTGAAGTGTTTGGGAGAATATGACGAAAAGAAACTAATAGAAATGGCGGTTGAGTACCTACAACCTGTTAAGTTAATTGATGTGCAGATTGCATCTATCAAGGAAGAAATCAATCAACTAAGAGCGAACCTTACATCCATAGGTGCTATTGATTACTCAAAAGACCGAGTAACAGGCGGTGGAACTCCGCAAGGTTTAGAGGGTAGCGTAGCGAGATTTCTTGATACAGTCGCAGAACGTGATAAGCGTATTGATGAGTTATCAAAATTAAAATGCGATGCGATCACTAAGATTGATAGCCTAGATGAAAAGCTAGGGGCAATCATCTTGCGTTATGAGTTTGTGCTAAACAATACAACCGAAGATGCGTATAAAATGATTGGGTGTTATTCAACTAAACAGGCGAAACGATACAAGCAAAAGGCATTATTGGAGTTTGGGCGAAAACTTGTCCAGTAATGTCCGCAAATGTCCGTGAATGTCCATATACCTATAGTTTGCTATTAGGTATAATATATATGTAGAAGTTGCCACTAAGCGACTACTACTCACTCTTTCCTTAGGACAAATCAAACACAACAACAAGCACGCCCATATAAGAGCGTGCCTTTGTTGTATATGGGCGAAATGGAACGTATAGCGCTAACGGTCGCAGAGTAGCAGCGCAACCATAATTGATTACTAAGGAAACAACACTATACTTTTTTCTAATTTCAATTTTGAAGTATGTGTTAAGACAAAACTTTATATGTAAATTTACTGCTAACTGATAAGGGATAGCTTATACATTATTAACCTTAAAGATATGAACCTGCCCTAATTGGTTATACACATTGAATACTGACAACTAGCAGCCTCCAAAAGAAACTTATTCATATTCTTGTTGTTACTTAACCTAACACGATTATAATTCATCAAAATGTTAGTTGTTGGTATTGAGTGTGTAATGATCATTGAAAACTAGGTGTGTTTTTCTTTTCCAACTTTGTTTTTTATTCATAGTTGAACCTCAAATAGTATAAATTGTCATATCATCAACGCACCTAGTTTTGAGTGATTAATACATGAAAACAGAATAAATTTATCACAAAATGGGGTGTATCCACGGCGATATACTCCATTTCTTGCATAAATCTATCATAAAGGGGAGATTATGACAGAGGTCAGGTGTTGTAAAAGTAAATGCTTAAACAACAAAAAGGGAATGTGTACCGCAAGCGTGATAGAGTACGATGGCTTATGTCAAACATACATAACCTGTGGCGGTGCAAGTAAAGGTAATTACGGCTTATGTGTTAGATTACATGGCAAGTTAAAAAGGAAAGGTGGCGAAGTACTTAAATGATTAAAGCAATTAAACAATTCATTGAAGATAGAAAACTATTCAAACAAGCAGCTAAGAACCTAAAAGATAAAGAACTACAGGCTAAAGCAAAATATGCTTATGAGCATCGTGGCGATAATATGATTACACTCATTGATGGTTTAGCTATTTTGTGTGCGGTACTAATATTGATTGGTATTGTGTGGTGTTGGATGTGAATTATCAACCAACGATAAAGAAACTATTAACCGCATTACGGATG
>ERZ773037.1359-NODE-1359-length-12766-cov-10.310597_pt1 | contig 12766 bp, 10 predicted proteins | sample MGYA00511466_ERZ773037 | MGnify/ENA primary metagenome ERZ773037 (study PRJEB29015, sample SAMEA2738146) | human oral metagenome | biome: human oral; feature: human-associated habitat; material: saliva | place: China | collected 2202 ... | reverse complement strand
CTATTATTTTATCATGTTTCTAAAATATGTCAAGCGTTTTGCAGAAATTTTTATTCCCTTTCTTTTTTCTCTGATTATTTTTGCTCGTTTTTGAGGGAAATTCTCTTTTTCCTCAAAAAAATATCTTTAAACTTGAGGAATAAAGGTTTTTATTTACATTTTCTTTCATTTTTTCGTGAAAATTTGTTAGATTTCCTTTACTTGATTTATGGCAACCGTTTGACATTTTTTGCTATTTTTTAACATAAAAGACTTGCTTTTTTGGTCGAAAACGTTTACTATTAAGGTAGTAGAACTTTAGGAGGAAAGATAAAATGGAATGGACAACTGAGCGCCGTTATAGACGCTATGAAGACTGGTCTAATGATGAAATCAAACAAATCAAGGAAAAGATGGCACAATCTCCTTGGCATACTCGTTACCATGTCGAGCCTAAAATGGGGCTTCTCAATGATCCAAATGGCTTTTCTTATTTCGATGGCAAATGGATTCTCTTTTACCAGAACTTCCCCTTTGGTGCAGCACATGGGTTGAAGTCTTGGGTGCAGCTTGAAAGTGATGATTTAGTGCGCTTTACAGAAACTGGAGTCAAAGTTTTGCCAGATACTCCATTAGATAGCCACGGTGCCTACTCTGGTTCTGCCATGCAGTTTGGCGATCAGTTGTTCCTATTTTATACTGGAAATGTCCGTGATGAAAACTGGATCCGTCACCCCTACCAGATCGGGGCTCTTTTAGATAAGGATGGCAAGATTACAAAAATTGACAAGATCTTGATTGACCAGCCATCAGACTCTACTGATCACTTCCGTGACCCACAAATTTTCAACTTTAAGGGGCAATATTATGCTATCGTGGGTGGACAGGACTTGGAGAAAAAAGGCTTTGTTCGTCTCTACAAGGCTATAGATAATGATTACACCAACTGGCAAGCAGTTGGTGACCTAGACTTTGCCAACGACCGTACTGCCTATATGATGGAATGTCCAAATCTGGTCTTTATCGGTGAACAACCTGTACTTCTCTACTGCCCGCAAGGATTGGATAAGAGTGTTCTAGACTATGATAATATCTATCCAAACATGTACAAAATCGGGGCTTCCTTTGATCCTGAAAATGCCAAAATGGTAGATGTGTCTCCATTGCAAAATCTAGACTATGGTTTCGAAGCCTATGCAACGCAAGCCTTCAACGCTCCAGACGGACGCTCTCTAGCAGTTAGTTGGCTTGGACTACCAGATGTAGTCTACCCATCTGATCGTTTTGACCACCAAGGAACTTTCTCATTGGTCAAGGAACTCACTATCAAAGATGGCAAACTCTACCAATACCCTGTCGCAGCTATCAAGGACCTTCGTGTCTCTGAAGAACCCTTTTCAAATCGTGCTCAAACCAATAACAGCTATGAACTCGAGCTCAACTTGGAAGCCAATAGCCAGAGCGAGATTGTCTTACTTGCCGACAAAGAAGGCAAGGGACTTTCAATCAACTTTGACCTTGTAAATGGTCAAGTGACAGTGGATCGTAGCCAGGCTGGTGAGCAGTACGCCCAAGAATTTGGAAGCACTCGTTCTTGCCCAATCGACAAGCAAACTACTACTGCTAACATCTTCATCGACAATTCTGTTTTTGAAATTTTTATCAATAAAGGAGAAAAAGTATTTTCTGGTCGCGTCTTTCCGAATGCCGATCAAAATGGTATCCTGATCAAATCTGGAAACCCAACCGGAACCTACTATGAATTAGATTATGGTCGCAAAACTAACTGATGTCGCAAAACTTGCTGGTGTCAGCCCTACTACCGTTTCTCGGGTTATCAATAAAAAAGGTTATCTGTCTGAAAAAACCATTCTCAAGGTCAATGAAGCCATGAGAGAATTGGGCTATAAGCCCAACAATTTAGCTCGTAGCCTCCAAGGAAAATCAGCTAAGTTGATTGGCTTAATTTTCCCAAATATTTCCAATGTTTTCTATGCAGAATTGATTGATAAGTTGGAACACCAACTCTTTAAAAATGGATACAAGACCATCATCTGTAACAGCGAGCACGACTCTAAGAAGGAACGGGAGTACATCGAAATGCTAGAGGCCAATCAGGTCGACGGTATCATTTCTGGTAGTCATAACTTGGGAATTGAAGACTACAATCGTGTAACAGCGCCAATCATTTCCTTTGACCGAAACTTGTCTCCAGACATTCCTGTTGTCTCCTCTGACAACTACGGTGGCGGGGTTCTCGCTGCCCAAACCTTGGTCAAGACAGGTGCCCAGTCTATTATCATGATTACAGGGAATGACAATTCCAATTCGCCTACTGGACTGCGTCATGCTGGTTTTGCCTCTGTACTCCCAAAAGCGCCTATTATCAATGTTTCGAGTGACTTTTCTCCCGTCAGAAAGGAAATGGAAATCAAGAATATCTTGACTCATCAGAAACCAGATGCCATCTTTGCTTCGGATGATTTGACAGCTATCCTAGTTATCAAAATCGCTCAGGAACTGGGCATTTCTGTCCCTGAAGAGCTCAAGGTCATCGGCTATGATGGGACTTACTTTATCGAGAACTACTACCCTCAACTGGCGACCATCAAGCAACCCTTGGAAGAGATTGCCCAACTCACTGTTGATCTTCTCTTGCAGAAGATCGAAGGCAAGGAAGTCGCGACAACTGGTTACTTCTTACCAGTCACCCTATTACCTGGAAAAAGTATTTAAGTACAAAAAACTCAGACGAATTCGTCTGAGTTTTTTTATGATCTTAAGTTTTCGAGATAGCGCTGGGCTGTCTCTAAGTTAAAGGTTTTATCTGCGATGAGGTGCTCAACGAGGGGAGCAACTTCAGACTCACTAGCACCTGCTAGGAGAGCTAAGGATTTGGCCTGTAACTTCATGTGACCTTGCTGGATGCCCGTACTCACCAAGGCTTTGAGGGCCGCAAAGTTTTGGGCGAGACCGATAGAAACGATAATCTGAGCTAAGGATTTTAGTCTCGTTTTTCCAATCAAAAAATGTTGAGCATTTAGTTCTGAAAATCTCTAAGAAAACAGATGCAAGACAAATTTTCTTATACTCTGCTACAAGTTTTTTACCCAACTGATGTTATTGTTACCAAATGTCTCCATGATGACTTCATTCGATTTACTTGTCTTCTCCTTTGTTATGTAAGATGTCTTCTTTGACACAAAATATGCTTTTTTCCTATAAAAAAACACTCCTATCTCTAATTTACCAGTTTTCAATAGGGAGATTTTCTTATATCTCATTTTATGTAGTCAATCCCCCGCGTGTGCGGGAAAAACTTGACTTGTTTAAGGATAGAGTAAACGTGGATAGGATCATCCCCGCGTCTGCGGGAAAAACTTGCTTGATGGCTACAAAGGAAAAATTGGTGGAGGATCACCCCCGCGTGTGCGGGAAAAACTGGGCCATCTATGAGATGGGGCTAGATAATCAGGGATCACCCCCGCGTGTGCGGGAAAAACATAACTTCCATAAAGCGAATACAAGCATCTGTAGGATCACCCCCGCGTCTGCGGGAAAAACAGAGGGATTGTCCAGCTTGTAGATGTGTCTACAGGATCACCCCCGCGTCTGCGGGAAAAATAAACATGAAAGCCAGTTCAATTCCTGTATCCAGGATAGGATCATCCCCGCGTGTGCGGGAAAAACTCCATTGATAAGCTAAAGTTGCTAAAAATACTGGGATCACCCCCGCGTCTGCGGGAAAAACTCAACGTTTTCATTCGTGAGATAATACCATTCAGGATCACCTCCGCGTGTGCGGGAAAAACATCGCTAGACTGCTGATTTGCTTGTCTTGTTCAGGATCACCCCCGCGTGTGCGGGAAAAACCAATTCTTCATCTTTTTTAAGAAGTGAACTTAAGGATCACCCCCGCGTCTGCGGGAAAAACAAAGGCATTAAAAAGCCCTCTTTACTATACCCAGGATCACCCCCGCTTCTGCGGGAAAAACCACGGTTTCTATTTCAACGGTCAGAAGCAAATGGGATCAATCCCACGTCTGCGGGAAAAACACAACCATTCAAAAGGTCATTTTCTTAGACCCAGGATCACCCTCGCATATGCGGGAAAAACTTACTTGTTTCTTTCTTATTATCTTCAATCGTAGAATCACCCCCGCGTGTGCGGGAAAAACTTCAAGTGCCTTGATTTGCTTATCCTGGTCTTGGGATCATCCCCGCGTGTGCGGGAAAAATATATCAGACATCTTGAAGATGGTAAGAGTCTTGGGATCACCCCCGCTTCTGCGGGAAAAACGGATATCCACCCCGTTCGTACAAGTGAATTGTGGGATCACTCCCGCGTGTGCGGGAAAAACATTTGACTCAATATGGGAATGTCAATCGTGTTAGGATTACCCCCGCTTCTGCGGGAAAAAACCTGCCAAAATGACAAGGATGCTGACTGCACCGGGATCACCCCCGCGTGTGCGGGAAAAACTGTTCTACGTAAATAAAGCTGACACGATCACTTATTTTAGGAAGTTCTCGCAGAGATGTTTTCTTCGTTCCACTTTTTTTTACCATGATTCGTTTCCCAATGGAATAACGGTCATTAAACCAAAACCGTATGCTTTTTTCTTTCCCATTCCTTCAGTCAAAAGCTTCTTAAAAAGATCTGCATCACTAACTGTTAAGACCCCTTCATAAACAACCTTTATCAATCGGATAGGTTTAACAGCTTTTTTAAACACCTCATAACCACGTTCAACGATTGAAAAATCTTCTTTTATCAGTGAGAATCCATTTTTGTCAGAGCGTTCTACTAGATAATTCATCTGATGTTCACTCGTAATATGAGGTTTTACAATACCTCTTTTAAGATTATCTGGTGATACTAAGGAAATAACTGGATTAAGCACCACTCGAAATTTCATTCGGCTACCAGTATAGATGTTATCTAAAAATTGTTGATAATCCTTGGTTTGAGCACTACCAGCAACCCCATATTTTTCTAATCCTTGTAAATCAGGTTTATTTTTACTAACAATAATCAGGTAATCTTTATCTTGGATACGATCTATACGCCATAATTTTCTTGTTCGAATAGATTGTTCCATTTCTTCTGGAAAACTCTCTTCTACCCAAGCATGATATGCGCCTATATGTGTTAAGCGCCTAATTTTTCGGCGATTGGTCCGATCAATTTCTACTCTTGAGATATACATACCATCAATCTCCTATACTCTTAAAAACATCATGTGCCGTATTTTTATCTCGAAACGAATTCCGAACTTGAACCAGTTCTCTAGTTTCATACCTATAGCCAAATCTTCTCCCCTTTTGTGAAAAAGACTTGACAACATCTTGTCTCAATTGATAAATACCTCTATCGGTTAAATGTCTATCAGAATAGATTTCTAAAGTTACGGCATCCATAAACTTTCTCTTCATAAACCATGGTGAAGCTTGCCATTCAAGAGTTCTCAAACTTTCAACTGCTCCAATCTCAGTTTCACCTAAGATAAAATCTGCAGTCAACGGCAGAGCCCTTCTTCCCATAAATGGTTGGAAATAGGGATTTCTCAAAGCTTGTAAAATCATTTCCAAAAACTGCTCATTATTATGAGAAAGAGCCACTACAAAAACAGCATCTTCTAAATAATAACGATTTGTGACATAATTTCGTTCAAACTTTCCTTTTTCTGTATACTTCTGTGCAATATGAAAATCTCTGAGTAAATTTCCTTGTTGATCCACTCGAACTGCAAAATCCAGCTCGTTTAAACGAACAATTTTTTCATCATCGTCTCGACGATATCCTAGACTTGAAGCAATCAACCCAATAACAGAACTCTTAGAAGGATAAAAATCCGTATGTCTTGTTTCGAAATGTGAACTTGTCCCCCAAGATTGCAAAGGACCAGCAAATTTCAACAAAATAGTCTTCATGCCATTCACCTATTTTTTGAGGAATTGTTCTAAGGTTTCCGAAAAATCTTTTAATAATTCTGAAACTGAATATTTTTCCTCACCAATTTGTTTTAAACTCTCATTTTCATCCAAAGTCACATAGAAAGTCAAAAGTGGTTTATTCACGAATTTTTCAACTCTTGTATACTCTTTAGACAGTTTTTCAATAGATTTCGCCACATAACCATCTGTTGATTTAACTGGTTCTTCAAAAGCACTGACAAGATTAACAGGACGATCATCACGCAAAGAAACGATTAGAGCCTGCGGTAAAGTTTGATTGGCAAAGGTATTCACTTTTCCTGTCGGGAGTGAATTTGCAAATGCTTCGATGAATAAATTCAAACTGTTCTTTAAGGATTTCTCATCCTCTAGTTGTTTTGATAATTCATGAATCGCAACATTGGCATAACGATAGAGCGTAGAAGAGTTAAATTCGATGGTTCCCAGCATACCTGCACCTGCATTATCCTCTGGAGCTAAATCATCAATAGCAGTAAAGAAATCAAATTCAGTTTGTACAGCATGTGTTGAAATAGCATGAGCAACTTGAGAGGAAGCATCCTCGTTTAGAACTGGATCTTCAGCTACCATTCGACCGAACATAGCAACATCAATGGCTGGATTTGAGTTAGCTAGTTTTTGAAGTTCCTTTTTATCAGTCAGATTTTCATAGGCTGCTTGAGCTAATTTCTCAGCTTGTCTATCCCCCATAAAGTAAAGTGCCTTGACTTTACCTTTTTTCTTAATTCCAGTAGCTATCAAGACTGTATCTGCTTTGGTTAGTGCATCTTCAAAACTGATAGAATTATCTAGTTCTACAATTTTACCCGCAACATACCTTACAATGTCTTTTGTTCGGACACCGACATTTGACTGTTCTCCATAAGTATTAAAATAGTCTCTTATAGCTCTCTTCCAAGCTTGAGAACTCACGCGCGATCTTTTTACACCTCCGTACTGAGCAGTCTTTGGGCTACCTGTATCATCTCTATTCATATTTGAAGGTGGCAAGGTTTGTATAGCATGAATATCTAAAAATAAGCGTTGGTTAGTTGTCATTGTGTTTTTCTCCTTTGATTTGTTTATAATATGATCTTGCCCAATTTAGGCGAAGATTTTCTTGTACATTTTTTAAAAACCAATACAAGTCTTCAGCTAACTTAGCATAATCAACCTTTGTAGCAGGAGACTTTGTTTTGAGCAACATCATCATGTGGCGTAAATGGTAGATCAACTCTTCAAAAGTTGATGATGTAATCATAACATTGAACCTTCTGTCAATGGCTGTCGTGTCATCTCCTTTTCGAAGTTGACTAAGAGCAGAACCGATATTTTGATAAGTATCGGGCTCATCTAACATCACACTGGTTGAAGTTCCTTGTTGATGTAAGGCGTAAAATTGGATAGCTGTATAAATCGCTAACTCCTCATAGCTAGGCTGCTGGTATGAATTGACGAACTCCTCTGGTAAATGCTCAAATAAAATCGGCCAGATATCTGTTGCATCGCTCAAGGGTTTACCCAACGTTTTTCTAATTTTGGCCAGTGCGGCTTTACTCAATGGTGACTCCAACTCATAACTCAATTGTCTAATAATTCTTTTTGTGACAGAACCAACTGTCTGTTTGGATTGTTCCAACACACACACCTCCTATTTTAATTGTTGATGAAGCAAATATTCAAATGAATTATAGGCAGTTGCAATATTTTTTATTCGACCATCTTTTTCAATGCCGAGGTAGTCCCTAGTTCCTCCGTGACCTAAGATGCTCTTTGCTTCAGCTTTAACCATTTTTTTCAGCAAATCTCTCCATTCTTTGATTTTAGGATCCTTTTCATCATCTGGTAGGATACTGGATAACCATTCTCGAAAAGGGTGATCGATTTTGAAATAGAGCATTTCAACCATCTGATTAGTATAATTGTTGTTTGAGATATTCCTGATTTCTTTTAGTTCCTCTATATAGCGTTTATATACTTTGGAAATGACAGTTTTTGTTTCTTCTACCACCTCATTAATACGTGGTACCCAACCACTCTCATTAAAATCCGCCAAAACTAAATCATTGATAAGTATAGAGTCAATAACTTCATCAGTTGGAAGCCATGAAGTAGCATTTCCATCATCCTGCATACTAATGGAAATAATATTAAATAATCTATTTCCTATTATGTCACCTATATCTCCGAGCCAATCAATAATTCCCGGTTTTCTAAAGTGCCCTGTTCTATCTTCTACTGCTAGCAAACCAAATGACCGCCACAACGATTGATTCAAGAGATGTTTCCTAGGAGTATAGCTATCTTTATTTTCTCCTGTAGTATTATATTTCCATGTTGTCATCGGCTCTAAAAAATTGTCCCGATGATTAATTTCGGGTAATTTTACAATCTCAAAAGAGAAAGGCTTATTTAAATCATATTCTGGATCAATATAAATCCCTCTGCTCCAAATCGTATACAGATTAGCTAAATCTGTACATTCACTACCAAACAAATAGCGATTAATATTATCAGAACTAGCAAATTCCCAACAGGGACATTGAATACTTTCTAAATTACCATGGTCATAGAATGGCAAGATACAATTTAGTAACAGCGTTTCAAATAAAGAAGTTCCCTGTATAAAAACTGCCCCGATATCAAACAACCAGCCCTTTGACACTTTATATTTTTCTTTTCCAAAAATAACTTTATCGGATAATCCTGAGTACCCTTGAAAAGTTAAAAGCCATCGTGTAACTTCGGAAGCAGTCAGTTGTTCTTTATTTTTACCATTCTTTGGGGAAAATAAGGCTAACTTATTCTCACTCTCTGAAATCGTTCTATTGATATTTTTCCCAGAGATACTGCTTGCTTTTGCTTTACTAATTTTGTCTGCTACAATATCCTCTTTTCTAACTTGAAAAAATGGATATTCCTTATCAAATAAGTAAAAGCGATCCCGCCATTTTTCTAGGTAATGACTAACAATGTCTGGGAACTTACCACTTTCCCAAAGATCTTTCCATGTATCATATAAATCATCCTGATAGTCAGCAATATCAGATTCTTCCACAGGCTCAATTTGTTTAAACCGCTCATCTACTGCCAGATACTCATAGACATTACCATCTGCATCAAAGCGTGAAAAGACAGTATGTAACACAGCCAGCAAAACTCGCAGCACAGCAAAATCTTGCGTTTTTGTATCTCCTGCTAAATCTTTGTACTGATGAGCATTTATAAATAATTCCTGCAAGGAAACTTCTTTTGTTGTTCCTTTTTCATCATAAACGACAGAAATCCAGGGTTCATCTAGTAAATTAAATCGACTCATTCTTATTTAACCTCTCCGTTGTAATCCCATATTTTTTATCATATAAGAGTTTAAACCCATTGAGAATAAACTCATTGTTTTCATCAAAAATAATCCCGAGAGCTCCTTTTAACCACGATGAATTTCGCCATTGACTTAAATAGCTGTTGTTATACCTTTCAAGCTCTTCAATAGTTTGATCGATATTATAGCCCTTGGATAAACTCATAGGAAGTCGTAAAGTATTTTGTGCTACTTTTTTAGCGACCAAAGGATTATCAATATTCTGAGATATATCTTGATTTTCAATAAATAAGCTATAGCCATCAGACATTTTCTTTAAAGCAATCACTTCAATTGTATCTTCAACATCACGAACCTGAGCATTAGATTTTTCTTCACTATCGTTTGGATGCAGGTTCTTCAACCAACCAATCAGACTATTGTTTCTATGTCTCGATATTTTTAAGACAGGATCATTGATACGGTATGTTCTTGCCTTTGTTTCCTTATTCTTAATCGTGACATCATGCTCCGTCTTAGCATCTAAATATTTTTGCTGAAATTCCTGACTTGAAAACTCAATTGTAAAATCTGGACTATAAACTTTCTGGACTAATGGTGAAATATCATCTGGCAATCTCATGATATCTGGTAAAAAGTGCTGAGTTCTGGCTAACAGATAATCACCATAAACAAAACTACTTCCTTCTTCAAAATCCAACTCTTGGGAAGTTCCTAAAACGTAAAACCTAGCTATTTCATGCTTTTGAGGCCGTTCTATTTGGTGTCGATGAAGTCGTCCAATACGTTGTATTAGCAAATCCGTAGGTGCCAGATCACTTATCATCACATCGAAATCAATATCCAAGGATTGCTCAATCACCTGAGTTCCAATGATAACTTTCTTATGTGGACGGTCTACATTTTTTCCGATTTGTTGTAATAATTCTTTCTCTTTTTGGATTCTTTCGGTCGCAATAAAACTGGAATGAAGTAATTCCACCATATCATCTCCAAAAATTTCCGAAAAGTTTCTTGCCAACTCTTGGGATCTTCTCACTGTATTGACAATGATTCCAACTACTCCACCGCCCTCAAGGGCATCTTTAACAGTTCCCAATAACTGCTCTTCTTGTAAACGAATGATGTGAATGTCTTTTATGTTTTGCTTATTGAATGTTGTAACTTGATGAATCTCTGAGCCATCATTATAAGTGATTAAAGGATAAGCGTCTGTCTTTAATTGGTCCGTATTTTCAATATCTCGCCATTTGATCCCCATCCCAGACATATAGCTTTTAAGGATATTTTCTCTTTGTTGAGAAGGTAATGTCGCTGACAAAATGACTACCGGAACACCATAGGCTCCCATCCATTTTATCGCCTCCATCAAATATTGACTCATATAAGCATCATAAGCGTGAACTTCATCAATAATAACAACCTTTTTACTAAAACCTAGATGACGTAAAGCTAAATGTTTTTGTTTCAATGCTAACATTAAGAACTGATCAACAGTCCCCACTACAAAATCATCTAAAGCCGAAGTCTTTCTCCCAGAAAACCATTCATTAATGATAACGCTACCATTTTCTATATCATCAAAATTAAATGTATTAGCTTTAAGTTTTAAAAAATCTTCGTTTAGAGCTGCTTTCCCGTGTACCAACTGAATAGATAGTATGTCTTCAGAATCATCCTTTAAACTTTCAACCCATTTTTCAATACGATTAAAAATCCCATTCGATGTCGCCTGAGTTGGTAAACCAAAAAAAAGACCGCTTCTTCCCGTCTTAGTAGCTAACTGCTCTGCTGTAATCAATGAAGCTTCTGTCTTCCCTAACCCCATTGGTGCTTCTAGAACTACAATCCCAGGTTTAGATATTTGAGTAATAACATGAGATAAGATTGATTGAACATTATTAGGTTCAAATCCAAATCTTTCCTTATAAAGACTATCTGGTTTTGAGATATATTTAGGTTGCCACAAACTAGTTTTTTTCCACCTTTCAAACCCATCTTGAAGGCGTCTTAACTTATCTACCTCCTCTTTTTCATTGACACTTAATAAAGGAAAGTAGTACTCATTACTAGCGATCCAGTCAGCCATAATCAGCAATCCTGATAAGATAACTTGAGCAGGCTGTTTAATTCTAGGAAGCTCTCTCACAGAGTCAAACCCCAACTCATCTAAAGCACCGTTGAAGATTTCTTTTTGAACCAAATCCCAATTCTTATGGATAGCACTCTCCTTACTTTCATTTTGAAAATAGTTTGAAAGATAGCTCCCTTGATTTTTTACATCCTCAATCGTATCAATCGGTCGTCCATGGTGTCCACCAATAATAGTCGAAATATCCTCTTGAACACCATAACTAGATAGCAAATATTGACCTGCAAGGCTGTGATGACTCTTTTTTGGTGATGATAGTTGAAGTGAACTAATTTTAGTAAATCCTGACTGCTCCAATTTTTCTAATAGTTGAATATCCAAATCATCTGAATTTGCAAATCCTCTTTGAGTTTGAAAGGCTGGAGTTGCTTTCCCGATATCATGAACAGCAGCTAAAAATTGTGCAAGTCGTTTCCCTAAACCGCCATCATGTGTTACTGAATCCAGAGAATCCTCAATCAGTTTTTTTTGCCCCTCACTTAACCAATGCTCCCAGAGAAGTCCAATTATATTTTTTGTATCTTCTAGATGCTGAGACAAGGGTAACCAAAAAAATCTACCATTTTCTTCCTTTTTCTTAGCCCAAAGAGTATCGGACTTTTTCTTAGACATGCTTCATCCCCTCTTCATCCCATTTTATATATTTCCATTTTATACCTAAAAGTTTTAAAATACAACAACAAACATGGAAGGGGTTACAAAAACATGCTGTTTTCTAAAGTAGTGTAAACATAAGAATGGGAAAATCCTTTTTAGAGGAGTTTTAAAACATTACTAGAATGATCTTTATTACTATAAAACCATTCACCATAGAATTGCTTCACTTCCATACCCTAAAGTAAGAAATGGATGATATTTCCCTTAAATTAACTGTAAAGGATTGTATTGTTGAAAATGGGTACATTCTCTGTGATTCAAATATCAAAAAAAGAGAGAATAATGTAATCCTCTCCTGTTCTTCGTTATATGTGAGACTTTTCAATTGACAATGAACTTGTTTTCCTTATGTTTCATTTTTTGAGACTAATACCACGGTTTCAACTGGCTAAGACCGCCAGACTTTTAAATATTGCTGAGCTGTCTCTAGGTTAAAGGTTTTGTCTGCAATAAGGCGCTCAACGAGGGGAGCAACCTCGGACTCACTAGCACCTGCTAGGAGAGCTAGGGATTTGGCCTGTAATTTCATGTGGCCTTGCTGGATGCCCGTACTGACCAAGGCTTTGAGGGCCGCAAAGTTTTGAGCAAGACCGATGGACACGATAATCTGAGCTAATTCCTTAGCTGAAGGATTTCCTAGTAGTTCATGACTGAGGGCTACACGAGGGTTGAGACCGATAGAGCCACCCTTGGTCGCT
>ERZ773037.1355-NODE-1355-length-12806-cov-5.810289_pt1 | contig 12806 bp, 9 predicted proteins | sample MGYA00511466_ERZ773037 | MGnify/ENA primary metagenome ERZ773037 (study PRJEB29015, sample SAMEA2738146) | human oral metagenome | biome: human oral; feature: human-associated habitat; material: saliva | place: China | collected 2202 ... | reverse complement strand
GACTAATTATTGAGCCTAAGGTCTCAATAATTCCGAGTTCCTGAAACAATTGTGTTTCAGGAACTTTTCTCACGGCGGAAAGTTTTAGTTCTGTTTAAATGACTCAAAAATATATAAAGACTTTAAAAAATTATCTAACCATTTTATGAAAAAAATAGTTAGTCTACATTAAAACTGGACATTTTGTCTGGTTTTTTTATCTGCTTTGAATCTCCTGAATGATGGGAAAATCCCTGTAGAAAAGGCACAAAGATGGTATAATAGAACTATCATTTTACAGGAATCAGTACATTATGAAATTAGTCTATACAGATATTCGCACCCCTTTAACCCAGGTCTTGGTGGATGAGGCCAATCGATTGGTTGAAGAAGGGAAGCGGGTCTTTTATATCGCGCCCAACTCTCTATCTTTTGAGAAGGAGCGCAAAGTCTTGCAACTCCTAGACCAAAAGGCTTCTTTTGCTATCACCATAACGCGCTTTGCTCAGATGGCACGCTATTTTACACTCAATGAAAGCCATCAGCAACAAACACTTGATGATATCGGTCTCGGTATGCTCTTTTTTAAGGTGCTTTCTCAGATGCCAGATGAAGAGCTCAAGGTTTATGCCCGTCTCAAAAAGGATCCCCAGTTTATCCAACAATTGATCCAGCTCTTTCATGAGTTGCAGACGGCCCAGATGACTCCGTCAGACTTGGATGCCTTGCCAGATCAGGAGAAGAGAGAAGATCTGTTCCATATCTTGAAGTCTGTTCAAGACCAGTTAGTGGCAGGTTCCTTTGAGTCTGAGTCTAAGTTGGCTAGTTTTGCCTCTCACCTGATTAAGGGAGATTTGGATGAGGAGTTAAAAGACTTGGCTCTAGTGATTGACGGCTTTACCCGTTTCTCAGCCGAGGAGGACTACCTGGTTCATTTACTACATGACAAGGGGGTCGAGATCATTATTGGGGCTTACGCCAGTGAAAAAGCCTATCGCTCGACCTTTCGTGAGGGAAACCTCTACCAGGCCAGTGTGGACTTCCTGCTAGACTTGGCCAGTACTTACCAGGTCACGCCAAGCTACGTCGGTCAAGGAAAAGAGGACGCCTTTAGTCGTATGACGCGGATCTTGGAAGCTCGCTATGACTTTACGGAGGTAGAGGGGAAGCTATCTGACCAAGACCGAGAAGCGGTAGAGATTTGGACCTGCAACCATCAAAAGGAAGAACTAGAGGCTGTAGCCCGCTCCATTCGCCAACGCCTGTATGAGGGAGCGCGTTACAAAGACATTCGCGTCCTCTTGGGGGATGTGGATGCTTATCAGCTCCAGCTTAAAACCATCTTTGACCAGTACCAGATTCCTTTCTATCTTGGAAAGAGTGAATCCATGGCCCAGCATCCTCTGGTCCAATGGTTGGAATCCTTGGATCGCCTTCGTCGTTATCGGTTTTTGGCCGAGGATGTGGTCAATCTCCTGAAGACGGGGCTCTATGGGACGCTGACAAGAGAGGATATTGACCATTTCGAACAATATGTTCGCTTCGCAGAGATCAAGGGTTTGGCTGCCTTTTCTCGTGAATTTACAGCCAACCACCAGGAAAAATTTGACCTAGAGCGTCTCAATCAGATTCGCCAGCAAGTCATCGGTCCTCTGCAGGACTTTTACAAGACCAAGAGCCAGACCAGCCAGGGGCTACTGAAGAAGTTTACCCAGTTTTGTCAAGATGCCCAGTTGGCGCAAAACATGCAAACCATAGCCAGTCGTGGCTCTGAGCAGGAGATGGAACGCTATGACCAGGTCTGGAAGTCCTTTAGTCATGTGCTAGAACAATTTGCCCAGGTCTTTGATCAAATCAAGGTGACCTTGGATGATTTCCTTAGCATCCTCTTGTCAGGGCTCTTGTTGGCAAGCTATCGGACGGTCCCAGCGACTGTAGATGTGGTGACAGTTCAGTCCTATGATTTGATTGAACCCTTATCAGCTCCCTATGTTTATGCCATTGGCTTGACCCAGGAGCGCTTCCCTAAGATTGCTAAGGACCAATCCCTACTGACAGATGAAGAGCGTCAGGTCTTGAACCAAGCTTCAGGGGAACAGGCGAATCTCCAAATTGCCAGTCAGGACAACTTACGGAAGAATCGCTTCGTCGCCCTGTCTCTCTTCAATGCGGCCACCAAACAGTTAGTCTTGTCCAGTCCTATTTTAGTCAATGAAGTGGATGACAAGATGTCGCCTTACTTGCTTGAGCTGACCAAGGAACCGCTTGCTCTACCCGTCATTCAGAAGAAGGCAAGGGCCTCTAGTGAAGACATGGGGTCTTACCAGGCTCTCTTAGCTCGACTGATTGAATTGCACCAGGGAGAAATAGACCAGGAGTTGAGCAAGGAAGAAGCGACCTTCTGGGCAGTTGCCATTCGTGTCCTTCGGAAGAAATTAGCTTCAGAAGGCTTGCACATTCCGCAAATCAGCCACAGCTTGACGACCAAGGTCTTAGAGGATGAGACGCTGGAAGTCCTTTATCCAAAAGGGCAGGCTCTATCTTTGTCTGCCTCAGCTCTCAACACCTATTACCAAAACCAATACAGCTATTATCTCCACTATGTCCTAGGTTTGCAGGAGGAGTGGCACTTGCGCCCAGATGCGAGAAGCCATGGGAATTTCTTGCACCGTATTTTTGAACGGGTGCTGAAAGATCCTTCAGAAGGGGATTTTGATGAGCGTTTGACCAAGGCCATTCGCGAAACCAGCCAGGAGACAGAGTTTGCCCTCCTTTATCAGGAGAATGCCATGGCTGCTTTTTCAAAAGAATTGCTCCTGGATACAGCTCGGGCGACTGGTCGTGTCCTCGCTCACAATGACAGTATTGAAACCATTGGAGAGGAAGCTCTCTTCGGCCGAGAAGATCGTCCCTTCTTAACTTTAGAAGATGGTCGTCCGCTCTTGGTCAAGGGCAAGGTCGATCGGATTGATCGGCTGTCTGACACAGGGGCCTTGGGAGTGGTGGACTACAAGTCTAGTGAGACCAAGTTTAACTTTGAGAAATTCTATAATGGCCTCAACTCCCAGTTGCCAACTTATCTATCTGCTATCAAAGACTTTCAGGCGTTTGATCCTGACAAGGGGATTTTCGGCGCCATGTATTTACAGATGACGGATCCTTTGGTGCCTCTCAAGGATACCAAGGCGGTCGATGATGCTGTCCAAGCGGTTCTAAAATCCCAACAATACAAGGGGCTCTTCTTGGCAGACCAAGCCAGTCAATTAGGGGAGAGCTATGAGAAAAACAAGGCCATGTTGCTGAGTCAAGAGGAGCTAGATCTGCTCTTGCTCTACAATGCCCATCTCTATCAACAAGCAGCCGAGGGTATCTTGTCGGGTGACTTTGCTATCAATCCTTATACTGAAAATGGTCGAAGCATTGCTCCGTATGTAGAACAATATAAATCGATTACGGGATTTGAAGCCAATCTCCACCTAGGACAAGCCCGTTTCTTGGAGAAGCTGGACCCAAGTCGCTATGACAAACGCCCAGTTGGTGACAAGCTCCGTCAGGCCTGGATAGAAAAAATGAAGGAGGAATTGAATCAATGAAACCAATTGAATTTCTAAGTCCCAGTCAGATTCAAGACCTCCAAGTCCAGGAGGCCCAGTCTGATAAGGAACCAAAGCGGACACCTGAGCAGATAGAAGCCATCTATTCGTCAGGAACCAATATCCTAGTCTCAGCTTCGGCCGGTTCTGGGAAGACTTTTGTCATGGTCCAACGAATCCTGGATCAATTGCACCGAGGGATTTCCGTCCAGCAATTGTTTATCTCAACCTTTACGGTCAAGGCAGCGACCGAGCTCAAGGAACGCTTGGAAAAGGAATTGGAGAAAAGCCTCAAGGCTACCAAGGACGAGGAGCTCAAGCACCACCTGACCCAGCAAATTGCAGAATTACCAACTAGTGATATCGGGACCATGGATGCCTTCACGCAGCGACTGGTCTCCAAATATGGCTATTTATTAGGCCTCTCGCCGACTTTCCGTGTCCTCCAAAGTGCAAGTGAGCAGTCCTTACTCAAGAATGACTGCTTCGAGCAAGTCTTTGAGCAGTTTTATGAGGAGCAAGGGCCTGAACGCCTCTTTAGTCGCTTGGTTAAGAACTTTACAGGAAAGGGCAAGTCGCTAGCAGGTTTTAAGGACCAGGTCTACGCCCTAGTAGACTTCTTGCAATCCACTGCGGATCCTCTCGCCTGGTTGGAGGAGTCCTTCCTCAAAGGCTATCAGGATCTGGACTATGATGAAGCCTTGGACCAGTTAGCCCAAGAGGTAAAAGAGCAACTCTTTGAATTAGAATCTTTCTTAACCTTCCATCTGGCTAATGAAGGACAAGCATTTTCAGGGGCCAAGTACCAAGAGAATGTCACCGCTATTCAAGACTTGATTGCTAGTCTCAATGAGAAATCCAGCCAGAAAGCAATTTTTGAGGTCTTGGAGCGGGTGGTCTTGATTTCCCGTGCCAGTGGTGGACGAAGCCTGACCATCACGACACGAAAAGAAGCCCTGAAAGAGTTAGCGACTGCCTATAATGACGAACGCAAAGAACGCATCGAAGCCTTACGCGCAGCAGCTTCCCAGCACTATCAACTAACTTATCAGATTCGCTTCAAGGATGAACCCTTGCCCTTGCTAGTCTTGCTCAGGGATTTTGTCCAAGCTTTCTCGATTGCTTATTTGGAGCGCAAGAAGCAGGAAAATGCCTTTGAATTTGGCGACATCAGCCATTTTGCCATCCAGATTCTTGAAGAATTTCCTCATATCCGCAGTCTCTATCAGGAGCGCTACCACGAGGTCATGGTCGATGAGTATCAGGATACCAACCACACTCAAGAGCGGATGTTGGAGCTCCTGTCTAATGGCCACAACCGCTTCATGGTGGGAGATATCAAGCAGTCTATCTACCGCTTCCGTCAGGCTGATCCTCAGATTTTTAATGACAAGTTTAAGGCCTACCAAGAAGAAGGTGCAGATGGCAAATTGATCCTGCTCAAGGAGAATTTCCGGAGCCATGTAGAGGTCTTAGAAGCGACCAACCATGTCTTTGAACGCCTTATGGATGAGGAAGTTGGAGAGATTCTCTATGACCAGAGCCACCGCTTGATTGCGGGCAACCCGGAGAAGAAAGAGCCGACGCCAGCTTATGAGACGGAGTTCCTGCTCTATGATGGCAGTCAGGACGTGGCTGAAACAAGTGAAGAAGAGGAGCAAGAAGGGGATAGCCTATCCTCAGGTGAAGTCCTTTTGGTCATCAAGGAGATCATCCGCCTCCACAATGAAGAAGGGGTACCTTTCAAAGATATGACGCTTTTAACGGCTTCTCGGACCCGTAACGACAAGGTGCTTTCAGCCTTTGAAGCCTATCAGATCCCTATCGTTGCGGACGGGGGAGAGGAAAACTATCTCCAGTCCGTTGAGGTCATGGTCCTCTTGGATACCCTCCGGACCATTAACAATCCCTTACAGGACTATCCCTTGGTGGCCCTCATGAAGTCAGCCATGTTTGAATTTGACGAGGACCAGCTAGCTCGCCTAGCCATACAGGGAGTAGAGGGCAAGAAAGCAGAAAATCTCTATGAGAAATTGCAACATGCTTTAGACCAGACTGGAAGTGCTCCTCAGTTGATCGATTCAAGCTTAAGAGAGAAACTCACTCGCTTTATGGAGACACTGGATGCCTGGCGTGACTATGCCCAGACGCATTCTCTCTATGACCTGCTTTGGAAGATTTACCAGGATCGCCACTACTATGATTATGTGGGTGCCCTGCCAAATGGTGCCCAACGGCAGGCCAATCTATATGCCTTGACCCTTCGGGCCAATGACTTCGAAAGCTCTAGCTTCAAGGGGTTGCCTCGCTTTATCTCCATGATTGATAAGATCTTGGAAAACCAGCACGACTTGGCCAATGTTGCCCAAGCAGTTCCTAAGGATGCTGTCCAACTCATGACCATCCATAAGAGCAAGGGACTTGAGTTCCCCTACGTCTTTATCCTCAACACCGATAAAAAGTTTGTCGGCAAGGAACTGTCTACTAATGCTGTTATCAGTCGGAAAAATGGGGTGGGCATCAAGTATATTGCGAATCTTCCTGTCGAGTCTGATCAAGAGGGACTTCCTGAGGCGGTTCGATTGGTCATTGAGACCCTGCCTTACCAGCGAAATGTCGAGGAAATTCGTCTGGCAGCATTGTCGGAGCAGATGCGCCTCCTCTATGTCGCTATGACCCGGGCGGAGCGCAAGCTCTATCTTGTCGGTAAGGGCAGGCAGGATAAGCTGGAAGAGAGAAAATGGGGAGCCAGTGTCAATGGACGCTTGAGCCCAGCTCTTCGGAAGGAGATCAATTGTTTCCAAGACTGGCTCTATGCCATTCAGGCAGTCTTTGCCCAGCAACACTTGGCCTATCGGACCCGCTTTGTGACCGACCAAGACTTGACGCCGGAGCAAATCGGCCACTTGGAGTTGAAGACGTCCCTCCCAGTCGATGACCTGAAGGACAACCGCCAATCAGAAGAGATTCGCCGTGCCTTAGATGTCTTAGAATCTGTGGACCGGCTCAACACCCAGTACCAAGCAGCTATCCAACTGCCTAGTGTACGGACCCCAAGTCAAATCAAAAAATTCTATGAACCCATCCAAGATATCGAAGGAGTGGATATCATGGAAAAAGCGGACGTCCCCTTACCAAGCTTTGAGTTTCCAAACTTTGGCAAGGAAGAAGCTGTGACAGGGGTAGCAGTCGGTAGTGCTCTGCATGAACTGATGCAACGAATTCCATTGACGACAGTTCCAACGATGGAGAGCTTAACAATGGTTCTCCAAGAGGTCAATGCCAGCCTAGCTGTCAAGGAGCGAATCGACCTCAAGAAGATCTTAGCCTTCTTCCAGACTGACTTGGGCCAACTCTTGCTCAAGGAGTCAGGCAAAGTTCATCGCGAAGCCCCATTTGCCATGCTCAAGACGGATCCAGCTAGTGGTCAGGACTTTGTAGTCCGGGGGATCTTGGACGGCTACCTGCTTCTAGAAGATCGGATTCTTCTATTTGACTACAAGACAGACCGTTACCGCAACCCTCAGGACATGCTAGATCGTTACCAAGCCCAACTGGAACTATACGCAGAAGCCCTCCGTCGCTCGTATGGTATAGACTGCATCGAATCGTATTTAATCTTACTAGGAGGCGAGCAATTGAAGGTCGTTTCTCTAGCAGATAGAAAGGATTAATCATGACTCCTATCGAACGAATCCAAGAGATGGAAGGCCATCTCAACGTCTACAAAGGCTTAATCGAAGAGCTTGAAGCATGTTTGCAACGAGTAGAAGCTGGCCAGTCTCGCTATATCGCCCTTCGCGATTACTACACTAGCCAGGTCTATATGGACGATGTCGAACTGTCTAATCAGCCAGACTTTCCTGAAGAGGTCTACTGTGGTGTTTTATCCGAAGATGCTGTCTATGATTTGTTGGACGAGCATTACCAAAAGGCAGTGGAGATGCTAGACCTTGCGACCAAGATGTTAAAAGAACGATAAGATCACAAAAAAACTCCGGTTTCCCGGAGTTTTTCTGTTGATTAGTGTGATACACGACGGCGTGCTGCTTTTTTACGATTTTCTTCGATGAAAGCTGCTTTTTGTTCTTCAGGCTCGATTACTTTCTTCTTGAATGTGTAAACTGCACCTGCTACAGCCGCAACTGTACCAGCAACACCAGTAACAAAACCTTTACCAAATCCTTTAGCCATGAGAATTTCTCCTTTTTAGAACTTTAAATTTTTATGTTATAATATATGGTAACGAAAAAATGCGATTTTTGCAAGGAAAAACGATGAAAAACAAGATAATTGTGATAGTGGGACCGACCGCTGTTGGTAAAACAGCCCTCGCTATCGAGGTGGCCCAGCGCTTTCAGGGCGAGGTCATCAGTGGGGACAGTCAGCAAGTCTACCGTACACTAGATATTGGAACTGCCAAGGCGAGTCCAGAGGAGCAGGCGGCGGCTCCCCACCATTTGATCGATGTCCGCGAGATGACAGAGACCTACTCGGCCTATGATTTTGTCAAAGAAGCCAGCCAAGCCATTAAGGAAATTCAAGAACGAGGGCATCTTCCTATTATTGCTGGAGGGACCGGTCTCTATGTCCAAAGTCTTCTCGAAGGTTATCATCTAGGAGGGGATGTTGCTCATGAGGATATCCTAGCCTATCGGGAGTCCTTGTCGCCACTTACGGATGAAGAATTGTTTGAGCAAGTAGCGAAAGAGGGGATTGAGATCCCGCAGATCAATCGTAGACGTGCCATGCGGGCTTTGGAGATCGCCCATTTCGGTCAGGACTTGGAAAATCAAGCTCCAGCCTATGAGCCTTATATTATCTGTCTAGACGATGATCGCCAAGCTTTGTATGACCGAATTAATCGACGGGTGGATCTCATGGTTGAGCAAGGCTTGTTAGAAGAAGCTAAATGGCTCTATGATAACCATCCTGAGGTTCAGGCGGCTAAGGGGATTGGCTACAAGGAGCTCTTCCCTTATTTTAAGGGGGAGCAAAGTTTAGAAGAGGCCCTAGAGCAACTCAAACAAAACACGCGCCGCTTTGCCAAGCGCCAGTTGACCTGGTTCCGCAATCGGATGACGGTTCATTTTTACCAGATTGGGGAAGAAGGCTTTAAGGAGCGGGTTCTTCAAGATATAGAAAGATTTTTAAATGATAGAAACTGAGAAAAAACAGGAGCGGGTCCTCATTGTCGGGGTCGAACTCCAAGACATGGAAAACTTTGACATGTCCATGGAGGAGTTGGCCAGTCTAGCCAAGACAGCCGGAGCTGAAGTAGTCGGTGTCTACACTCAGAAGAGAGAGAAGTACGACAGTAAGACCTTCGTTGGCTCTGGAAAGCTAGAAGAAATTGCTCAAATGGTTGATGCTGATGAGGTTTCGACAGTTGTTGTTAACAACCGTTTGACCCCACGTCAAAATGTGAATTTAGAAGAAATTTTGGGTGTAAAGGTCATCGATCGGATGCAACTGATCTTGGATATCTTTGCCATGCGGGCTCGGAGCCACGAAGGCAAGCTCCAGGTTCATCTGGCCCAACTCAAGTACCTTTTGCCTCGTCTTGTGGGTCAAGGGATTATGCTCAGCCGGCAGGCTGGAGGAATTGGTTCCCGTGGTCCAGGGGAAAGTCAGCTGGAGTTGAACCGCCGGAGTGTCCGCAATCAAATCACCGATATTGAGCGTCAACTCAAGGTAGTCGAGAAGAACCGAGAAGTGGTTCGAGAAAAACGCCTAGAATCCTCTGTTTTTAAGATTGGCTTGATTGGCTACACCAATGCAGGGAAGTCAACCATTATGAATGCCTTGACCAGTAAGACCCAGTACGAAGCAGATGAACTCTTTGCGACCTTGGATGCTACAACCAAGAGCATTCATCTTACAGGCAATCTACAAGTAACCTTGACCGATACGGTTGGCTTTATTCAGGATTTGCCGACAGAGCTGGTAACTAGCTTTAAGTCAACCCTAGAAGAGAGTAAGAATGTGGATCTCTTGGTCCATGTCATCGATGCCTCTGATCCCAACCATGAAGAGCATGAAAAGACAGTCCTTCAGATTATGAAAGATTTGGAGATGCTGGATATTCCACGCTTGACCCTCTACAACAAGGCAGATAAGGTCGAGGACTTTACCCCGACACAGACACCTTACCGTCTGGTTTCAGCCAAGGATCCCGATAGTCGAACTAAACTTCAGGACATTCTACTTGAAAAGATGCAAGAGCTCTTCCAGCCTTTTACGATTCAAGTACCTTTTGAGCAAGCCTATCGGATCCATGATTTGGAGACTATGGCCATTTTGACCGAGCGTTCCTATGAGGAGACTGGCGAGGTCTTAACAGGCTACATCGCCCCTAAAAATGCATGGAGACTAGAGGAGTTTTATCATCATGGATTATCTTAACCTCGCCCTCAGCTATGGAGGCTATACCAGTCTAGACAAGGTCTATTTAGATCGGATCTTGGCGGGATTGACAGAGGAGCATAAGCTCCAGTTTATTACACCACCACCGAGTGTGATCAATGCCTACTTCGCTGAGCTCTACCAAAAAAAGAGCCCAGAAGCTGCAACTGACTACTATGAACAAGTCACTGAGGCTTTTGCTCTCTATCAGACACATCCCAGCTTTGAGGAGGAGAAACCCTTTGTCCGTCTCAATCTTTCGGGTAAGGCCTATGGTTTTTGCTACCGAGAGAAGGGACTGGCTCAAGTATTTGCCCAGCAAGCAGAAGCCATTGGTATGGACCTCTTGTTTGAGATCGCGCAAATCTTTCCTCACTACCTCGTCTATGAAGAGGAAGGTTTGATTTTGATGCGCCTTGTTAGGGAACAAGAGATAGTCGAGACCAAGGAATTATCAGCTTTGTCGAATCTCGAAGAGCTGGCAGATGGGACTATACGTCTATCTGGCTACAACCAGGACGAATTGGTTCAATTAGCCACTGCCTACCCTGGGAAAATCGCTGTTCGATCCAAGAATCGGACCGCTATGATCTATATTAGTTAGAAAGTATACAATGGAAATTCAATTTTTAGGAACGGGTGCGGGACAACCGTCCAAATCTCGTAATGTCTCTAGTCTAGCCCTCAAACTCCTGGATGAAATCAATGAAGTTTGGCTCTTTGACTGTGGGGAAGGGACGCAGAACCGAATCTTAGAAACCAGCATCCGTCCTCGAAAGGTCAGCAAGATTTTTATTACCCATCTTCACGGGGATCATATTTTTGGATTGCCAGGTTTTCTCTCTAGCCGAGCTTTTCAAGCCAATGAAGAGCAGACCGATCTAGAGATTTATGGCCCTGTTGGGATCAAGTCTTTTGTCTTGACTAGTCTTCGGGTTTCTGGTTCTCGTCTCCCATACCAGATCCATTTTCATGAGTTTGATGAAGGTTCACTTGGGAAAATCATGGAGACAGACAAATTCACAGTCTATGCCGAGGCCTTAGACCATACCATCTTCTGTGTGGGCTACCGCATCATGCAGAAAGACCTAGAAGGAACGCTGGATGCGGAAAAGCTCAAAGCAGCAGGGGTACCATTTGGACCGCTTTTTGGCCGGGTTAAAAATGGGCAGGACGTTACATTAGAAGATGGCACCAAGATCATTGCTGCGGACTACATTTCAGCTCCTCGACCTGGTAAGGTCATCACCATCCTAGGCGACACACGTAAGACCAATGCCAGTGTCAGACTCGCGGTCAATGCCGATGTCCTCGTTCACGAGTCCACCTATGGCAAGGGCGATGAGAAGATTGCTCGTAAGCACGGACACTCGACCAATATGCAGGCGGCAGAAGTGGCGCGTGAAGCAGGGGCCAAACGCCTTCTTCTCAACCATATCAGCGCCCGCTTCCTCTCCAAGGACGTCAGCCAATTGCGCAAGGATGCAGCGACTATTTTTGACAAGGTCCATGTGGTCAAGGACCTAGAAGAAGTGGAATTATAATTTTACAGATTTACCGAGAGGAAAATAAGATGACAGTTGAAGATCGTTTATTAGATAAAGCTGATTGGTATGTTGAGAAGGCAGTAAGCAACTATTTGCACAGTTATCAATTACAAAAAGAAGACTTAACTCAAAATGATTACAGCGAGATTCATCGATGGGCAGCCAATCATATAGGATTCTTTGTTACTTGGCTCATCCAGCATGATGCGAAAGAAACGATGACTCCTGATGAAGAAATAGCATGCCAGAGTGTAAAAAACGAGCAAACTTTAGGGGTTGATTATCTTTTAGACTGGTGCGATGGTAAGTTGGGAACAATGGATATCAAGAAGGATTTTCAGGGTTTTGTAAATGACTATTATGAACACCAGTATATGGATGATTATTCCGAATTTGTAGTCAACGACTTGGATGATTTGCCTTTGGAATTTTTAGGTAGTTGGGAGGATTATCATCTCTTTGCTCCTATTATTGATGAAGCTTATGCAGACTATTTAGCTGGAATAAGATTTCATTAAAATGACCAACCCATTGAAAGGAATTGAGATGCGAACCATCATCATCACAGGAGCGAGTGGAGGCTTGGCACAGGAAATGGTCAAACTCCTCCCTGAGGACCGCTTGATTCTCTTAGGGAGAAATCAAGAAAAACTGGAAGACCTCTATGCCGGCCATCCTCAGGCTGAATGCATTGGACTTGATATCACAGATTCCTCCGCTGTCCAAAAGCTTGTCGAAGAGCTGACTCAGCGCTATGGAAAGATTGATGTCTTGGTCAACAATGCTGGCTATGGTATCTTTGAGGCCTTTGATAGCATTTCTGACCAGCAGGTACGAGAGATGTTTGAAGTCAATACCTTTGCTCTAATGAACCTTTCACGCTTGATTGGTGCGCACATGAAGGAAGCAGGAAAGGGGCACATTGTCAACATCGTCAGCATGGCGGGCTTAGTTGCAACTGCTAAGTCCAGCCTCTATTCGGCCACCAAGTTTGCGGCTATTGGCTTTTCTAACGCCTTACGCTTGGAGCTCATGCCTTTTGGTGTCCATGTAACGACGGTCAATCCGGGTCCAATCCGGACTACTTTCTTTGACCAGGCAGATCCAGACGGAAGCTATGTCAAAGCTGTGGAACGTTATATTTTGGAACCAGACTTTGTGGCCAAGAAGATTGTGAAGAATTTTGGGAAAGCAAAACGCGAGCTCAATCTTCCTTGGCTCTTGAAACTGACCCACAAGCTCTATACCCTTTTCCCACGCATCTCGGACAAGCTAGCCAGCA
>ERZ773037.1353-NODE-1353-length-12828-cov-7.255774_pt1 | contig 12828 bp, 18 predicted proteins | sample MGYA00511466_ERZ773037 | MGnify/ENA primary metagenome ERZ773037 (study PRJEB29015, sample SAMEA2738146) | human oral metagenome | biome: human oral; feature: human-associated habitat; material: saliva | place: China | collected 2202 ... | reverse complement strand
TAATTTTTATTATATCATATATAATTTCTTTTTTTACAACTAATATATTCAAATGCTTTTAATTTAAAACCATTTATGCCTACCATCTATTACTAAAATTTCTTAAATTATTTTAATTATAAAAATTAGAAGAGAAGGAAATACAACATATCCCTCCTCTCCTAGTTCTATTAATATTATCTTCCTAATTCTTTATCATCCTTTTGACTATTATTTGAATTTTTTACCTTATCATTTAAATTCTTCATATATTCTTCTATTTTTTCTTTTACAGCTTCATTTTGTAAAATTTCAGAATTTGTTATTTTTTTGTAATTCATATTATCTTGAATTTCTTTTTCTTCATTGATAATATTATCTCTTTCCTTTTCTTCCTCAACTATAGTTTTTTCAACTTTTTCAACTTTTTTATTTTCTTTATCTTCAACAATTTCTTTTTCTTCTGGTTTATTTAAGTTATCATTTGTTTCTGACTTTTCTAACTCTTCTAAATCTATATCCACCAATTTAATATTTTCTCTAAAAAATGAGTCTTTTTTCTTATCTATCCATTCTTTTACTTTATGTGCTATTTCTTTAATTTTTTTAAAGCCTTGTTTTATTTTTTCAAAAAATCCAATTTTCATTGGCAAATTAGTTTTCTCAGTTTCTAATAATACTTTTGAAACTTTTTTCTTTTCAATTGGTTCTTCTTTTGTGTTTTCTTTAAATCGATCATTTATTATTTTAGTTTCTGTATTTGCTCTTCTTTTTAAATCAATATTATTTGTGGTATTATTAATAACTTTATTATCATTTTCTTCCCTTATATATTCTACCAAAGTCTTTTCTAACATAGAATCTACATCTAATCCATAGTTTTCTTTTTCTTGTAATAAAACTTCCTCTATATATTGTTTCTTAGGTATTTCTATTCCATTTTTAAGCTTAACTTTTTCTCCCTTTGGTATCTTAAAAATAACATATTTCTTCAAATATTCTTCATAAGTTATTTCCTTTCCAGCACCTATTTTTACTTTTTGGCTTAATACTGCTGGATTAATATTTTTAAACAATTCATCATTAGTTTCTTTTTTATTATTAAAATTAGAGTTATCCAATTTTGTATTTGTGTCCTTATAATTATTATTTATATTTTCTATCTTTTTTCAACATGCCTCCTCTTCATGTACAAATATATAATAACATGTTACGCGAAACACTTCAATATATAAAATACATTTTTACACATTTGTAATATAAGCTTGTGCCACTTATAACTATTCCATTTTCAATGTTCTTTAATAAATAATATAAATTACGTTCTAATACTTTTTTCTAATTGATATAATTATATATAGGTCGTGATGGTAAAATTAGAAGTAAAGATAGTTATAGTAATGATAACTGTCCTCCTAAAGATACCGAACACTAATTAATTATCTTTAGTGTTTGTAAATTTCATACAGACACTAAAGTCTTTTTTTATCTTAATAGGTTCTATCTTATCTTCAAAATTAAATTCAACTATTTCATCTCCCGTTTTATTATCTATTACTTTTATATATTCAACCCCTTTTAATATATCTTTCATTAATATTTCTCCTTAAATAAATTATTCCCAAATAATCCTTTTGATTTGCCGCTACCTCAGAATAACTTATTAATATTTCATTGCTTTTTCCAATTGGTGTCTTATAGTTTCTATAATAAGGTCCTTTGTAACATTATCTCTTAAGTCTTTTATACTGTTTATATTGCAAAAACTAAATGTTTCAGCTATAATCTGTCTCACTTCAAAATATGTTAGCTCTGTATACCTCATATAATCATATGCATTATTTAACACATCTTTATATGCTTCATAATCTTCATATTCAAACTTTGCCATCTAATCCTTCCTTTCTCCTTGTAATTGTTACTCAATCTTAACAATTGTTTACATTATACTTAATATTAAGTATAATAATTATGGGCATATACTTTTTTAGCATATGCTTAAAATAAGATATCGTTCGGTGTATAAAAACACCGTTTGATTGCTAGGAATAGTTAAGTAGTTTAGTTTGCCGACTGGTTACTTAATTATTCTTTTTTTATTTTATATTTTTTGGTAGTCTTCTTCTATGTGTTCTCTAACCCATTGAACCAAAGACTTATTTTTTTTATTTAATATTTGGTCTAGTTTCTCTCTTTCATCAATTTTAAGGTCAACTTTTGTTGGCTTTATTGAATTACGATATCTTTCCCTTGCAGTAGTTGGTTTCTTATTTTTCATCTTTTACCTCCTACCGTTCGGATAATTTTATTATATAGTATCCGAACGGTTAATTCAAGACATACTTTTTCATGTAATAAATTTGTAACAATCGTTTAACTATTCCCTTTTCAATGTACTATTCTACTTATATACTTTATGTAGTAATATGTGTCCTTTTTACTGCTGTATATCTCTGTAATGCTGTAGCTTCTATAACCTTTTTTCTTCCAAAGCCTTGTGTTGGAAAATCCTTAGTTCTCATAAGACTATATGCTGTTTTTGTACTTATCTTCATAATTCTTGCTAAATCATTCGCATCATAAAATATTACATCATTCTGCTTCATTTGATTTTTCATTTTTTTATTTTCTTCTATAATATCGTTAATTATTTTTATTATTTTCTTAGAATTCTTATTAATTATTTTCATATGCTACCTCGTGTAATTAACATCTACTCTGTTGCAATTTGTGCAACCTTTTCTGTAAAAAAATATTCTATTATTTCATCACCTTTAATATCCAATACTTCAATTATTTTAGCGGTTTCTCTATTAGTAAAATCTAAAGAATTATTTAACTTTCTAGAAAATGCATTATTTGAAATTCCTATTGCTTCTGCTAAAACATATTGGTGATTCAACTTTTCTTTTATCCTACCTCTTAATTTTGAATAATCAAAAAGCTTTATTTTATCATTATGTTTCATTACACACTCCTTTCTTTTTCGTTGCATTTGGTGCAACTTATTTTCTAGCTAAATAATATATTATAAAAATTAGTTTGTAAATACCTTTCATAAAAAAAGTGTATTAAATGCAACTTTGTTAAAAATATGTTGAATTATATGCAATATTATGATAAGCTGATAATATTGAAAGGTGATTGTAAATATGGAAAATAGTTTTGGAAACAGATTAAAAAATGCCCTAAAGTATAGGGGAGTAAGTCAAAAAGATTTGGCTGATAAATTAAATGTAGATAAATCTACAATAACACGATATATAAAAAATGAAGTAGAAGTAGGGAATTCTAGAACATATGCTATTGCTAATATATTAAATATTAATATAGCATATCTATTTGGTCTTACAGATTCTATAGAACCATCTACTGACATTCAACAAATACCATCTAACAATCCTTTTAAGAACTTAAAGGGATATGTTGATATTGACTTATCTGATACTGTTAAAATACCTGTAGTTTCAAGCATACCTGCTTCTTTTAATAAGACTTCAAATATGATTTATGATGAATATATTAATTATCCTAAATCATTATTACAATATTCAGATTACAAACAAAGGTATATAGCAATGAATGTTGAAGGATATAGTATGTATCCAGACCTTTATCCTGGAGATAGAATATTAATTGATACTAAATTAGAACTTAATAATGGAGATATTGGTGCTTTTTATTTTAATGATGAATATACTGTAAAAAGAATATATTTTGAACCTAATCGCATTATATTTAAACCAACTAATCCTGAGCATCCCGAAAAAAGTTATAGTAAGAAAGAATTACATGAAATGGGATATCATCAAATAGGTAAAGTTGTAAAAATAGTAGAAAGAAAATTATAAACAATTTATAACTTGTCAAGTGAAACCTACTTTTGCTTGACAAAATAACCAACTTGTCAAGTGAAACACACTTTTGCTTGACAAGTTATACTGCATATATTCAAATGCTTTATAATACAAAAGAAAGGAATTAAAACATGAATGATGAAGAAATCATTAATAAGATGATAGATAAAAGTATAGAATCTTTTTTACTTGGAATTGAAATATATAATAAACCTACCATAAAATATAGAACCGAAAGCTTTGCTTTTCATATATGCAATGCTTGGGAATTAATGCTTAAAGCCTATTTAATTAAAACTAAAGGAAAAGATAGTATTATTATAAAAGATCGCTCCATCTCTTTTTCTAATGCTTTAAACAAAGTCTTTAAATCAAATAATCCAATATATCTAAACTTAAAGAAAGTTAGTGAAATAAGGAACCAATCTATTCATTATATTATACCTGAATATGATGAAGTAAATTATAGTTTATTTCAAGCTTCTGTATTTAATTATTGTAACTTTATGATTATGCGTCTTGATACTAATATATATGAGTATACAGAGATAGATATCTTTATTCTTTTAAAACCTAATCGCAAGAAAAACCTAGTTAATACTGATAAATATGATAAGGAAACATTAGAACAATATAATAATTATAAAAATGACATTGAAAGACTAAAAGATGAAATAGATAGCAATAAATTTTCAACTGACATATATATTAGCTTAGAACATGGAAGTAAAGTGCATCTTGATGTAAATTCTAATAATAAGGTTGCTCCTGAAGATGTATTTAAGCTTTTCCCTTATAATCAAAAAATAGCAATAAGTAAAATAAACTCAAAATTAAATAAAAATGGTATAGATTATACTCTAAATCAAAATGGATTAACTGTTTTAAATAATCATTATAAACTTAAAGAGCAAGGTGCTTATTATTATAAAATAGATGATCCTAATGGAAAAGGAAATTATTCTTATAGATGCAATGATAATTTAGTTAGACTTATTATAGATTTAATTAAAAAGAATAATAATATAATTTCCGAAATAAGAGAACAAAATAAAAAAAAATGACAGTAGTAAGGGGAATGAACTTTAAATCCACTACGGAGTCAACCTTATCCTTGGAAGCTACTGTCTAGGGGGAATGAACTTTAAATCCACTACGGAGTCAACCTTATCCCTGTATCCTTTTTTGCCTAGTATTATACTAGGACTTACATCTGTACAATACAATTTTATTGTACTACATTTATAGTATACAGTAAAAATGCTTAAAAATCAATATAAATTTAGTTTGTAGTACATTTGTAATAATACAATTTGTATTATATACTATAGATATCTTAATTAATGCACATTACATATTTAAATGTAGTGATGGTTTTCTTATAGATATCGAGAGCTTTTATAGTTCTCGTTTTTTATTAACTAAAAGGAGGAATTCTATGGCTAAACGAAGAGCAAATGGTGAAGGTTCAATATATAAAAATAAAAGCAGAAATAGATGGGAATATTATTTTACTAATCCTATTACAGGAGAAAGAAAAAAACTTGTAGGTAAAACACAAGCAATAGTTATTGAAAAATATAATTCTTTTATGGAAAATATTAAAACATTAAATACTTTAGAAAATAATACAACAATTACAAGTCTTTTATATCTTAATGAAAAAGATAAGTTTAACAAAAACTTAATACAAATTAGTACATATGCTAGAAATATCTACGGTATTAAAAAACTTGAGAATGGTGTATTAAATGTATTACCAATCTCAGAGATTACTCTACAACATATTGATGAATGGAATTATTCCATGAAAAACTTTAGCGATTCTGTAATATCCAAATCTTTTATACAATTAAAAAGAGCTTTTGATATTGCTCTGGATAAACAAATAATAACTAGAAATATATTGAAAAATTATAAAAGAGCTAAAAGTTCTAAGAAAACAAAAAAAGTAAGTGCTTTTACTATAGCAGAGCAAAAAAAATTCATTGAATTAATACCTAAATCTAAATATTATATGCAATATATGATAGCACTATGTACTGGTATGAGAATGGGCGAAGTGAACGCTTTGCATTATAATGATATAAATTTAAAAGAAAAAACAATTAATATTAATAAAACTATATCACGAGATTCAAACTTCAAAAGTTTTATTAATTCAACAACTAAAACAAAAAATGGTACTAGAGTAATTCCACTAAATTCTATATTATACCCCATAATTAAAGACTTCATTTCCGATAAAAAAGGAAAATATCTATTTTCTAATGATAATGTTATAAGTACTAGCCAAGTAAATAGTGAAATGAAAAGATTAACAAATAACCTAAATTATAATACACATATGCTAAGACACACTTATGCAACTAGATGTATTGAAGCAGGTATTCAAGCAGTCGTATTAAAAAAATTATTAGGGCATGGTGATATATCTACTACTCTAAATACTTATGTTGATGTTTTTGACAAATATGAAAAGAAAAATAATATAATAATAGAAGATTATTTTAAAAATAATTTATTTCTAAGGGGTGATAATTAGGGTGATAACCAGCTTCCAAAATATACCAAATTATACCAAATTAGTTTACATATTTATTTTGCTTGTATCTCTCTTATTCCTTATATATCAATATTTATAAGGAATATATCCATTTAACAGAAAATAAAGCTTTATAGTATTCCCTGCTAGCTGTACCATTTATTTCACTATGAGGACAACTCATAGTGATTTTATTATGCTCTATTTAATAATTCATTTGTTTCTTTTAATAATTTATCTGTTTTTTCTATAACTTTCCAAGCTTCCTTTAATTCTTTGTCTGTCTCCTGTATAACTTTATTTGTTCTCTCAATAATCTTATCCATTTTTACCTCCATTTACATTGTCTATCTAGATTCTTGATTATTTACTCTTTTTAATAGTCTTTCTGTTCTTTGTAATAACTCATCTGTTTCTTTTATTACTTTTTCTGCTTCAATTATATCTAATTCCGTTTCTTTTATAACTTTTGCCACATTATTATTCATAATTATATTTTCTCCTTATATTTTCTTTTTAAATTAACTATTTCTATATTTACATTTTTAGCACTTTTTTCTAAAATTCTCATACGTTTATTTAATTTTTTTCTAGTTTCTAATATTTTTTATCTCTTAATATATTCTCCAAAGATACTTTCTCCATATCATCATTATACCCATCTTATTGATATATTTCAATTTTAAAAAATTCACTATTTATTATTTATATAGAGTACTCTTATTCAACTAAAATCTTTTCCATATAAAAATAACCTTCTTCATCTTTTTTTGCTTTTAATACAAAATCATATTTATCAATATCTGTGCATAAATGGAAATCTTTTTTAGGATATATTTCTTGTAATTTATTATCAAAAAATTTTGCTCCACTTGTATATCTTAGATTTAAGATTCTAGCCTTAAACTCATCTGTAGACTTATTCTCTAATTTTGCTTTTATATATTCAGCACAAAGCTTATCTTCTTCAAAAGGATCAGATCCTGGTTTTGCAAGTGTTACTATTGAAATATCATCATATCCTCTATTTTTTATATATTTTACTATTGCAGATATATTTACTAAACTTCCTGTTATAATTTCTTTAGCATTCATACTATTTACTATTCCTTGAGTTCCACAACTTGTAGTATGAACAACTACCTTATTTGTAAAATCAACTTTTTCAATCTGTGATGGAGAATTTCCATAATCAAAGTTAGGTAATTTTATTCCTCCCCTTTCTCCTATTAAAATATAATTGCTATTTTCTTTTTTTAAATTATAGGCAATTTCTTTATCTCCAATTACTATTAATTTTTTTGCTCCATTTTTTATTATAATTGGTTCTACAGTAAAAGCTCTAAACACATCAATTATAATTGCAATCCCAGTTGCTTTTTGAGGATCATCTATTATCTTAATTTTCATATTTAGTTATACCACTTTTAAAAACCTAATATATTACTATTATAAAAAATAGTATCTTCAAAACTTTTAAAAGTACTTTCTCCTTTTTTTATCATTTCTTTAAATTCTTCAATATTTACATATTTGCAGTCCATCACTTCATTATCATTAAATGAATAGTTCTCAATCGGTATATCTTTATATAAAATATATATGTACCTGAATAGGTTTTCTCTTTTTAATATTTTATATAGCTGTAATTCTTCTTTTTCTACATTAATACCAATTTCTTCTTTTAATTCTCTTATAATTCCATCTATACTTGTTTCTCCAGCTCTTAATCCACCATGAGTATCTTCCCATTTTCCTCCTCTATTTTCACTCATATTTCGTCTAGTTAATAATATCTGTTTTTTAGATGTTATTATAAAACAATGTACTGAAATGGTATATTCACCATCATTTAAACTTTTTTTATTATTACGATTAACTACTTTTCCTGCTTTTATTCTATTTTCATCATATATATCCATTAATTCATCTGAATTATTATCTTCTAAGCTTTTTTCTATTTTTTCCATATATCCACCCAATAACTGTATATTAAATTCTATTTGAATTTTATTAATTTTATAGTATCACAACACTTTAAGTTTCTCAACTTAAAAAAACTCCCTATTTCTAGAGAGTTTCTTATTAATTTTAGTATTCTATTATATCTATTATTCTTCTTATCTTTTATTTCCCTATAATACTATTATATATCTCATCAGATATGTCTTCTATTGTTCTCATGTTTTTGTTTTCATCAATACATTCAATTCTAATCCAATCATTCTTATGTGCAAGTTCTTCTGCCATATTATATGCATCTTTTAAAAATCCTAGATCTTGTTCATGTATATCTTTTTTATCATTTCCATCTATCTTATTTTTTCTATCTTTTATAAGTTTTTGACTATCTTCAACACTTAAATGTAAATATATTACTTTATCTGGTCTTGGTATTTTGTATAGGTTATATTCAAAATCTTCTTCCCATTTTAAGAATTTTTCTTTTTCTTCTTTATCTTGAATTTTAGATCCTTGATATATCATATTTGATATTACATATCTATCTATTATTATATAATAGTCACCATTATAATATTTTTCTATTTGTTCTTTAAATGTTATATATCTATCTATTGCAAAAAATGTTGATATTATATATGGATCTTGTTTTTTAGGATCTTTTCCATATTCACCATTCAAATATTTTTTAACAAATATTGATGAATAACTTTCATAATTTGGGAATGTAAATCTTATTACCTTTTTTCCTTCTTTTTCTAATCTTTCAAATAACTTTTTAGTTTGTGTTTCTTTACCACATCCATCTGTACTTGATTCTACAATTATAATTTTACCCATAATATTTTTATTCCCCTTTTATATATTTCTTTTCTTCATTTTTTCTTCCATTTAACATTTCAGGATCAAAGTTTTTTATTCTTATATTATTAGTGTAAAGTTCAATTCCTTCTGTTTCTAGCACTTTCATTATTTCAAAATTTATTCTTTCTTTTACTACCAAGAACCTTGGTTTTTTAGCTTCATCAATATAACAATTTATTGTTATTTTCATACCTTCTTTTGCTATCTCTTCAAATTTTATAGCAATTGTTTCCGTTAAAACCTTTTCATTATTTTCTAAAAATAATCTTACTTTATCCATTACTCTTCTAACTTTTTCAATCTTTATACCGTATGATATATATATTGAAAGATTAAATCTTCTATTATCTATTTCACTTATATTTGTTACACATTCTGTTGTTATTTTTAAGTTAGGCACATTTATAACAGAATTATCATCTGTTCTTATTTTTATAGTTCTTAATGTTATATTTTCTACAACTCCACTATATGAGTCTCCTTCAATTATATCACCTATTTTAAAAGGCTTTTCTGTCATTATTGTTGCTCCAGAGATTATACTTTTTAAGAAATCCTGAAGCGACAAGCTTATAAACGCTGTACTTATACCAAGTCCTGCAACAACCCCATTTAGATTATATCCAAATTCTGCAAGAACAATTACACCACCTATAAAATATGTAATTGCGACAAATACACTATATATAAAATTAATTATAGGTGCACTTCTATCTGAAGAACTATCACCTTTTTGACTCATAACTTTTGATACTATACCTTCTGGTTTTACTAATATTGCTATAAGTCTTGTTATTGTTATAATTGTTACAACCCTAAAAAATTTAGTAAACTTATCTATAAAATTTACATCTTTAAACCATAGTAGAAATAATAAATATACCCCTAATATTATTATATAATTTTGCACAAATTTTATATTTCTTTTAGTTGTCTCATTTTCTTTTACATTAAATGATTTAAGTACAAAACTTGTTATAGAATTTACTATTTTTTTTCTAAAAAGCATGGAAAATAGAATTACTAATGTTAGTAATTCATTACTAAAAATACCCTTAATTTTTTCATACTGAACTGTTAATCCATAAATAAAATCTAGCATTCTATTTTCCTTTCTTTTATCATTATATCCTTATATTTATAATTTAGATATATATACATAATTTTTGTATTAATTTTATTATATTTAAAAATTATAAAAATTAATGTCCTTCTGCAAGTTCTTTCTTTATTGTAACTTTTACTACATTACCTGTATCTACTATTTGACCTGGAACTGGATCTTGTATCATAACAACTCCTTCTGTTCCATCAAAACTTACATTAAGTCCCTTGGAATTTAATATATTAATAACTTCTTCTCTTGTCTTTTTCTTTAAATCTGGAACTTCTACTTGTTTAATACTTTCAGAATCATCAGTATTTAGATATATCTTACCTGATTTATCTATTATTGTTCCTGCTCTTGGCAATTGTTTTGTAACCTTGCTATCTGGATTCTTAGAGTTTAAAACCAAATTTATTCCTTCTGCTTTTACAATATCATTTACTTCTTTTACTGTTTTTCCTACAAAATCTTTTGTCTTTATTTCATTAGCATTTGCTTCTGTTTTTTCTGTGTTTGTTACTAATTTTGTATTTGTAAATATATCTTTTAATATTTGTGATACAACAGGTGCTGCAACTTGTCCACCTTGTCTTGATTTTCCTTTTGGTGCTCTTATTACAACAAGTACTGCATATTCTGGATCTGTTGTTGGTGCAACCCCCATAAATGATGCAATATATTCTGCAGATTTATCACTATAGTCAGGTTCTGATGTCCCGCTCTTTCCTCCAACATTAAATCCGTTAACTTCTGCATTTCTACCTGTACCTGTAGCAACAACACTTCTAAGCATATCTCTTAACTCTTTTGATGTTTCTGATGATACTATTTGTCTTACTTCTTCACTTCCTATATTTTTTTGACTACCTGTATTTGTATCTTCTTCTTTTAATACAACTTGTGGTTTCATAAGTTTACCATCATTTACAAGTCCTGATACTGTTGTTATAAGTTGGATTGGTGTTATTTTAAATCTTTGTCCAAAAGATAATGTTGCAAGTTCAACAGGCCCTACTTTGCTTCTATCATAAAGTATTGGTGTTGATTCTCCGCAAAAGATCTATTCCTGTTTTTCCTGTAAGTCCAAATCCACTTAAATACTTATAAAATAATTCTGTACCTATTCTTTGTCCTAATTGAATAAATGCTGGGTTACAAGAATTTTCTAATGCTTGTCTTAATGTTTGTGAACCATGTGGATTATAACTTCTCCAACATTTAATATCCCAGTCATATACCTTTTGTACACCTGTACAAATAAAATCCCCTGGTTTATCTGTTGTTGTTTTTGCTTCTTCAAGTCCTATTGCTGTTGTTACTATTTTAAATGTTGATCCGTGGTTCATATGCTTCCGAAACAGCCTTATTTTTCCAAGCATCATATCTTAAATTTGTTTGTGTTTTAGCATCTAATTTTTCCCATTGTGTTTGATCCATGCCTATTGGTGCAAATGGTTTATTTAAATTATATGTTGGATAGTTAGCCATTGCTAAAACTTCTCCTGTTTTTGTACTCATTACAACTGCAATACCATCTCTTGCAGAAGTATCTGCTATTGCTTGTTTTAAATATTTTTCTACATTTGATTGTAATTTAATATCTAATGTCAAATATATATTTTTACCATCTTCTGCTTGAATAAGCTGTTCTGGTGATTCTTTTGTGAAATTTCTATTAACATCTGATTGTGATACAATTCTTCCTTCTTTTCCTCTCAAGACTGAGTCAAGCTTTTTCTCAATTCCTTCAAGCCCGACATTATCTGCACCTAAAAAACCTATTACATTTGATGCAACATCATTATATGGATAAAATCTTTTTGTATCTTTATCTATATTTATACCTTGTACAATATTTTTTTCATCTAAATATTTCTTTAATTGCTCTATTTTTTCTTTTTCTTGTTTTTTAGCAATAGTTATTACTGATTTTTCTGATTTTAAATCATTCAATAATTCTTGTTTATTTATATCAAATATTTTAGATACTGCTTCTGCAAACTCTTCCTTATTCACTGCTTCACCCTTTTTATTTTTTAATAATTTAGGATTTGCAGTTATTGTATCTACTTCTATACTTTGAGCTAAAACTTCTCCATTTCTATCTAGGATATTACCTCTTTTTGCAAGTATACTTTTTTTAGTTAATTGTTGATTTACTGCTATTTCTTTCAATTTTCCAGCATTTAATATTTGTGTATTTGCAAAACTCAAAAGTATCACAAGAAACAAGAAAATAAACCCAACCAAAAGCCAACCTGTTCTTACTGGTCTATATGTATCTTTTTTTATCCTAACAGTATTAGACCTTTTATATATTTTTTTTATTATTTCTTCATTATTGTCTCTTACATTTCTTCTCTTTTTGTTCATACTCACCTTTTCACATAACTTTTACATTATTATATATTTTAAAATATGTTTTTTCAATTAATTTAAATAATTCAAGTAAAATACTAATTTTTATTTTTTCATTAAATTTAATTTATTTTGTTCTATTTTTTCTTCTCCTT
>ERZ773037.1349-NODE-1349-length-12840-cov-4.555182_pt1 | contig 12840 bp, 12 predicted proteins | sample MGYA00511466_ERZ773037 | MGnify/ENA primary metagenome ERZ773037 (study PRJEB29015, sample SAMEA2738146) | human oral metagenome | biome: human oral; feature: human-associated habitat; material: saliva | place: China | collected 2202 ... | reverse complement strand
TTGACAAAACCAGCTTATTTGTACATAATTCTAGGTAGATTAAAAAAATGAGACGCTTGAAGCCAATAGATTGTGAGGGTTTGAAACAATGACTCAGAAAAATTAATTTTTAATCATGAGAGGATGAGCTAAATGAGGGCAGAGATTACAGAGAAGTATTTGTATCGATGCTATGAGGATTTGGCTATACTATATGAGAAACATAGCAACATCTATGTTTTGTTGGAGGACATATTTGCGGATATGTTCTGTGTTCTGATGAATGAGGATGAAGAGCAAGAATATATCATTCAGAAGATTGTGGAGATATATGATGTTGATTATGATACGATAAGCGCCGATTTCAAAGAGTTCTCTGAGCAGATAAATAGCTTGTTGGCAATACAGAATGTTGGTCATCAGGCAAATGTAGATATAGATAATTATGACGAAACTGAAAATTATATATTTGACTTAATGACAGAACGTCAGATTCCATTTACTGCAACTATTGAGATAACAGATAGATGTAATTTGAAATGTTTTCATTGCTATAGAAGTCAAGAAACTTTGAATTTATGGAATGCCGAGAATTTTGAAAAGGCATTACAAGAATTAAAGACATTAGGTACGTTACATATTGTACTAGCTGGTTCAGAACCTATGATGCATCCGGATATTGTTAGAATTATTGAGCTGATTGGACAATATGGGTTTGTGTTAACGGTGCAGTCAAATGTAACTATGTTGAATGACAGTATATTATCAGCACTTAAAAAGTGTTCTGTTAAAATGATTTTTGTCTCATTATATACAGATGATGCAGCAATACATGAACAGATTACCGGAGTAAAAGGTATTTATGAAAAGACAATAGATGCAATAAAAATATTGATAGAGAATAGTTTTATTGTACGTGCAAGTGTTTCTATATTTGATGTCAATAGAGATCAGGTATATGCAGTAAATTCTTTGTGTAACAAGCTCGGGATTCATGCAGGGTATAATTTTAAAATTATACCTGCCATAGCACCTGAAAAAGATACGGTTTCTCTTAATGCTTTTGATGAAGAACGGATGTATGAGTATATTACATCTCCAGAACTCAGATTGTTTGAGGGTGCAATAAAAAGAAGTAGGGAAAAAGAGCAAATTATTCCAGAAAGATATTGTTCGACGGGGATAAGAAGCATTACTATCACGTACGATTTGAAGGTAATTATATGTAATGCTTTTAGAAAAGAATGTGGCTCTTTACTTGATTCTAGTATTAGTGAAATTTGGAATGAGTCAGCTGAACTGACTCGTTGGAGAGAAAAAATTTCAAAAGTAAATAGCAAATGTGCATCTTGTGATGCGTTCCAATATTGTGAACCTTGTCCTGCCCATCACTATACTCAGACAGGCAATGATGATGAAATAGATGCTATTACTTGTTCATATGGAAAGATGTTCAAGAATGTATGTGATAGGGCAAGAATGGTTTAAGCTATTATATTGGTAGTAATATAAAATCTTAATGAGAGGAGGAATGCAACATGAAGAAGACATATAAGAAGTCAGCTGTTAAGGTTATCAACGCAGTTGTAGTATGCGGAACATGCTGTACAGCCAATACATACAAGACACAGTAATATGTCTTATGGTTGTATAGCTGGTCAGTTCAAAGAACCTTCTTTATCTGTAGTTATAGGTAAGGGAGGTTTTTTGATGGGAAATTTTGAAAAGTTTAGGATTATAGGACAAAAAACGTGTTACAAAACCGGCAATTTGATAAAGAGCGTCGGAGAACTTGGAAATGGCCCAAATCAATTTCAAAAGCCTACAGGTTGTACGTTCCATAATGGACATTATTATGTAATTGATTCGGGAAATAAACGCGTAGTTATTCTTGACCGTCAGTTTAACTATATAGATGACTTGCCGCTGCCCAAAAGCGATAGAGAATCTGAGAAAGAGTTTACAGATATCGCGATAAATGACAAAGGCGATATATATGTATCCGGGGATTTTTTGTTTGATTCAGGGATCTATAGATACGATGTGAAAAAAAAAAGAAATTTGAAAATATCTAAAAGCATTTTTTCGGTAGCTTATACGTAACATGCCAAAGAGAATCCGTAAGCTCAAGTTCGTCATAGATGAACGAGGCAAAGCCGTTAAGGCTTCAGACAGCATAATCTTTTCAGTAGATAAAGGAGATGCTTATTCTGATTATAAAGGATCATAAAATGAAAACTTTATTAAAATATAGCTTTCAATAAAGGGGCGCTGGCGGATGAGGGGAGAATACTTAATAATGCGGTTTTTGAGAAGCTCAATGCTATTGATGGCGGCAAACATATATTTGTACTTCAAAATACCCGCCTGGAAGGGCAGCACCTGGGACAATATTTGGGGCTGATTCCAGGATACCTCGGCAAGATGGGCCTTGTGATACTCCTTATTGTCAGCCTTGGGATATTTGGCAATCTCAAGAACATACTTCGAAGGCGCAAGAAAGAAATTGCTATTAGGATGGCTCTCGGTGAGCGAAATGGCTATATGCTGGGTGAGTTTATTGCTGAATTTGCAGTCGTATTTTCGCTCGGAACTGTGATGGGATGCCTGTGTGGAGAGATTTTCCGCAATATCTATGCCTTCGACTCAATGTTTGAGGTTGGATTCTCTGTGTATACTTTGCTTATATCGTTTGTATGGGTGCTTATAATGATTACAATATGTGCAGTTGTTGTGTTTGTGAGAATCAGAAAGAATTTACCGGGTATAATTTTAACGGAGCAGGAATAGATGATAAAGGTAGCACATTTAGTGAAAAAATATGATAATGGATTTACTGAAAACGTGATATTCGATGACTTTGATATTACTATTGAAGACGGAGAATTTGTTGCTATACACGGTAGATCCGGTTGCGGGAAGGGTACGCTTCTAAATATGATAGGATTAATCGATAAGATGACAGCAGAGACATACATCCTTGATGGCAGGGATATATCTGAATTGAAACCCGGTGAGTATGCAACCATACGCAATCGTGATATAGGCTTTATATTTCAGGCATTTCATCTGCTTCAAGATGAGAGCGTGCTGTACAATGTTGAACTTCCTATGAAATATGCAGGTGTAGATAAAGTCGGTCGTAAAGAGAAAGCTGTATCTTTACTCGACATAGTAGGGTTGGCAGGAAAAGAAAAATGCAAAGCACTACAGCTATCCGGTGGGGAGATGCAGAGGGTTGCAATTGCAAGAGCATTGGCGAGCAGTCCGAAATATATACTTGCAGATGAACCGACCGGCAGCCTTGATATTGAGAATCGCGATAAAATCATGGAACTGCTTAAGTCAATAAATAAGGAACAGGGAAGTACCATAATAATGGTTACGCATGATATGGAGCTGCTAAAATACGCAAGTAGAGTTATCAGTCTGTAAACGCGACTTATTTGCTTATAGCATAAAATTAATAAGAAAATGAACGAAGAGCTAAGCATTTGTTAGCTCTTCAAAATATTTGCAGATCTTTGGTAACAGGACTGATAACTATCCTTCATACTTAAAGCTGTCCATATATCTCAACTTAAAGAGATTGCGCTCATGAAGCGTATCGATGCGCTCCTTAGCTGTCGCATCCTCGATTTCACCGGTGCGTATGTAGCGGTCGAGTACCTCGTAAGTGAATCCGAGCTTGTCCTCATCGGACATTCCGCTCAATCCGTCTGATGGAACCTTTTCAATCAGAATATCAGGTACACCAAGCACTCTGCCCATGGCACGAATTTCTGCGGTTGTAAATGAAGAAATAGGGCTGAAATCTCCTGCCGCATCTCCGTACCTCGTCGAATATCCGACCCAGTCCTCGGATAGGTTGCAGGTGTTCGCTACTCTGCCGTTCCTGGATTGTCCGACAGCGTAGAGTGTAGTCATTCTGAGGCGTGGAGCGAGGTTGATCAGCGAATCCTTGCTCAGTTCACCGATTGCGCACTCGATGTCCTTTACGGCGCCGTTGTATGCGGCCGCTATATTGATCACGTAGTGATTGATGCCCAGGTGATTGACGAGGAGCAGTGCCATATCCATGTCGCTCTGCTCGCCGTTAGGCATCATGATGCCGATTACTCTGTCCTTACCGAGAGCCTCTACCAGAAGTGCGGCGGTAATCGAGCTGTCCTTGCCCCCGCTTATGCCGATAATAGCGTTGCAGTCAGGTCCGTTTTCAGCGAACCAATCCTGAATCCATTTTACCGTTGCTTCTACAGCTTTGCTTGCATCAAAATCCATTGTCGATCCTCCGTAAACCAAATGGGCGTATCGCCCGTTCCAGTATGCCGTTGCAGTATGCGATGACCATTCCGTAGTTCGCAATAGGGACACCCTGCGCATCCGCTTCTCTGAGCCTATACTGCATTTCACGCCTATTAAGCATGCAGGCGCCGCAGTGGATGATCAGCTTGTATTTGCTGAGATCCCCGGGGTATTCGCCGCCGGAGGTCCAGTCAAATTCCACATCCGGCTGCACCTTGCGCACCAGCTTCGGAATCTTGACAGTTCCGATGTCGTTGCACTGGCGGTGGTGCGTGCAGCCTTCGCTGATGAGTACCTTGTCGCCCGCTGCCAGAGTACCGAGGGCAAGCGCCCCGCGGAGCTGCAGCTCCAGGTTGCCCTTTTGTCTTGAAAATATAATCGAAAACGACGTAAGCGGCATGTCTGCCGGGATGTCATTTGCCACTGACTTGAACGCCTGTGAATCAGTTATCACGATATCCGGAGATCTCCCGAGTGCAGCCAGCGCAGACTTTACCTCTGCTTCCTTGGACACCAGTGCCATTGCGCCCTTATCCAGTATGTCGCGGATTACCTGTTGCTGTGGGAGGATGAGCCTGCCCTTTGGTGCAGCTGAATCGATTGGAGTCACCAGCAGTACTACGTCTCCGGCGTTTACAATCCCGTCAGTCAGTCCAATTTCAGGCTCTTCGAACCGGGCGGCGCTGACGATGGCTTGCTTGAGTCTGTCTATACCGGTACCGTTTAGTGCGTTGGTACAGACCGGTGCGATGTCCGCGGGCAGATCGAACTGACTGCGAATCTCGGCCTCTTCAGCACCGCCCTCATATTTGTTAATAGCTACTACAGCAGGGAGCCTGCGCTTTCCAGCTTCCGCCAAAAACTCCCGTGCCATCTCGGGAAATTGCGATTCGTGCCTGGTTGCGTCGAGCACGAATACGGCGAGATCACATTTTCGCAGGATCTCGTATGACTTGTCAACTCTCTTGAGCCCGAGCTCACCCTCGTCATCAAGCCCGGCCGTATCTATGAACAGAACCGGCCCGAGCGGCAGCAGCTCCATGCTCTTGTAGACCGGATCGGTTGTGGTGCCGGCAACCTCGGATGTCAGCACTAATTCCTGCCCGAGAAGTTTATTAACGAGTGAAGATTTACCGGCATTGCGTGGGCCAAAAAGCCCGATTGTAAATCTATTTCCTGAAGGAGTATCGTTTAATCCCATTTTCAAGACCTTTCATCATAATACATTTAATTTTATCACATGTGCAAAGTGCCCTCAACGGAGGGCTGTATGGTGTGGCAGTGCCCTGTGAAGTGGTGTATAATCAATAGACGCATGAGGAGGTAAGCACATGAAAAATGTGAATGTAATAGATATTAAACCGGGCTCCAATATCACTGATTTTTTCATGATTAAGGCGACATCGATAAAGGTCGGTTCTAACGGCAAGGAGTATCATGATCTTACACTCACCGATGCGACGGGGGATCTCTCCGCCAAGAAGTGGGATGTCGATGAGAGCAACGTGGAGTTCCTCAAGTCACTCAAGGTTGGCGATGTGATTAAGGTCAGAGGAACAGTAACCGATTGGAAGGGGCAGACTCAGCTTAGGATAGGACAGATTAGACTGGCTACAGAGGCTGACAATCTCGTGATGAGCAATTTCGTTAAGTCTGCACCGGAGAAGCCGACCGATATGTACGATTACATCATCGGCGAGATTAACGCTATGCAGGATGAAGAGCTCAAAAAGCTTTGTCTGCACCTGTATGAGGGTAATAGAGAGAAGCTCCTGTATTATCCGGCAGCTATGTCCAACCATCACGCTGAATACGGTGGGCTGCTGTATCACATCAAGCGCATGATGATGAGCGCAAATCGCCTGTGCGAGGTATACACCAATCTATCCAGAGATCTTCTGTTAGCCGGGGTTGCGATTCACGATATCGAGAAGCTCAATGAGATCCTGTCTGATAAGAACGGAGTGTCGCCGGGATATTCGTTCAAGGGGCAGATGCTTGGCCACATCGTGCAGGGCATCACTCTTATAAATGATCTGTGTAAGGAGTTCGGCATCGGCGAGGAGAAGGCTGTATTGCTCGAGCACATGATACTCTCTCATCACTACGAACCTGAATTTGGAAGCCCCAAGAAGCCGTTGTTCCCGGAGGCGGAAATGCTTCACTATCTGGATATTGTCGATGCCAGGATGTTCGACATGGAGGAGGGTCTAAAGGGAGTAGAGGACGGAGAGTTCGGAGACCGCGTATGGCCGCTGGACAACAGAAGGCTGTACAAGCGTACGTTCTAGCCCTACTGATCGGAAAGTTTATCACTGATGGCAATGACTGAAACCAAGATCGGCAAGATTACACAAGTTATCTACAATAATGAATCCAACGGCTTCGCAATCTGCCTGTTCGAGACGGAGGACGAACAATTTAAAATCTCCGGGACGTTCCATGCGATCAACAGGGAGATAACGTATAAGCTGGAGGGCTGTTTCAAAAATCACCCGCGCTACGGTGAGCAGTTTAACGTGTCCGGATATGAGGAGCAGATGCCGGACGACGCAGAGGGAATCAGAATATTCCTTGCATCCGGGGCGATTCGTGGTATCGGGCCCAATATGGCCGGGAGAATTGTAGATAAGTTTGGCAAGGCGTCACTCGACATAATCGATGAAGACCCTGATGCGTTGCTCTGCATCAACGGTCTGGGTCCCAAGACGGTGGATAAGATAGTCAAGTCTTATCGGGAGTCGCGCGAATTTACCAAGATTTCGCTGGGGCTCGGAGAGTATGGCGTCATGCCGTCTCAGGCGGTCAGGATTTACAAGCTCTATGGGGATAAGTCACTTGAGGTGGTGAGACAGAACCCGTACACACTGGTGGAAGATATTTATGGAATCAGCTTCAGCAAGGCTGATGAGATCGCCGGTAAGATCGGAATAGAGCAGGAGAGCGAATTCCGTGTACAGAGCGGTATCAAGTACGCGCTGTCAGTATTTGCAGGCAATGGCAGTACGCATGTACCCAAAGACGTGCTGATTGAGAGCTCTATCAGGCTGCTGGATGTATCCGGTGCGCTAATCGAGGAGAACCTGGTGGCGCTGGCTTTTTCCGGTCAAATAGAGACTGACTCGCTGGACGGAGTGCCGGTTGTGTATCAACACTTCTTCTACCGGGCAGAGCAGAGCGTCACCTTCCACATCAAGAGGATAATGAACGGCTTCATGCCACCGACGGCTGCGAATGTCGACAACCTCATCAACGCTGCCGAGGCAGGTGAACGAATCCGACTATCCGGAGATCAGCGCAAGGCGATACGCGCTGCACTGACCAACAAAATCACCATCATCACCGGAGGTCCGGGTACCGGAAAAACGACTATAATTAATCTCATCGTCAAGATTTTCAAGCAAATGGGTATTTCGGTTGCCCTTGCTGCTCCGACCGGCCGTGCGGCTAAACGTATAACCGAGACTGCGGGCGTTGAAGCGATGACGATTCACAGGCTGCTTGAATACGTGTACTCCGAGGATGATAACCAGATGGAGTTTGGCAGAAACGAAGACAATCCGCTTGAAGAGGACGCGTTTATTGTTGACGAGGCGTCCATGATCGACTTGATGCTGATGGACGGATTCCTACAGGCGCTGGACAATGACAGCAGACTCATCATCGTCGGTGATGCGGATCAGCTGCCTTCGGTGGGGGCAGGCAACATCCTCCACGATATGATTAACAGTGAATATGTGCCTACGATCAGGCTTGAGGAAATATTCAGACAGGCCGGCGAGAGTCATATAGTTGTCAATGCTCACTCTATAAATAACGGAGAATACCCTGAGTTCAATGGTAAGGACAGCGATTTTTTCTTTATGCATAGGAGCGGTGAAGCGGATATCAGGGACACGATTGAAGAGCTCGTAACAGGCAGACTTGCAAGCTACTACGATTTCGTCAAGGACAGCAGCGATGTACAGGTTCTTACACCTACCAGAAAGGGCGGACTTGGGACGGCCAGTCTCAACGAACTGCTGCAGAGCGTGATTAACCCGGCGATGCCTGCCAGAAATGAGAGAAAATTCGGCAGCAAGACCTTACGAGAGGGTGACAAGGTCATGCAGATACGAAACAATTACCGGATGGAGTGGCGGCAGCTTGGCAGACAGAGCGGACGCGGGATTTTCAACGGAGATATGGGCGTCATCAACACCATAGATACCGACAACGCTAAGGTAATTGTTGATTTTGACGGCAAATTCGTGACGTACGACAACGAGGAATTGGACGAGCTCGAACTGGCTTACGCTGTAACCGTGCATAAGAGCCAAGGCTGCGAATTTCCCGCTGTAATCATCCCCATATCAGGATTTCCGCCGATGCTGGCTACGAGAAATCTTCTATATACAGCGATTACCAGAGGCAAGAAGCTGGTAATCCTGGTTGGCTCCGAGGAGCGCATGCAGAGGATGATAGATAACAACAGAATAGATGAGCGCTATACGGGACTTGAAGACAGGCTGCGTGAGATAGATCTGGGGCGCGGCCTGACATAGGTCAAGCACAAAATGTGTGCTGAAGGGAAAATCTCCTGCGATATCATTGTATTAAGTGATGTCACAGGAGGTTTTGATTTGAATCACATAATACTTGACCTGGTGTACCCGGTATCACTCTATTGTATCTGTTGCCACCGATTTGTCGATGAATCCATGCCATACAGTCTGTGCAGCACTTGCCTCAGTAAGCTGCGATGGGCTAATTCCAGGACCTGCGACAAGTGCGGTAAAATCCTCGGAGACCACAATCCGATGTCGATCTGCTATAGCTGCAGGGAACACGGGCATTCATTTGACAGAGGATATACATGTGCGGAGTATGGGATGTACGAAAAGGAGATAATTTTCAATCTCAAGTATAGGCATAAGACTCATATTGCACCGATTATAGCGGAAATCATGCACGATAGGATGGACGCCGTCGTGATGGAAGAGTATCCGGATGTGATAATTCCGGTTCCGATGCATGTTAACAAGGAGCGGAGGCGCGGATTCAATCAGGCTGCGTTGATTGCCAAGGCTTTTGCGCGCCTCGAAGGTATTGAATACAGGGGGGATCTCGTCCTGCGCAGCAAAAGCACAAGGGTGATGAAGAGGCTATCACCGGAGGAAAGACTTAACAATGTGAGGTCGGCGTTTGAGCTGTACGAAGGAACCCGGCGATATATTTCCGGCAAAAATATCTGTGTAGTTGATGACATCTATACGACTGGAGCTACTGTTGACTCTATGGCTAGGCTTCTCAAGGGGACGGGCGCGACGCGGGTCGATGTGATGACATTTGCGGCGGGCGCGGACATGATTAAGGAAGAGGCTATCTGATTGTAAATACGAGGTCAAAAATGATATTCTAAAGCATAAGGATATGCAAGGTCATGTTCGTGGTTGAAAGTCCAAGCCAGCTACGGGCAAAGGGATCCACGTAAGCTGCTGCGGGGACGGCAGTGATCATGGCGTAGTTTAGAAGTAAGTCCTCCGAGAAACTCGGGTTAAGGCGAGTGTGGGGTCAAAGACCAGGTCGAGTGACCGTGCCGTATCCTTTATTTTTATTGAGAGCAATTCAGGGAGAAACAACATGGAATACAGGATTGAGCGAGATACTATGGGCGAGGTCAAGGTGCCGTCAGATAAGCTGTGGGGCGCTCAGACGCAGCGCAGCTCCATGAATTTCAAGGTAGGCAGGCACATGCCTGTCGAGATTATACGTGCTTTTGCGTATCTCAAGAATGCAGCAGCCTGCGCCAATATGGAGCTTGGAAAGCTGGCGCCGGAGAAGGCTTCATACATAATGATTATCTGTGATCAGATCATTAACGGTGAGCTTGACGACCACTTCCCGCTCGTAGTATACCAGACTGGCAGCGGCACACAAACCAATATGAATGTCAACGAGGTCATTGCCGGAAGAGCGAGAGAGATGGCCGGCATGGCGGTGCTCCATCCAAATGACGATGTAAATATGTCTCAGAGTTCCAACGATACTTTCCCGACAGCCATGAGCATTGCGGCGGTGTTTGTTATGGAGGATAGAGTTTTGCCTGCACTGTCTCAGATGATTGAGACGCTCAAGGGGCTGGAAGAAAAATACATGAATGTAATTAAAACCGGCAGGACTCATCTGCAGGATGCTGTTCCTATGACCTTTGGACAGGAGGTCAGCGGCTGGCGTTCAATGTTTGAGCACGATTACTGCAATCTTGAGAATTCCCTTGCCGGGTTGCGCGAGATTGCTCTAGGAGGAACAGCCGTCGGTACAGGGCTCAACGCACCTCCCGGATTTGCAGAACGAGCTGCCGGTGCGTTGTCTGACCTGACAGGGAAGGCATTTGTGACTGCGCACAACAAATTCCATACACTCAGCTCCAAGGACGCATACGTATTTGCACACGGCGCGCTCAAGGGTTTGGCAGCAGATCTGATGAAGATGGCTAACGATATAAGATGGCTGTCCAGTGGGCCTAGGTGCGGATTGGGGGAGATTCATATCCCGGAGAACGAACCGGGAAGCTCAATCATGCCGGGCAAGGTTAATCCGACACAGACTGAATCAGCGACTATGGTTGCCGTAAGGGTTATGGGCAACGATACGGTAGTTGGCATGGCAGCTTCACAGGGTAATTTTGAACTAAATGTATTTATGCCTGTACTTATCGATGCCTTTATTGAATCGGCAAATTTGCTGGCTGATTCGCTGATTTCGCTAGACGAACATTGTGTTTGCGGGATAACAGTTAACGAGGACAAGATGAATGAAAACGCGAGTCGCTCATTGATGGTAGCGGCAGCCCTCAATCTGTATATAGGGTATGAAAACGCCGCAAAGGTTGCCAAGAAGGCACATGCAGATAACTCGACGCTCTGCGAAGCGGGAGTTTTGCTGGGGCTATTTACAGCTGAAGAGTATAGCGAATGGGTAAATCTGGCAGAGATGGCAGGAATTGATAAATATAAATAGGGAGAAGAGAGAATGGATAATAACGAACGTGATATTTATTACTGCCAGCTGCCGCTGGTCAAGATGCTGTGCAGCAAGTGGGCAGAGGCGCATCCAAACCGCAAGCGTGCTAATCGCACAGTGCTTGCAGCAATTATACTCGGATTCGGACTGATTTTAGCAGTGCTGTACTATTTAATTAAGAATCCGAATGCTTCACAGTGGTACCTGCACATCTCAATTTGGATTGCGGCGCTGTTAATCTATTTGTCAGGAAGACGCCGTAACGCAGAGAGTAACCCTCCCTTTAAGGGATTGCTCAATGTTAGATATGAGATGAGCGATGAGGGGATTTATTATATCTATCAGGAGAGGCTCACTGTATACACTTATTTTATAGCAGATAGCGACATCGATGAAATCGTGTACGATGAAGATTTTCAAGTGCTGCATATTATCGGAAAGGGAGAGGTGACGGCACAGACTAGAAAGGGCGCGACGGAACCTAAGCCTGTAAATGAATACTACTGCTTGTTGCCTTATGATAAATTTGATATCGACGATATCCTTGGGCCTTATGGTGAGATGATTAAAAAGGTGCACGGGGATTTGCGCAGAAAGTTTGCTGCAAAATAGGCTTAGCTTATAGGGCAAAAATGAGCTATCGAGCTATCTGTCCGAAAGGCGTTGGCAAAGCCGCTGCAATCGTTGAAATTTCAATGACTTCAGCGATTGTATCGTTTTGAAATAAGATATGGGGCGAATATCTTGAATGATATTCTATATTGAGACTGTCAATAGGGTCGCCAATTTCGGTGAGACTCTTCTCTAACTGCCATAGAGGGCTAATTTACAGAAAAAATCCCCCACCTCAAAGCATCTCATACACTCGGTGAATAAAATGTGCCGATTATGCAGCACTTGATAGCACCTGCAATCAGTAGCTTCTTCATTGAACTTTAATCACACCTCACTGTCAGTTGAATCGTTTGTAGTACTTCTCGTTAAATCGCTTCTGCATGTTGATCGGCGGTTTACGGTTGACGTTGGCTTCTACGATGAACCCGAAGTACCTATAAATCTTTTTGTAAAGAGATTCTTGATCTATGATTTTGATGTCTATTTCATCTAGCCCTGTTGAGCTATCATAACCATATTTTATTTTAAATGCTTTATTGAAATAGTAGCTTTTATCCATGACATCATAATAAATATAGCGACTTTTTTTCTCTGCAGTATTGTAATTTATGATAACTCGTTCACTATCTGTAAATTTACATTAAAAACTTTTCTTTTCCCGTAAATACATATAGAAGGTATAATTGAAGCCCGACAAGAATCCCGCTCCAAGGTATCCGCCTCTTGATAGATCCCGTGAACCGTTTAACCCTACCATTCCCGGCGTAGTATCATAGATAATACCGTCTTGTTTTGCTAAATTAGACGACTCCGGAATTAATTCCACGAGATTGGCGAGGTCGGTTGCTACACCTTGTGCGGTATCTATGTCAGAAGATATGAAGCTGAGCACTACGGATTGCTCGTTCGTAGTGCCGTGTTCCACTATTCTGTAGT